>Ga0067045_1031033_pt1 | contig 13376 bp, 13 predicted proteins | sample TerdegcTABiofilm_FD_59184 | JGI IMG/M metagenome (GOLD analysis project Ga0067045, IMG submission 59184) | Combined Assembly of (Gp0054472, Gp0054536) Wastewater bioreactor microbial communities from Singapore -Terephthalate degrading...
CCGACGAATTCCGACGGCAGCCGATAACGGCCTTCTGCAATCGCTGCTTCTGCCTCTGCATAGCGGGCCGGAGAGTCAATAGCACAGCGATAGCCACTCAGCGGCACGCCGTATAAACGCTCCTGCCCGACAATCCTGGCAAATACATCTCTGGGCAGATCAGAGGGCTGGCCGAATGCAATATAGTGCAAGATACGCTTGTTGAGTACTTGAACCCCTGAGTTGACCCACGGAAAAGGATTAGCCGCCCGTTGCTCAGCGGTCGGGCGTTCGAAAAAGCCAGTAATACGACCGGTTTCGTCCATTTGCACCAGGCTATTAGAGCCAAAACGTTGATGCGCAAGAAGGGTCGCCGTGGCGCTCACTTGTTGGTGCTGGTCAATGAGCTGGTTGAGGTTTTGATCGAGCAGAATGTCGCCATAGAGCACCAAGAAATCGTCGCTATCTGTTAGCCATGACTCCAGGTTCTTAACCGCCCCTGCTGTTCCCAACAGCTGGGGCTCATAGGAGTAATGAATCCGAACACCCCATCGCAAGCCATTGCCGAAATAATCGGTAATCTGTTCGGGCTTGAAATGCAGATTGATGGCCACGTTGCGGAAGCCATAACTGGCCAGATACTGAAGCGTATAAGCCAGCAATGGCTTGCCCCGCAAGGGCAACATAGGCTTGGGAATCTCCTTCGTCAAGTCACCCAGACGAGTGCCATATCCGGCGCAGAGCACGATTGCTTTCATACAGATTGTCTGAGAATATGATTAGTAGCCTGCAACAGACTGGCACAAACGTAACCGGGCCGGATGGCCAGATCCAATGGATCGGAAGACTCGATCGGCGGATCAGGATGTTTTCCGCTTTCCACCAGGATTGTCTTGCACCCTGCTCGAGAGCCGGCGATTATATCTGTGATTCGATCGCCGACCATGTAGCTCCGAGAGAGATCAATCTGATGCTCCGTAGCGGCCATCCTCAACAAGCCAGGCCGAGGCTTTCGGCATTCACATGCCAAACGATACTGGACAAGAGTTGCATTCGGATGATGAGGACAAAAATAGAACGCGTCAATTCCCTGGCCTACCTCTGTAACGAGAAGCCGTTGAATCTGCCGATGTACCGCCTCGACATCCTCTTCGGTGGCTAATCCTCGCGCTATGACGGTTTGATTACTTACTACAATGAGCCTGTAACCAGCCCCGTGCAATATCCGTACAGCTTGGGCAGCACCCTCCATTAATCGCACTTGATGCGGCTTCGTAAGCAAATGGATATCCTCGACCAAAACGCCGTCACGATCCAGAAACACGGCAGGATGCAAAGCGTGATTCTCAGGCACTGCACAAAACCGCTATAATACGCTCAGATGCATGACCATCCCATAGCTCTGGTGATACAATCGTGGTACCATCGGATGATGATACTTTAGCCAGCATCTGTTTTGCCGCCGTCACGACATCGGCAGCGCAGCCGCCGATCAGCCGGTTCGTCCCCTGCGTGATCGTCACCGGCCGCTCCGTATTCGGCCGCGCCGTCAGACACGGCACGCCCAGGTACGTCGTCTCCTCCTGCACCCCACCCGAATCGGTCAACACCGGGCCGGCGTGCGCCTCCAGGGCCAGGAAATCCAGATATCCCAGCGGCTCCAGGAATTCGAGGTTGGCAATCGCAGACTGCGGACCGGCCAGGCCGATACCACCGATCCCGCCACTGCGACCACGAACTGCGCGTCGCCCATCGCGCGTAACGCGTCCTCCCGGGAATACTCTTCAGTGGGAACAAAGCCAATGTCGCCGTAGAACGAAAACTCCCGTCCTCTGCGCAACCAACCCGCAACCTCTGCCAGTCGCTCAACTTGAACGTTCACCACATCCGGAAAGCGCGCCCGATACTCTTTCAGCATCCCGCCCACGTCGTGCCATTTGGGCGGCTCGATCCCCACCTGGCGCAGCATCCCTTTGAGCGCCGACTCGACGATCTCCTGCGCCTCGCGCACCACATCCGAGGAGGCCGCCTCGTCGAGCAGCACGGGCAAGGTCTTCAACCGTTTGCGCGCCTTGATCAAGCAGCTTGACGCGAACGACACGTTGGTCATAGTTCGAACACCTCGCCCACCCGATAGTCGGGCTTGAGATCCCACCACCACGCACTGCCTCGCCAGATGCGCCGTGCCTGGAACTGGTCAAGCCGCGCACGCAAGCGGGCCAGAGTCGCGCCAAAAAAGTCCTCGCGGTCGTACAATACCCGCGCATCGTCCACCAAATCCAACAACAAGGGCGTGCCGCGCGTCAGTTCCGCGCGCGTCTTGAAGACCGGCGATAATTCGATGTGATAGCCGGCAGGAACCAGTTCCGTCAACACCGGCGTCAACGCGGCTTCGACACGACGAAACTCGGCCACGCGGCGCAGACGTCCATCGGGCAAATCATCGGCCACGATCAACACGTCCACGTCCGAATCGGGACGCGGCGTGCCTCGCCCTACCGAGCCAAAGACCACCACCGAGACGAGGCGTTCGCCGTAGCACTGCACGCAGGCAGCGGTCAACTGCGTCAACAAGCCCTCAATCCGCGTTGCCGGGCTCAAGGTTGCAGACCTCACGCTTCAGATTCATAGGAGTTGCGCAAAGACTCGCCGCAACGACTCGATGTCCCCCAAGCGCTGCTGGAGTGCTTCGTACACCAGGGTACGATCTACGTCGAGGTAATCATGGACCAGCACATTGCGGAAGCCGATCATGCGCGTCCACACTTCGCGCATCCGAGCATCGATGTATCCTGCCGTATGCAACAGACGCGGGATGTCGCTGTACGAGTCCACGGTCCCGAGGTCGAGATCGGCAATCACATGGTTGCCCAGATCTATCAGCACCTCGATGGCAAGCTGCAGAAACCGCTCGGCGCTCCCGTACCGCTCGGGATCGGCGGTAAATTCCGCGAACGTGTACCGGCGTAATCCGTTGAGGATCGCAAGATACTCGTCGAGCTTGGTCAGTCGCTTGCGCAGGACCTCAGGCCTGACCACTGAGAATTCGCTCCTTGTACGCTGCACGCTGCACAGCTAGATACGGCAGAAAATCGAGGTACCGTCCGACCACCCACGCGTACAGCGCGCCGCGGTCGAAGTCTTCCGCCTCGTAGATCAGCCGGTTATGACGTACTGCCTCGTACTGGGTCACAATGTCGGCCGCATCCAGAAAGACCAGGTCCACGTCGCAGAAGCCCGCGCGTGCCAGATCCGTCAGCAGGTCGAGCTTGCGGGCTCGCAGTCCGGGTGTCCGCGCCACGATCGCCAGATCCAAGTCGCTGTCCTGCCGGAGCCGTCCCGTGACTGCGGAACCGAACAGGTATACCGCCTGGACATCCGGGTATCTCGCGAAAACAGCGCCCAGCGTCTCTAGATCAGGCGTTGGCTGCATGTGGGATCTTGCTCCAGCACAAAGGTCCCCTCCCGTTTGCACAGCGCTGTAACTACGATACGACGATGGGCGCTATGCTCGTGCTCGTGTACCGTGTACGTCAGCACATCCACTCTTCGCTCAGGGACCGCCTCTGCCATCTTGCGCAACCGGATCGCCACGGCGGTCCGGCAAGCGCTGGCCGGCGACAAAGGACGATACCCCAGATCTGCAATTGTCACTTCGTTTCCCCGGCACGGCGCAGCGCCTCCCCCACTTGCCCCGATCCCCTGGCATACACCCACACTCCCTCTTGCATCACCGTTTGACCAAACCGGCTCTGCTGGCCGAGAGACTGCCACTCCTCTTCCGTGTACACGAGCACATCGGCGGGCACAGGAAGCTCTGCCAGATCCCATCTTGCCCCGCGCCTCTCGAAGGCTTGTTCGGACCTTTCCACCACGATCAGCAGGTCCAAATCGCTTCCCACACCCCAGTCTCCGCGCGCGTAGGAGCCGAAGTAGCCGATTCGCACCACATCCTGCTCCTGTTGCGCAACCTTCTGCGCCCAGTGGCGTACCGCCCGGTCTACCTCCTGCAGATCAGGCCATTTGAGAACGGGCGAATTCAAGGATCTCACGGGCATAGCGAATTGCCTCCGCACTCTGCAGCGGCCCGTAGTGCTCGAAGGGCGCTCCTTGCGGATGACTGTTCGGGTACCGAGGTGGTATGTAGAAGCCGTCCAGGACACGTCCCTTTTCGACCAGCTCCCCTGGCACCAGCACGGTCTCGGGCAACTCCTGCAGCAGTCTGGCAACTACATGTCCCCATGCTTCTTGTCCGAGTTGAAGATGCAGCGCTTTCACGGCCTTCTCGGCCGCCTGCTGGGCCGCGAAGCACGCCCACTCGTGACGGCCAGCCTGGCGCGAGTCTTCCGCCTGCTCCAAGTCCCTGATCGCCTGCTGCAGCCAGTCACGAGCGCGGTTCGGCATCGGGCTTGACCTCACTCAGCGACCATTGCCCTGCCCAAGGCGTGCGTTCAGCTTCGCTAGGGTGTGGCAAGGCCAGCCGCGGCTGGCTGGCGGCACGTCCAAGTTGCATCGCAGACATTCAGGTGCTGGCTAGCCAGCTAGAGCCGCACCAGCCCCTTCACACGCCCCCAATCCTCTGCCAGTGCCGCGCGCACGACGGCCAGCTCGCCGCGGTCGACCTTGCCCTCGAGATACTCGCCCACAAACGCAGCGAACACACCCAGCATGACGCCCACGATGCCGGCCAACACGACGAGTCTTCTCACATTCCGGTCGCTGCCCAGCGGGGGCTCGGCTTGGGCCAGCACTTCGAAGCCGGCGGCCGTGCGGCTCAACTGGAGGCGCGTGAGCTCGTACTGGTTGGCCACGGTCTCGAACAGGCTCTTCTTGAGCGCCACCTCGCGCTGCAGGCGCTCGTGCTGAGTGGCGATCTCCGGGTAGTTCAGCACCACGCGGAGCGAATCCCGCAGCAGCTCCTGGTTGCGCAGCCTGAACTCCTCGAGCGCCTGCTCCGCCTGGCCGAGTTCGCGCTGCAGGCTGTCCAGCCGCGTGTTTGCCATGCCCAGGTTCTGCCGGGCCCGGTACTCCGAGCTGCGCAGCTCGTACGACTCCAGCTCCGCCAGATACCGGTTGGCGATATCCGCGGCCAGTTGCGGCTGGGGAGCCTTGCAGGTGATGGTCACCACCGGCGCGTTGCGCGGCCCAACGGCTGTGCCCCGCTCCTGAGAAATCTTCACTGCCGTACCCAGCCACCCGATAGCCGCGGCCTCCAGGCGCAAGGCCCAGTCTGCCGCCGACATGCCCTCCGGCGGCTCGGTGTTGCCCGACCGCAGGGCCAGGTAGTCGATGAGCGACATCTGCCGCACGCTGTCATCGATCGTGACCGTGTACGTCTGCTGGGCGACGCGCCGCCGCGTCGGCACGCTCTCCAGGATCTTGACGTACGGCCGGACAACCTCCACGGTCGGCTCCAGGTTTTCCGACCGTGCGAGGTAGTCGATCTCCCCCACGGGCAGCACGATCGCGGTCGCCGTGTACGTGGCGCCCGACAGCCAGGCGAAGAACACCGCCGCCAACACACAAGCCAGGGTCGCGCCGATCACCAACCACCGGCGGCGTATCAGGGTCTCCACGTAGGTCCACAGATCCACCGCGTCCCCGTCCCAGGCCGGTGGATCCAGATTCCCCGCCGCGGGCCCGTTGGAGCCGCTGCCCAGACCGGCGGCGCGCAGGATCGCCTCGATCGCACAGGGGGCCATGCTGCCGAAGCGCCAGCCGCTGGTCTGTTCTGCGCCCGTGCCGTGCGACCACACGCGCTCCGCCGCCAGTCCGGTCAGGCGCATGCCGTCCGGCAGCTCCAGGTCGACGGTGACAGGCACAGCCGACCCCACCTGCTCGGACTGGCCCGCCGCGCCCGCACTGCCGATCGGCCCCCGCAGACAAAGACCCCCTCTACTCACGTCCACGACGACGCACGGCCAGGCACCGGCTGGCGTGCGCACCACCGCCGGCCAATGCACCGCCACCCGGGGGCTGCGGCGGCGCTCTACCAACCGCTCCGTGCCGGTCACCTGCTCACCGGGCCCCATACCAGATCCCCGCGCTGGTGGCTGCGCCACCCACCACTGCTCCGAGCAGGTACGGACTGCGCCAGAAGGGCCGGCCCTTGGTCTTGGCGGGCACCACCAGCGTGGCCCCCGGGGGCACCGCCGGATCGAACCACAGACGGCGATGGGCGTCGATGACTATGCCGTTGGCCCGGATGATCAGCGACTTGTTCTTGTCGGCGTCGTCCTTGTACCCGCCTAAGATCTTCGCGTAGTAGCTGGCCTTCTTGCCTTCGGTGTACTGCACCAACTGCGGCACTTCCACCTCGCCCCTGACTTCGACCACCCAGTTGTTGGTGGGTATGTCGATCTGGTCTCCGTCCGCCAAAATGATGTCATGCTGCGGATCCCCCTCCAGCGCCTTCTCCAGGTCCAACGCCACCCGCTGGAGCTGACCGTCCCGCTGGCGCATGAACCGCACCCCTTCGGGGAACGCCTGCGCGGACAGGCCTCCGGCCCTTTCCAGAAGCTCCGTCAGCCGCTCGTTCACCCGGTTGAGGCGATAGGCGCCGGGGAATTTGACCTCGCCCGTGATGGTCACGGTCCGCGGCGGCCCCCAGAAGGGAAGAGGCCGGATCTGCACGATGTCGTGGCTTTGGAGCTGGAAGCTCTCCGGATGATCCAGCGGGATGATCTGACTCCGGTAGGGCGGATTGGAGCCCGGCTCCAAGCGGCTTAGCTCCGCCTCCAGCAGATAGGCCTCCTCGCGCAGACCGCCTGCCAGCACTAGCAGATCCTGCAGGGTCATGTCCTGCTTGAGCTCGTACCGGCCGGGCTGCCGCACATGGCCCTCGATGGTCACGAAGAGGTCATCGCGGAACCGGTCGATGGAATACACGACGACCTCGTCCTCGCTCTGGAGGGGGAAATCGTCGCGTTGGTCCAGCACCGCCTCCACGTCGAAGGGGATGATCGTGCGCTCGCCGGTGCGCTTGTCCACGCGCACGATGTCGCCGCGCTGCAGATACGTCTGCGCGCGGAAATCCGGATCGGAGAAGCCGCCGTAGTTGAACAGCACGTCGAACAGCGTCAGCCCCTGGGAGAGCAGATACGTTCCCGGGCTCTTCACGTGGCCGCTCACCGTGATCCGCTTGTCCCCACCGGCAAGCTGGTACGCGGAGTGGATGGTGAGCTGATCCTCCGGCTGCAGCCGGAACCCGGGCGGCGGATTGGCCAGATTGACCTCCAGCTTCTCGCGGCTGTAGTCCTCGCGCATGCGGAACAGCAGGCAGCGGTCGAGCTGGGCATCTTCGTACAGGCCGACCTGCTCCAGGATCACCGGCAACTGCGCCGTCTGCTCGGTGAGCTGGTACACGCCCGGCCGGATCACGCCGCCGCCGCGGATTTCCACGATGTTGCGCCGCCGCTGCTGCGACACGGTGGGCACGAAGACCTGGTCGCCGTCGCGCAGCTCGATGCGCTCCAAGGGCCGCGCCTTCAGGTCGATGTCCAGCAGCACCGTTCCCTGCAGCTCGTCGATGCGGGTGATGCGCACGCGCTCCTTGAACGCATCCGGGCGGTACCCCCCGGCCATGCGCAGCAGATCGGCCAACACCTGGCCGGGCGCCAGCTCGTAGATGGCCGGCTGCTTCACTGCCCCATCGATCGACACGCGCCGCTCGTACGTGGGCACGAAGACGACATCGCCATTGCGCAGCAGGTGCTGCGTCACGGCCACGTCGCCGCTCACCACGTAGTCGTACAGATCGATGACGAGGCGCTGGCCACCGCGCCGTATCTCCACCCGCCGCAGACTGCCGCGGCTGGTGATCCCGCCCGCCCGCGCCAACGCGTCGGACAGCAGCACGTTGGGACTGTCGAAGGTGTACCCGCCGGGCTGTCCCACTTGGCCGGTCACGAGGACTTGCACGCCGTGCACTTCGGCCAGGCTGATCTGCATCATCACTTGGCGCGATTCCAGCTTGGCGGGACTGAGAGCGTCGGCGTGGTGTCGGCGCATCTCGCGCAGGATGACATCCGGCAGTTCGCCGAATGTCAATCCGTTCACGTACAGCCGGTCGCCCCCCGGGATGCTCACGAACCCCTCGTCGTTGACCTCGAGGCTGAGGTTCATGTCGAACGCGCCCCAGAAGTGGACCTCGATCACGTCGCCCGGACCCAACTGGTAGAAGGGGGTGATCGGAATGCTGCGCCAGGCCGCTGCGGACGAGCCCTCGGCGCCGAACAGCGAGAAGCCGAAGAAGGGCAGATCCTCGGGGAATCCCTGGTGCAACTCGGCCAGCAGGCGCGCCCGGGGCGTCAATGCCCCGCCCGCGCCACCGGCGCCGGCCTCCGCGCCGGCCGCCGCCGGAGCCGCAGGCGTTTCTGCCGCAGGCGCCTCTGCCTGCGGAGCCGGTGCTGGGGCTGGGGCTGCAGCGCTGGCCTGGCCACCTGCGGCCGCCTCTTGCGCGGCCGCGGGCAGACTGCCCACGAGCAAGGCAAGAAAGCCGAGCAGGCTTACAGCGGCGGCGAGCCCAGAGAGCGATGCGCGGTACCTTGCGCGGGGCCGACTGGGCGGATACGGCGGGGATCCATCACCTGGCGCGCAGATCCGGCTGCGGAACGCGCGCAGGGTCAGTCCGACAAGATCGTGCATGAGCAGACTCGTTGCGTTGGGAATGGACTGGACGCACTTCGTCCCCGTGAGTTACGCGCCGCCATCGCGCGCAATCATCTGCGGGGCAATCGACTAGCGGACCTGGCGCGGGCTCTGCGGCCGCCCTAGAGGGCGGTCGCGCGAGAGGCGCACCGCCAAGCGCTGGCAGCCACACGCGCGCAGTCGGACGCACGCCGAGGGCTCCACCCGAAAGGCACACGGCGAACCTGGACGGAGACCGCGAAGGACACAGACTCCCTCTGTTGCGGCGGATACATGGAGGTGTGCTGCTCCATCGCTCTGTCAGATCGCCGTCCCGGGCCGGGTGGCCCTGGACTGGGCAGCGCTGGCCGCCCGCGCGCTGGCTGGTCCCCTACTGCGGGACCGACGCCGGGACCTGTGCGAGGGCTGCCATGTGCTGCGTGTCGTGCGCAATCCGCTGCTAGCGGTGCAGGTCCGTTAGCTTAGAGCGATAACCCCTCCCTGAACGCCCTTGCCAGCCGGTGGGTGGAGCCGCAAGGGCGTGCGCTGCGGCTCTTCGTGCGGAAAAGCGAAGCGAATATACCCGCCGGCAATCTGGGCTGTCAAGATCGTTGCCAGTAATCCGGGTAGAACCAGCGGTCGATGCGCCCGCGCCAGGCCGTGCGCCGGCCGACGGGCCACGGACCCCCGACCTCGGGGCGGCTTGCCACCGATGCCCGCGTAGTAACACCACCAGCCCACTGGAAGACTCGGCCAACCGTGCCATGCGCGGCATCCGCACCGACCGGCCATCGACCAGCCGGCAACGAGTATCGCCACGCCGGCGCCGCGTGTCTGTGATGTGCGTCACTCGCTGGCGCGGAGACCAGGCGCTCCGTGGGGCCGCCACAGCCGCGCCCCTGGCGCAGCACCGCGGCCCGACGGAAGATCCTGCGGCCGCGGCCGCCTCGGGTTGGCGCGCGTGGAGCGGTTAACCGGTCGAGCCGGATCCGGGGTCAACGCCCGCCGAAGGCTTGGGAGAACTCCTCGCGGAACGGCCCTTCCAGCCGGCTGACCATGTGGGCGGGGTCCCGCTCGATGTCGGCGATGATCCGCTGCGCGTCGCGGACATTGTGGCTGATGCGATTCTCCACGTGCGCGGCCAGTAGCGGCCGCACCAGGCGCAGCAGCAGTCCGGCGATGCCGCTGCCGGCCTGCACGTACACGGTGGCATCCGCGGCGATGCCGTGGCCCGTGTCCTGCCATTCGACCGCGAACACGGCCAGTCCCTTGTTGAGCACCGGGACAGCCCAGTGGTCGAGCTTGCCCAAAACCAGGTACTGCAGGCTGTGGCTGGTGCGCGCGCACGGGAAGGCATCGCCCACCAGGCCCGTGGGATCGAACACGTGCAGGCTGTCCGGCCGGCCGGTGATCACGTACGCCGGGGCGAACCCGTACGCGCGCCACAGGGCGCCCATGAGCAGCGGGTACTCCAGCGCCCGCTCCCAGGTACGCGCGCTGCATTCCCACAGGACGTGGGTCGAGTACACTACGTCCGGCTCGAGGATCACCCGGCGGGCCGTCTCGGCGGCATCCGGGGGCGCGGCCGCCGGCGACGCCAGGGCCAACGCGCCGACGAAGGCCCAGACGGCCGTCACGCGCCGGCGCTGGCTCACCGTGTCGTCGCTCCGATCTTGAGTGTGGGATGGGTGACCAGCAGATGCAGGACGAGGACCTGGAACGCTTCGGTCAGCGGCGTCACGAGTCGCTGCTCCACCGGGGGCACCAGCACGCAGACGTCGGCATGGCGAGCGGTGAAGCCCCCATCCCGGCCGACGATGCCGCCCACGCGGGCGCCCTGGGCCCGCGCGTATTCCACCGCCCGCACGAGGTTGACGCTGACGCCACGGTCCACGTCGCCACCGCCCACGGACAGCACCAGCACCGTGTCGCCGGTCCCGAGTCGGCTGCCGGCCAGCCAGGCAGCGAACACGCTGTCCCAGCCTTCGTCGTTGGTGCGCGCGGTCAGCTCCGCCACGTTGTCCGTGGGCGCGTACGCTTCCAAGCCGGCGATCTTGCGGAAATCGTTCACCGCATGGCTGGCGTTGGCCGCGCTGCCGCCCACCCCCAGCACGAACAGCCGGCCGCCGCGCTGCCGGGTGGCCGCCAGCAGTTCCACCAGCCGCTGGATGGCGTCCCGGTCCAGTCGCGCCAGGACCGCCGCGGCGGTTTCGAGAAAGCTCGCCACGTAGCTCATGGGTATTCCCGGTTCACAGCTCGAATCCGGCCGCCTGCGCATCCCGGTGGAACATGGCCACCGTCTCCAGCGACAGCCGCTCGAGGTCGCGGCCCACCAGCTCCAGCTTCTGCAGCAGCGGCTGCGTCACGGTGATGATGGGACAGCCGATGGCATCCGCCTGGAAGATGTTCAGCAGCTCGCGCGGACTGCCCCACAGCAGCTCCGCGTTGGCGCACGGCCGCAAGATTTCCAGCGCAGCCGCCATCAACGGCACGGGATCGCGGCCGGTATCCGCCACCCGGCCGGCGAACACGGACACATAGCAGGGCGCGCCGCCAGCCACGACCCGGGCTACGGCCCGCACCTGCTCCAGGCTCAGCAGCGCCGTGACGTTGACCTGCACGCCCGACTGCGTCAGGCGTTCCACCAGCGGGCAGCTCGACTGGCCCTTGGTGTTGGTGATCGGGATCTTGACGAAGACGTGCTCGCCCCAACTCGCGATCCGCCGGGCCTGTCGCTCCATCTGGTCGAAGTCGTCGGCGAAGACCTCAAAGGAGATGGGGCGGTCGGGGATATCCCGCAGGATCTGGCGCGCGAAGGCCTCGTACGCGCCCACCCCGGCCTGGCGCATCAGCGTCGGGTTGGTCGTGAAGCCGCGGATGAGCGGATGGCGGTAACTGGCGAGCATGCCCTCGCGGTCCGCGCCGTCCGCGTAGATCTTGATCTTCAGGTCTTCCAGTCGCATCGCCTTGTCCTGCGCGGCTGCGGTGCTGCCTGTGCGCTCCGCGTCCGGTGCCCGGCCGTGCGATCCCCGCGGCCGCCCGCGGCCGGCTCAGGCCTTGCTGCGGAACCATTCGACTACGCGCCGCAGGCCCTCTTCGACCGGCACGTCCGGGTCATAGCCGAGGCGCTCCCGCGCCTTGTCGATGGCAGCCAGCGACCGCGGCACATCGCCGAGACGGCGCGGACCGTACGCGATCCTCCCCTCCACGCCGATGATCTGCCGCAGGAAAGCCACCACCTGGTTGAGGCTGAGGCTGGTGCCGCAGGCGATGTTGAAGACTTCGCCGCTCACCCCGGGCGCGGTGGCCGCCCGCAGAGTGGCCTGCACCACGTTGCTCACGTACGTGAAGTCGCGCTCTTGCGTGCCGTCCCCATCGATCACCAGCGGCGTGCCGTGCAGCATGCCCGCGACGAACTTGGGGATGAACGCGGCGTACGCGGACTGCGGATCCTGCCGCGGCCCGAACACGTTGAAGTAGCGCAGCCCCACGGTCTCCAGGCCGTACGTCCAGGCGAAGACCTGGCAGTACTTCTCGCCGGCCAGCTTGGCCACCGCGTACGGCGAGATGGGCATGGGCGCCATGTCCTCGCGCTTGGGCAGGGCCCGATTCGCGCCATACACCGAGGACGACGAGGCATACACGACGCGCTGGACGCCCGCATCCCGCGCCGCGTCCAGGATATTCAGGGTCCCGCCCACGTTCACGTCATTGGTCGTGATCGGGTCCTTGACGGAGCGCGGCACCGACGGCAGCGCGCCTTGGTGCAGCACGTAGTCCACGCCTGCGACTGCCTCGCGCACGATGTGGTAGGAGCGCAGGTCGCCCTCGATCAGCTCGATGCGGTCGGCCACCGCTGCCAGGTTCTCGCGCCGGCCGGTGGAGAAATTGTCCAGCACGCGGACCCGTTCGCCGCGCCGCACCAGCTCCTCGACGATGTGCCCGCCGATGAAACCCGCCCCGCCGGTTACCAGATAGAACGCCAAACGTCCTCCCTCCTCAAAGACGACCGGTGGTATCGACTGGGTGACCGCCCTCCCCGCTCGCCTTGCTGCGGTCCACCTTGTCGCTTACAATGCTCGCCAAGTGCGGCCGGCACCAGCACGGCCGCCAAAGGTAACCAAGAATCCACTGAGAACAACAGGCAACCAGGCGACGCGGGAAGGACGAGCATGAGAGCACACCGGCGCGGAGGCGCCCTCGCGGCGGCCTTGGCATGGGGCGTGGCCGCGACACTGCTGGCGCTGGCGGACGCCTCGCGGGCGCAGGCCTCGTCGGCGACGGCTGCGCCTGGGGATTCCGCGGCGAGCCCCGCACCGGCTGACACGCTGGTCGCGCCGGCAGCGGCTGACACGACCGCAGGGGTCGCTCCCCTCACCTTGGATGACTGCATCCGCCTGGCCCGCGCCCACAACCTCGAATTCCTCGGCGAGTACCAGACGCTGCTGGCCAGCCATGCCGCACTGCAGCGGGCCCGGGCTCCTTTTGGGCTGCAGGCGGATGCCACGCTGAACGTGCCCACGTACAGCGAGTACCGCGACGTGGAGGAGAACGTGGCCCTGGCCACGCGGGTGGTCGAGGATCGCACTAACTTCATCTATCGCGGACAGATGCGCCTGGCGCAGCGGCTGCGCCACCTGGGCGAGCTGTCGCTGGTGAGCAGCGCCCAGCGCCAGGAGTTCTCCTCGAATCTGCGCGCCGACTATCTGGATGTGGTCGGCGACATGCGGGTCGCGTACGCGCAGGAGCTGCTGCACACGCCCGCGGCC
>Ga0067045_1004040_pt1 | contig 13372 bp, 7 predicted proteins | sample TerdegcTABiofilm_FD_59184 | JGI IMG/M metagenome (GOLD analysis project Ga0067045, IMG submission 59184) | Combined Assembly of (Gp0054472, Gp0054536) Wastewater bioreactor microbial communities from Singapore -Terephthalate degrading...
ATTGAAGAGCTTGTCGATGACCATGAAGAAGAATTAGAGGAAGAAGAATTAGAGGAAGAAGAGGAACTGGAAGAAGAGGAACTGGAAGAAGATGAATTTGAAGAAGATGAAGGGAAAGAGATTGAAGAAACAAAGGCCTGGGAACTTTTAAAAGCTTTTGAGGAACAGAAGGACCAGGTTGAGGCATTAAAAGATCAGTTGGAAGATCAAATGGATGAACTGGAAGACCAATACGAAGAAGCTGAAGAAAGCGGGAACTACGAACTGGCAGAGCAGTTAAAACAACAAATACAAGAAATAAAAGTGCAGAAAGAGATGTATAAAGAGCAGATGAAAGAATTAAAGGAACAAATGAAGGAGGTAATCAAGAGCGAATATACAGAGGAAGAGCTGGAAGAGCTCGAAGAGATTGCTGAAGAGTTAGCAGAAAATAACCCCGGATTGTTAATTTTACCTGTTGAAAACATAATCTCAGTGGATGCAAAAATTAAGTTTGATACGCCTCCCGTGATAAAAGGCAATAGAACCTTAATTCCAGTTAGAGCTATAGTAGAAGCTTTCGGTGCTGAAGTTCAATGGAACGCAGAAGAAAGGGAAGTAATTATGCTAAAAGATGGTAAGGAAATAGTGCTTCAGCTTGGCAGCACTTTAGTGTACATAGATGGAGTTGAGTATGAAACGGATGCACCGGCTGAACTAATAAACAATAGAACTTTGGTACCATTGAGATTTTTAATGGAAACCTTCGGTTTGAAAGTTGAGTGGGATGGGGACACCCAGACCATTGAACTAAGTGATGGGGATGACGGGGAAACTTCCGAAGATGTGGGTGGCAGTGAATAATAGTGCGTTAGTTCTCGTACAATCTCATTTAAATAATATGAATATAAGATTTAATTCTACGGTGTCTGGAAAACAGGCACCTTTTTATTTCTAAAATCTTATTTATAGATAGCTGGGTGTAAAGGGGATGTTTCGAATAGGAGCTGTTATGATTAATGAAAAGGATTATGATATTACTGCTGTCGGCATTTGTATTGGTTTCGTGCAATAATCACGTCGAAAAACATTTAACCTTGCTTTTTCAGGAAGAATAATGTATAATGATGTCAAAATATAGGATGACAATTCGGAGCATCTTATATTTTTGGTTGACAAATTTTTTTCCTTATAAGTGCAGCGGCCGCAACCGCTGTATCTTTTTTTCAGCCGGCGCCCAGCTGCCCAGCTTAAATAAAATATCTTCTCCACTTCCTTATAATAAATCGGCAGAAGGTAGTATAATATATCATAGAAAATAAATCGAGGAGGAGTTATAATGAAGATCAAATGGTTGGGACACGCTTGCTTCCTGCTGACCGGTGAAAACGGAATAAGGATAGTCACCGACCCCTTTGACGCGACGGTAGGGTACCCGCTTCCCAAGGTAGAAGCCGATATAGTAACCACCAGCCACGCCCACTTCGACCACAACTATACCGATGCTGTGGAAGGGGACTTCGAAGTGGTGGACGGCATAGGCGATTTTTACATCAAGGATATACCCATTAAAGGGGTAAAAACCTACCACGACGACGCTATGGGAGAGAAGAGGGGCGGTAACGTTGTCTACATAATGGAGATAGACGGCCTCAAGGTATGCCATCTCGGAGACCTCGGCCATCTCCTGGATGAAAACACAATAGAACATATAGGCCCGGTCGATGTGCTGCTGATCCCCGTAGGCGGCTACTATACAATCGATGCCGAACAGGCAATGCGGGTGATAGCCCAGCTGGCCCCGAAACTGGTTATCCCCATGCACTTCAAAACCCCGGCAATCGACTTCCCCATCGCCGGTGTGGATGTTTTCCTGGACAAGATCGGTGGAGGGGAAAAGGTCGGCTCCAATGAAATAGAAGTGGCCGCAAATGACCTAGGCGCACCAACCCGGGTCAAAGTTCTGGAATACAAATAACCCCTGGGAAAAAAGCTGACAAGTTTGAAAAGAGGTTTACAAAAGAGGAGAAGATATATTGATAGACGTACAAAAGGAAATCAGTAAACACCACCCCGCCCATATGGGGGGTGAAATAGAGGAAAAAATTTTGGACTTCGCTATTTCCAGGGCTGTCGACGCTTTTGCAAAGGAAATTCAAAGGTTGGGCAAATTTCAATTCAAGACCGGGCAGCAGCTGGAAGAGGTTATAGCGTTGCTGGAAGAAGAAAAAGAACTATCCGATGTATTGAGGGAATATAAAAATAGAATAAAAGCCTTTGATGAAGAAAGGGAATCATTGTTTCGGGGCATAATGATTTTAGGCGACGCCCTTGAGGACGTATACCGGTACGTCCTTCGCTCGGAAAGCAAAGAATGGATAGAGCAGCTGGAGATGGTGTGGAAAAATGCCGGGGAACAGCTGGCCTTCTGTGGGATTTCCCGGGTGGAAGGAACGGGGCAGCCCTTCAATCCCGAGTATCAGACGGCGGTGAAGGTGGAGGACCGTCCCGGCTTTGAATCCGGACAGGTCCTGGAAGTGATCCGTTCCGGGTATTTGTACCGCGGCGCGGTTGTAAGAAAAGCAGAAGTGATAGTAAACAAAATTACGCAGGAGGATTTTTAAGATGAGCAGGATAATAGGCATCGACCTGGGAACGTCCACCTCCGAAGTGGCGATACTGGAAAATGGAAAGCCGATGGTTATTAAAAACCGGGAAGGAGATATGATAACCCCTTCAGTGGTGGGCATTAACGGGAAGGGCGAGATAATAGCAGGCCGTGAGGCAAAGGACCAGTATCTTCTGAGGCCCCGGGATACGGTAATAGAAGTGAAGCGCTTGATGGGGTCGGGCAGGAAGGTAAAGATGGGAGACAAGGAATACACTCCCGAGGAAATTTCATCACACATCCTAAAGTACCTGAAGGGCTGCGCCGAGGACTATCTGGGCGAACCGGCCACGCGGGCGGTGATTACCGTACCGGCATATTTTACCGATGAGCAGCGGCGGGCAACGGTTGAAGCGGGCCGGCTGGCCGGATTCAAGGTTGAAAGGATAATAAACGAGCCGACGGCTGCAGCGCTGGCCTACGGCATAGACCATATGGAGGACAATCTTCATGTGCTGGTCTATGACCTGGGAGGGGGGACCCTTGATGTGACGGTGCTGGAAATGTTCGAAGGAGTATTGGAAGTCAAGGCCAGCAGCGGCAACAACCGCCTGGGCGGGAAGGACTTCGACGAGAGGCTGATGAAAGAAATCATACGATATTTTGAGGACCAGACCGGAGTGGATATTTCCGAGGACCCCAGGGCAGCAGCGAGGCTGAAAAATGCCGTAGAAGAATGCAAGATTGCTTTGAGCAGCCAAATCGGATACAGAATTGAGCTCCCCTTGCTGGCGGAGAAGGACGGCAGCCCTCTGGCCCTGGAAAAAACGGTGTCCCGGAATGAGTTTGAAAATCTTATCCGGGACCTTGTGGAGTCTACACGGCAGCCGATAGAAGCGGCGCTGAAGGATGCCGGGCTGGAACCGCAAGATATAGATATAGTGCTGCCTGTTGGAGGTTCTACCCGTATACCCCTGGTCATGAAATTCCTGAAAGAGGTATTGGGCCAGGAACCCCGGGCGCTTGTAGACCCTGACCTGGCGGTGGCTTCCGGGGCGGCTATACAGGCGGGGATCCTTGCGGATGAACTGTCTGCCGAGAAGGATATACTAATCACCGATGTCTGTCCCTATACCCTCGGAACCGAAGTCTTAAGCTTTTTCGGGGGATTTCCCGTGGATGATGTATACGACATCATCATACCCCGCAATACGACCATCCCGGTTACCAGGAAAAAAGTATACGGGACCGTTGCCGATAACCAGCAGGCCGTGGATATCAAGGTATACCAGGGAGACTATAAAAAGGCCTCCAGGAACAATTTGTTAGGGAAATTTACCCTCAGCGGCATTCCCCCCGCTCCCGCCTTCACGGAGAAGATTGAAATAGGGTTTACCTACGATGCAAACGGAATACTTCAGGTTGAAGGCACAATTCTAAGCAACGGTCAAAGGGCGGGACTGACAATCGAAACAGCCGGTGTTGAGATGGAACCGGAATTGGACCTGGGGAAATGGAAGGAAGCTCCCGGCGCCCGTAAGTACCGCGGCTTGATCCGCAGGGCTGAGAAGGCTCTGAAAGCAGGAGGGAATCAGCTTTTTGAAGGAGAGCTGGATGAACTGGTCAGGGATATCAAAAAGGCGCTGTTAAAGGGTGAAAGCAATAGATTGAAGGAACTGGAGGAGGAGTTGACCGATCTTCTATATGATCTGGAGGATACCGATGAATGATGGACGTTCTGGGAGAATACTTTTATATCATGGGAGCGGGTCTGTCACGGGAGAGAAGGATCAGCCGCGCCGTTGAAGCCCTGGAAGCGGCTGTAGCCCTTAAAGGGGACCACTGGAAGGCCTGGAACCTGCTCGGGCTTTGCTATTACCGCCTCGGCGAGTTTTCAAAGGCCCGCCGCGCCTGGAACAGGAGCATCCGGCTTCAGCAGTGGGACAACCCTGCCCTGGAATATATGTACGACATGACAAACCCGGCGTTTATGGAGATCCTCCGGCGTTATAATAAAGCGCTTGAGCTGGCAGCCGGGAAGAAATACAGGCAGGCAGGGGATATGCTGGAAAGAACGCTGCCCGGATTGCCGCCCCTTGTGTCATATGTAAACCTGTTGGGGCTGTGCCGCTACGGGCAGGGAAAAACAAAAACCGCCCTGAAGCTCTGGTCCCATGCGGCTGAACTGGATCGTGAGAACCCGGACGCAGTAAGGTACATAAGGAGCGCTGCTGTAGAGAGCAATAGGACCGCCGCAGCATTGCCCGGCCTTTTCGGCAGGATATTTAGAAGGCTGACAGGGGCGGATATTTCCACGGAGGATGATGTTTGATGAAGGATAAAAGCTTGTATGAAATCTTGCAAGTACCGGTTGACGCCACGACTGCGGAAATAAAGAAGGCGTATTTTTCGCTGGTGCGGAAATATCCCCCCGACCGTTATCCCCAAGAATTTATGCGCATACGCGAAGCTTACGAGACCTTGAGCGACGAGGATGCCAGGCGGGAATACGATTCCATCGCCTTTATGCCTCCGGAGGTGAAGGTAAGATTTGATATGGGAAGAGCCGCGCTGGGCGAAGGAGATTATGAGGAGGCGATAGACCTCCTTGAACAAGCTGCGCTGGCGGCTCCGGGCTCAAGGATTATACGGGGCTTTCTCGGCCGGGCGTATCTGGAGAACGGGAACACGGTCAAGGCCATTGACATATTCAGCGAGTTGACCGGGGAAGAAAAGGACAATGCCGCATACCGGGGATACCTTGCCAGGGCATACCTTGAACGGGGATGGCATAAGAAGGCGCTGGACGCTTTTATCAAGGCCCTTTCCCTGGATGAAGACAACATATCCCTTTGGGTGGGACTGGCGGAGTCTTATATGCTGGGAGACCGGTTTGAAGATGCCAGGGATACCCTGGTCAGGGCGCTGGAAAAGGGGAAATCGACCGAATGGGACAATATAGGCATATATCTTTTCCTTGTTCAGATCGAGATGGTGCTGGGCAATCTTGACAATATGGAGAAATACCTGGAAGATCTCACCCGGCTTGCGGTCCGGGATGAAACCATAACCGAAAATGTAGGCTGGGCCCTGGGCGGAATGGCAAGAACCCTGGTCAGGAAAGGCTATATGGGGATCGCGCAATCGATAATAGAAAGGGCCGTGAAGCTGATTCCGGGCAGCGAAGCGATCCGGGAGCTGAAGGAAGAACTGGACCGCTTCATACGGCTGGATGCACAGCTGGCCGGATTGCAGCAGGATGAAACCATGCCTGAAGAGATCGTTCATCTGATTGAACTGGAACTGTTCCCCCTGCCGGTCATAGGAAGCCCTGTGGATAGGGAATTGCAGATATTTATGAGCGAATCCATTATTATCGAAGAGGCCCATAGGTTTATCACCTGCATAAACCGGTTAAGAAGAAATTATCCGGAGCTGTACGACTTGAGGAAAGCCTTTTTCGACGGGGTTTTGAACCCTGCCAAGCGTAAGAAACTGGCCCAGCGGTATAGAAAAAAATCCAACAGATACGGACCGATAATCGAGGCCATGATGTTGTCCGGTATGGGAGAAGATCAGGAAGACTTTATTGACGATGAAGACGGAGATTTTATTTTTGAAGGGCCGCAGCAGCCCTACGTCAGGGAGACTCCCAAAATAGGGCGTAATGAACCCTGCCCCTGCGGCAGCGGGAAAAAATATAAGAAATGCTGCGGCCGCTGAAGCATCAGAGGCGCATCAATCCAGGTCAAAGTTCTGGAATACGAATAACTTTTCACAACCTGCAGACCCTGCAGGTTTATTTCTTTTTTATATAAACTTCATAATGAGCCATACCGATAAAATATATAAGGCTTTTTATGCCCAAAAACAGGTTAAGGAGGAAGACCACCATGTTTAAAAGAATCCTGGCGGCATTGCTCATAATAACCTTCATCGTATCATACATACCTCCGGACCTTGTAGCAAAGGCGGCCGATCCGCCGGAAATCAACGTGGTCTACCTGAAGACCGAGAGGGATACCACTGGTGTGGTAACCCTGAGATACGAAATACACGGTATGAATTTCAGCAATCCGAAGGTTTATATAGGCGGGGTGGAAATCCTGCCCAGCTATTATAATACAAGCATGATTCTGATCAGAAGGACCAGCGGGGTAGACGACGGCATATTCCTGGAAGGAATGAAGAACATCGTTGTACAGAACCAGGACGGCGAGTCCGTCAGCACAGCGTTTAACGTTGTAGCGCCGCCCTATGTAACTTCCGTCAACAAGAGCAAGGTATATGTGGGCGACCCCCTGGAGATCAACGGAATAGGCTTTGACGAGAACCTGACCGCCCTTTATATCGCCGGAAAACAGTATACCGTAGGACCGGAGCTCTCCGGCGCTGAGGCGATCGTTTATCCGAGCCAGGGCAAGATAGTGATAGATGAGGTTAAGGCGCCGGCAATCTACGGAGCGAGCGAGGTCAGGGTCGCAAAGAATGCGGGTGCAGGCACCGGTACCCCGCCTGAGGAGGCAATACAGGGCATACTGAAAGACAGCATATCGGTTGTGGGTAAACTGACCGATATAGAGGTGATCAGCCTTGAACCCGATTCCGGCCCCATAGGCGGCGGCACCATCATAAGGATGATGGGCAATAAGGCTGCGGGCAAATCCAACTTCAACAGCAGCATGAAAGTGTACATAGGCGGCGCCCAGGCTTCCGATGTACAGGTTATAACCAACGATATCGGAGAGGTCATAGGGCTGCAGGCAAAGACGCCCCCGGGTACCCCCGGACCCAGGGAAGTAATAATAACGGATGCGGACGGACATAACGAATACGTCGTACCCTTCACCTTTACATACCTCCAGACGGGCAATATGCTGGTGGTTACCGGCATTTCACCCTCGTATGCAAAGGAGACCGAACAGAAAGAGATAACCGTGTCCGGTAGGAATATAGCGACCATCAATATAAGCGAGCTCCAGAATGTGACATTTGTAAACGACGATGGATATGACCCGATAAGCAACGAGTACACTCTGACGTATTCGGGCGAATACAACGGGAATGAGGTAACCATAACAAGAAAGATTAAACTCACGGTGGGCGGCATCGCGCCAATCACCCAAATTCCCAAGATAGAGATAAACGGCGACCAAATAAAGGCCACAACGCCGATAATCACCCTCGACCCGCAGGTGCCGATGAAGGTCGATGTGGTCGTGAATACCGAGACGATAGTAACCGGCGAGGGCGGTGAAGTGCTTCACAGGACCGAAGAATACACCCTCAGGAACGCATTTACATACCACCCTGCGCAGACCATTCCCGATATTCACAGCATTACTCCCGACAGGGGACCATACAACGAGGACATCTATATTACCATCAACGGCGCCAACTTCCAGGTACTCGTCGAGGAGGATGCCGGGGGCGAAGTAACCAGGTATCCGACAATCATAATAGGAAACAAAGTAATTGACCCCAACTCTTATCCTGAGACCTACTCGGTACGGGTATACGACAGTGACGGGCACCTCGTGGACGGCAAAAAGTATACCATCGGAACCGAAATCAGGACAATAATCCCGGCTGCGCCCAACGGCACCTTGGGATTTGTTGACGTGTCCGTAATCAACCCCGATACAGGGTCGAAAACGGTATCAAACTTTTTCGAATTCAAGAATCCGCAGCGGCCGGAAGGCGAAAAACCCAGGATCGACAGGCTTGAGCCCAACAAGGGCACAACCGGCGGGGGAACCGAGGTGGTAATCTACGGGCGCAACTTCGACTATGACATCGGTGGAACCAGGGTAATAGTCACCATAGACGGCGCCAAGGCTGCTGTTACCAAAGTGAAAAGCACCGGTGACCAGATAACCATCCTTACCCCGCCCGGCACCGAGGGCTACAAGACGGTGCAGGTTATCAACGAGGACGGTTCCATGGCGGAGCTTGAGAACGGCTTCCTGTACACAAAAATAAACAGCGCGCCGGTTATCGACAGTATCGCTCCGGATTTCGGGGGCGCGGGCACATCGGTAATAATAAGGGGCAGTGACTTCCGGCCGCCGGACCCGGAGTCGAGCCTTCCCGAAAAGAAACTGGGGACCAGGGTGCTGCTGAACGGACAGGATATCGATGATTACACAATAGATGAAGGCGGCAACATAATATTCGAACCTGGCGGGGATAGGACCGAAGTCATCGACGAATATACCATTAAGATAAAAATCCCCCCCGGCCTTCCCATAGGACCCAAGGACGTCACCGTGGTCAACCCGGATACGGCCAGCTATACGGTTAAGAACGGCTTCTACTACAAATCCCCGGCCAGCCATCCCGAAATAACCGGCATCGTCCCCCCGGAGGGGTCGGTGGCAGGAGGGACCGTTGTCACCATATCCGGCAGTGACTTCAGGGAAGGGATAAGGGTGTTCTTCGGCGGCATCGAGGCGACCAATGTAACCGTGAGCGGGAACGGCGACGAAATACAGGCCACCACTCCCCGGTACTCCATCGGGACTCCGGGCGCAGACAGGGAGTCTGTGGACGTAACGGTGGTGAACTATGACGGCGGTTCCTACACCGAAGAAAACGGATTCACATACAGGATACCGGGAAGCGAACCCATAATCACCATGATCGACCCCAACTGGGGGAGCACGGCAGGGGAAGAAACGGTCATAATCTGGGGTCTGGATTTCCGGTTGGAATATGACGAGTACGGTCTTCCCGTCGGGTTCCCTGAGGTGTACTTTGGGGGGGTCAAGGCCGTCAGCGTCAGGTGGGACAACTACAACCGGCTTACCGTGATAACTCCGGTATACCCCAATGCAGGCAAGGTGGATGTAACCGTTGCCAACCCTGATGCGGGAACCTATACGGCGAAAAACGCCTTTGAGTACAAACGGTCCAGCCCTAAGATAACAAGCGTTACACCCAACAAGGGCAACAAAACGGGTAACGAGGAGATTACCATAAAGGGTTCCGGCTTCATGAAGGGCGATTTGTCGGCAAGATATGAAGGGGAGCAGGTCAACCGGCATACAACGCCTCAGGACCCAATCATTGACCTCCTGGTGATATTCGGTGATGACAAGGACAGTGCGCCCATTTCGGGAGGAAGATCGGAGGTAGTGGTTGGGAATATCAGGGTTGTATATGATTCTACCGACCCTCTGGAGGATAACACCACGCTCTTTTACATACCGCAGTCCGGACCGGAAGTGCCGGTATCAAGCTATAAAATAGCATTGGGCACTTACCACCTGTTCATCATCAACGGCCCCGCAGACCTTGGCGATAATACCATCGTGGACGAGGGCATAATGGTTGAGGTGACCCAGAACAGGCTGACCGTGACCAGGAGGGTGGCGCCCTACGCAAGATGGATAGACAGCGGCACCCTGGTTGTAAAAACGCCGCCGGTGCCCTACATAGGGGAGAGGAACCTCTATGTGATAAACAAGGACGGAGGCACCGCCGCGGCGAAGTTCGAATATTTGAACCCCGACAGCGACCCGCAGATTACCGACATCCGTCCCAACAAGGAAGTGTACGATGATGAAGGGACCCTCGTAAAATACCTCACCGAAGCCAGCGTTGACAGCGAAACCTTTATCACCATAGAAGGAAGCGATTTCAGGACCGGTGTAAAGGTGTTCGTCGATGATAAAGAATGTGAGATAATATCAAAATCCAACGACGACGACATGATAATAGCCAAGGTGCCCAGGGGCACCTCCGAGGATATAGACAAAGAGCTTAGAATAGTGGTGGTGAACCGGGACGGCGGCACCGCCGATTCTTCGCTGCTTCCGGTACCTAGGTGGTTCGTGTACAGGCGGCCAGGCAGCCAGCCGGTTATAGACTACATTGATCCGGACAAGACATCCGCAGCGGGAGGGAACGTTTTAACTATTTATGGATACGACTTCCGCAGCGGCGCAAAGGTCATAATCGGCGGCAAGGAGGCCGTCAACACCAACATAAGCGCATGGAGCTACAAGCAGATATTCGTCCTGTCGCCCCAAGGCCTCACGTCGGGGACTTGCGACGTCCAGGTGATCAACGACGACTTGGGCACTGCAACGCTCAAGAACGGCATCACCATCATCAGCAACCCCGATATCGAATACGTAACCAACGAGGGCGGCACCGTAATAAGCTCGATCTCGTTCCTCGGCGGGGAGACCATAATTCTCAAGGGTACATCCTTTAGACCGGGGGCAAAGGTGGTGTTCGGCGGGGGGATCATGCTGCTAAGCGACGCTCCGACCGTCCAGGGCATGGAAGGGATAGACTCCCGCGACCGTAAAATCAAGGTTGTGGGAGGAAAAGAGGCCACCGGCGTGGAAGTCACCGACGAGAATACGATAAAGCTTAAAACGCCTTCGGGCGTGGAGGGGGATACCGCCATAATCGTGATAAACAGCGACGGAGGTATCTCGGACGTCTTTGACATGAAGTATACCCTGCCCCTTCCGACGAGGCCGGACTCCCTGGACGTATCACTGGTGTACGACAGGTACGTGCGCCTGGAGTGGCCCGGGGTGGACAACGCCCTGTACTACGAGATCTACGCCAGCGAAGACACCAGGGACGACTTCAAGTTTCTGACCTCCACCACCAGGAACGTGTACTACGTGGTTGACCTTGACCCGGATACGAGGTACTATTTTAAGGTGAAGGCAATAAACCAGTTCGGTTCATCCGAGTTCACCAGCTACAGGTCCATCAGGACGGAGGATACGGGGGAGCCGGACCTGGACGGCAGCATAAACGACACCGAAAAGGTGGTATTGAACCAGAACGCCGTCAGCGTCAATATAGGGGAGGACGCAGCAGCACGCGGCTCCTACTATACCTATACCATAGACCTTAAGGACCCAAGCTACGGCTCCGTCGAGAAGAAGCATATAAACATGCCCCTCAAGGTAATAAGGGAGGCCACCAGGACGTTCCTTGTGGACGCAGGGGAAATCATGCTGCAGTTCTCGCCGAGGACGCTGTATATAAGGGCCCTGTGGGGGATAACAACCAGCCAGCAGGACAACGTATATGCGCGGCTCATACTGGACGTGTCGCCGAAGAGCGAGGGAGACCGGGCGCTCAAGTACCTGCCCGCCAAACACAGGGTGGTTTCCAAACTGTACTGCATAGGAATAGCGGTGCAGAACGGGAAAAAGCTTGAGGAGCACAACGAGATCAACGGGTCCATGGATATACAGATAAAATACGACTACAGCAAGCTCAACGGCCTGGACGAGACCAGGCTGGCCATATACAGGTTTGACCCGCTGGAACTGAAATGGGAGCCTGTGGAGGCAGCCGGCGTCCATACCAACATAGATTTCGCCTACGGCAGAACAAGCCGGCCGGGCATCTTTGCAGTTATAGGCAAGCAGTAGTGGGAAAGTGGGACAAGTGGGACAAGGGACGGTTCTTTGTCCCATTGTCCCAATAGTAGTAGTGGTCAGCGACCAGTTACCAGGAACTGCGAACTGCGATCTAAACATAAAAGGGGGTCATCAAGGGTGGGCAGAAACAGGGCAAGCATAATCATAACGGTTATTGCCGCATTGACCATAATATATTGCATACCCGTACAGGCCAGCAGCCTGTTCGGCTCGGGGAGCTACGCGGGCGGTGTGCCCGTCCCCGAGTTCAGGGGCGTATCCGTAATAGACGGCGCCGGCCTTACCATCAACGGCAAGAACAACGGCATCCAGCTCATGAACAATATCGACTTCACCGACATCAGGAGCCACTGGGCCGAGCCCTATATACTCAACATGGCCGCCCAGTCGGTTATAAAGGGCTACGGCGCAAGCCTGTTCAAGCCGGAGGACCCTCTGACGCGCCAGGAGGCAGTGGCCCTGCTGGTCAGGATAATGGGCAGCGAAGCCGAGGTGCAGAGGAGAGCCGAAGGCTCGGCCGGCGGCTCCGCAGCCGGGGGCATATTCGACGCCTGGGCCCGGGAGTATATAAGCATGGCCTATGAGCTCGGCATCGTCACCGAAGGGGGCGGCAACTGGAAGGACAACGCGACCCGCCAGGAGGTTGCGGTGTGGTTTGCCAACGCCCTAGGGCTGAACCCCGTCTACGGCGCCCAGCAGCAGTACGTATTCAACCTGAAGGACTGGCAGGAGATAGATGCGTCGAAGCTGGCATTGATCGAGGCCGTCCTGCAGGAGGGCATAATGAAAGGAAACGACAGGGGGTACTTCAACCCCGCCGCATCCCTGAAAAGGGCGGAAATGGCAACCATGCTGGACAAGGTGGCCGACCGGTTCCAGGACAGGAGGAACGTCAGGTCCAACAGGGGCCAGGTGCTGCAGATCGATACCCGGCAGAACCAAACCGTCCTCGGCATCCTGAACGCCGACGGCACTTCCGCCGCGGTGGTACTGGCCCAGGGCACCGGCTTCCCCGTATACAAAGACGGCAGGCTTGCAGCCAACAGCAGCCTGCAGGCGGGGGACGAGATAAAGTACGTATACGACGACCAGGGGATGGTTTACGCCTGGGCTGTCAACGACGGCACAATAGCGGCGGAGGTGAGATCCTCCGGTGGGGACAGGCTGCAGGTATACTACGGCCAGATAACCGGCGTGTTTACCAACTACGGCAAAAACCAGCAGGGAGCCAGCACCGAGAACACCCACTACCGGGTGGTAAACGTGGACGGCCAGATTTACGACATAGTATCCGAGAAGAACCTCGAAAGCGGCTTAATGCGCGATATAGCGGTGTACAGGGACGGCAAGCTGACCGGGACATCCG
>Ga0067045_1004022_pt1 | contig 13367 bp, 11 predicted proteins | sample TerdegcTABiofilm_FD_59184 | JGI IMG/M metagenome (GOLD analysis project Ga0067045, IMG submission 59184) | Combined Assembly of (Gp0054472, Gp0054536) Wastewater bioreactor microbial communities from Singapore -Terephthalate degrading...
CGGTTTACCCCGCCATCCACCTGGATCTCAGCTTTCAAACCCTGTTCGTCAAGCATACGCCTGATTGCCTTGATTTTAAGCAGCACTTCCGGGATAAACGCCTGTCCGCCAAAGCCGGAGTTGACAGTCATCAACAGGACCAGGTCTACCAAAGGAAGGATGTATTCAACAGTGCCGGGCGGCGTGGCCGGGTTTAACGCCACGCCCGCCCGGACGCCTTTTTCCTTGATCAGGGAGAGGGTCCTATGCAGGTGCCGGACAGCCTCCACATGCACCGTAACCAGGTCGGCGCCGGCGTTGATAAACTGTTCAATGTACAGATCAGGGTTCTCAATCATCAGGTGAACATCGAAGCACATACGGCTTTTCGGCCTGAGCGCCTTCACCACCAGCGGACCGATGGTAATATTGGGAACAAAATGACCGTCCATAACATCAATATGGAGATACTCCGCCCCGGCCTCTTCTACCTGTAAAACATCATCAAGAAGTGCCGCAAAATTCGCAGATAATATTGAAGGGGCCAGTTTTACCATCAATACCGCCTCCTGCCTCTTAATTCATGCAAAAATTCAATGTACTGACAGTAGCGTGATCTTTCAATTTTACCTGATTCCACCGCTTCCTTGACTGCGCATCCGGGTTCCCTGTCGTGCAGGCAACCACCAAAGTAACAATTCCCGCTATACTCTTCCATTTCCGGAAAGTAGTGTNATAATTCCTCCAGCTTTATATCGGGCAAGTCCAAGTTGGAAAAACCAGGGGTGTCCGCCACCAATCCACCTTCCGGCAAGGAAATTAACTCAACATGGCGGGTAGTATGCTTGCCGCGCTTTAACTTTTCACTAATCACCCCGGTTTTAAGTTTAAGTCCCGGCAGGATGGCGTTTAATATCGTTGATTTACCTACACCGGAAGGGCCGGCAAACACCGATACTTTTCCCTGCAACACCTCCCGCAACCTGTCCAGCCCTATCCCAGTCACCGCACTGGTTAACACCACCGTGTATATACTCTGGTAGCGGGAAACAAGATCAACCTTGTTATTTTTCGTCAAGTCTATTTTATTGAAGCAAATCAGCGGTTCAACCTGGTTTATGGCAGCCGTAATCAGAAAGCGGTCAAGCAAGCCGGGATTGGGTTCTGGGTCCCGCACGGAAAAAATAATTACTGCCTGATCCACGTTGGCTACCGGCGGCCTGAGCAGCACTGAGCGGCGGGGTAAAACATTAACAATCACCCCGGCATGGTCATGTCTTGGCGCCAGTTTCACCAGGTCTCCAACCAGCACTTGTTGTTTTTCATAGCGGAAGCGTCCCCGCAGCGAGCACTCCCATTCATTGCGGCCGTCGTGGACATAATAATAGCCGCTATAGGCTTTCAGTACAATGCCCTGTACAAGATTTTCTCCGCTATTCAAAAACTTGTTCACCTTTCAAGATATTATCTATATAAACTTGAACAGTTGCTTTACCATAATAGGGTACTTCTTTGACCACCGATTTTTCATTCTTGTATGTGCCGACAAAAGCATTGCTGGTCCCCCGCACGTCCTTAACCACGATTCTCAATTCGTGCTCCTTTTTATCGTCATCGAAGAAAGCGGTTACCCTGGCAGTGCGCATAGTCGGGCCCGGCCCGTCGCTTACGGTTACCTGCACCTTGGAACCTTCCTGGACCTCCGTATTCTTGGCCGGAACCTGGGTAATCACTTGCCCGGAAAAATAATCGTCGCTTTTAACCTTACCAATATTTTCATCAAGTTTTAAATTTAATTTTTCCAACTCAGCTTTCGCCTTCTCCACCGTCAGACCGGTCAGGTCAGGCACCTGGCGCGTCACGGGCTGCTTGCCCTTGCTGACAAATAGGAATACCTGGCTTCCCTTTGAGAGTTTCTCGCCGGGCTTAGGATCCTGATCCAGCACGACTCCTTGCGCATAGTCATTGCTGTACCTTTCCTGAACGGGATCAGCCACGTTTAATTCATTCTGATTTATTCTTGCTATTGCATCACTGAGCTTGTACCCGATCACCGAAGGCACGGTACGCTGTTCCGCTCCCTTGCTCACAGATAGAGTCACGCTGCGGGTAACTTTTATCTTGGTATCTGCCGGGGGATCCTGGGAAATGACCGTGTTTGCCGGTACAGTAGGATTGGTGCTCCAAGAAACCTGAACGTTCTTAATGCCCTGCCCTAATAAAATGGCCCTGGCATCCTCAAAAGTCTCTCCCACAACGGAAGGCATTTTTACTTCCGGTACATTTATGTAAAATTGGAAAGCCGCGGCTCCCGCAGCAAGCAGCCCTAAAATAATCAGCGCCGCCCAGAGCCATCCGTAGCGTCTTTTTTTCCCGCGCCTTTCCTTCTCTCCCCTCTCAACCGGTTGAATATCCCCGGCAGCCCTGCGGACGGTGGGAATTACTCTGGTGGCAAATTCATCAACGGAATCAGGTCGCGTCATTTCTTTTGGCCCGGCTCCTGATATATTTTCAAGTTCCAGAGACATCTGCCTCGCTGTTTCATACCGGCCGGACGGGCTTTTCGCCATAGCCCTGGTTATGACTTTTTCCAAACTCAACGGTATTGCAGGGTTTATGATGGAAGGACGGGGCGGCTCATCTTGGATATGTTTCAAAGCTACACTGACCGGAGTGTCTCCCTGATAAGGCAACGTTCCTGTAGCCATTTCATACAATACCACACCCAGGGAATAGATATCGGAGCGCGGCCCGGTAGTTTCTCCCCGCGCTTGTTCGGGAGAAAGGTAATGGACCGAACCCATGATGGTATCAGTCTGGGTAAGGGTAGCGGCGGTGGCACCCCTGGCGATCCCAAAATCGGTAAGTTTGGCCCGTCCGTCCCGGGTGATTAGAACGTTTTGTGGTTTGACATCCCGGTGGACAATGTTGTTTTCATGGGCATGTTCCAGCGCGTCGCTTATTTGCCGGGCGATTTGGGCGGCCCTGACCGGGGTTAAAGGACCATGCAGCCTGATCAGGTTTTTTAAGTTATCGCCTTCCACATATTCCATGACCAGGTAGTCAACCGCATCTACCCGCCCGACATCATAGATACTGACAATATTCGGGTGTGAGAGGCTGGCGACAGCCTGGGCCTCCCTGCGAAACCGTTTAACGAAGTCTTCGTCACTGGTGAATTCGGGGCGGAGCACTTTTATGGTAACCAGCCTGTTCAAAATGGTGTCCCGGCCTTTATAAACAATGGCCATACCACCGCCGCCCAGTTGCTCCAAGATTTCATACCGGTTCCCCAAAAGCTTCCCGATCAATTTTTTTTCACCTCAAAATAATAATTTCAGTAGTCAGTAGTCAGTAGTCAGTAGTCAGTAATCAGTAATCAGTAGTCGGTAGTCGGTAGTCGGAATGAGAGAATGGTTATCGCCTCGAAGTATTCTGAATTCTGAATGCCTGAATACTAACATTTCCTATACGCTGCTTACGGCTAATTTTAATACCCTTTCGCAAGAGCCGTTGCCAGGATCCTGCCCGCAACCGGGGCTGCGACAGACCCGCCGGAGCCGGCGTTTTCCAAAACCACCGCGATAGCCAGCCTGGGTTGGTCCGCAGGCGCGAAACCGATAAACCAGGCATGAGTCTGGCCGTGCGGGTTTTGGGCAGAACCGGTTTTACCGGCCACCTGTATACCGGATACGGCTGCGGCCGTCGCCGTACCATAACGCACCGCGCCGATCATCCCTTCTTTGATTGTTCCTGATATGTCCGGTGTGGTTGCCGTAAGCCATGTGCNTCGCACTGCGGACTGAACAGTTTCACCGGTAGAGTCTTTTACTGAATCGACCAGATAGGGCTGCATAATCACACCCTGGTTGGCTATTGCNGCCGCCACCAGAGCCATATGCAACGGGCTTACCAGCACTTCGCCCTGGCCGATGGCGCTGCCGGCCAATTCTGTCTGAATCATATCACCGGGTGCGGCTAACGTCCCCGGACGTACCGTGATTCCCAGGCCGGGGTCCTGATCCAGCCCAAAAGCCTTAAATGTGCGGTAAAAGCTGTCGGCGCCCAAACCGAGACCCAATTGGGCAAAAGTAGTGTTGCATGATACGGCAAGAGCTTTTTTCAGGTCCACTTCGCCGTGAGCGGCCACGTCGGTCAACTTGTAACCACCCACCATCAGGTAACCCGGGCAGTTAAAAGTGCTGCNCGCAAGGCCGGGCTTGGCAGCCAGCGCTCCCGCCGCGGTAATAACTTTGAAAGTTGAACCGGGTGGGTAAGCGCCCTGCGCCGCCCGGTTAAGCAAAGGCGAGTCCGCCGCCTGCACCAGGCGCGGCCAGTTTTCTTCCAGGTGATTGGGGTCGTAACCCGGGCTTGAAGCCACTACCCGCAAGGCCCCGGTCCGGGTATCAACAAGGACAACCGCCCCACGCCGGCCGCCGAGCAGTTGCTCCGCAAGCCCCTGCAGGGTAGAGTCAATGGTGAGAATCAGGTCTCCGCCCTTTTGCTCTTTTCCCAGGAGCTTATTAAAGAAGTTCCTGAGACTGTCGGCTCCTTCCATACCCAAAAGATAGGGGTCGTATGTGGATTCAAGGCCAGCCCGCCCGTACCGTCCGGAAACATACCCAATAATGTGAGCCGCGTCGCTCCCCTGGGGATAAACCCGCCGGCCTTGTTTGCCGTCAAACTCCGTTTTGGCCAGGATAATGCCCCTGGCATCATAGATATTCCCCCGCCTCACTTGAGCCTCCATCTCCTGCATGCGGCGGTTATAAGGGTTCGCGGCGAGGGCCGGATCCTTGACTACTTGTAAATAAGATAAGTAAGCTACAAGAACTAATAATAAACCCAGCAGCAAGAAACCAAGTTTAAGAATATTCTGCTTCATGGATTGCTTTCTTCCTCATGGGAAATATTTAACAAAAGCCCGAGTAATATGAAGTTTGCCACCAGCGAACTACCGCCATAACTCATGTAGGGAAGAGTAATGCCAGTCAACGGCAACAACTTGGTTACCCCGGCAATAATGATAAACGCCTGCAAACCCAGTAGGGCGGTCAACCCTGAAGCCGCCAGGGCGGCAAATTCATCTGTTGTTTTTAAGGCGATTCTGATCCCCCGGTAAACAAAAATCATAAACAGGATAATAACCCCCGCGCCGCCTGCCAGACCCATCTCTTCACAAATAGCGGAAAAAATCAAATCAGTATGCACGGCCGGGATATATCCCGGGTATCCCAACCCAAGACCGCTCCCGAGCATACCGCCCGAATTTATTGCAAAAAGAGANTGGATTATCTGATACCCCGTGGTTTCTATATAAGGCCACGGGTTCATCCAGATTTCAACTCTGGCACGCACATGATCAAATAGATAGAAACTGGCCGCCGCTCCCGCTATAAACAGTGCCAAGCCAAAGAGTACGTAAGAAATACGGGAAGTCGCCACATATACCATGGTCAGAAAGGTGCTGAAATAAATCAGCGCCGCGCCGAGGTCTTTCTGAAATACCAGCAATAAAAGGGAAATTCCCCACATAGCCAGCAGCGGACCCCACTCCTGTGGTCCCGGCAAAGCCAGCCCGCCCAGACTCCTGGTTCCGGCTGCCAGGATAGCCCTGTTTTCCGCCAGGTAACTGGCCAGGAAAAGCACAACCAAAATTTTGACAAATTCGGACGGTTGAAAATGAAATAAGCCGAGGTCCAGCCAACTCTTCGCCCCCCCCTGTTCATGGCCGAAAAAAACAGGTAAAACCAGGGCAATCAGACCGGCAAGCGCGTAAATATATTTATAGTCACCTAAAAACCGGAAATCAATGAGCAACCGGGTGGTCAAGACCAGCACTCCAAGCCCGGCCAGCAGCCAGACAAACTGACGCGCACCATAAGCCGGATCCAACCGGAACAAGAATATCAGCCCGGTAGTAGAAAGCAAGGCAGTTAACGGGAGCAAAAAACAGTCACCGCGGTATCCTGTATAATGCCAGTACATACTAACCAGGAGGTAGGCGGCAACGGCAGCAACGCCGGCTGCAACCGCCTGCCGGCCCGAAGTCCCGGCCGCTCCCAGATACAGCGCAAGCGCCCCAACCATGGTGTAAACACCGGTTAGAAAAAGCAGCTTCCATTCAACCTGCCGGCCTTTCATCACACTCATCTTATTCCCCCGTGAATCTATAATTAATGAACATGACAATAAAGTTAGCTCAGTATGACGTGGTACTTACCTGGAGGGCGATTTTGAGGACGGCAATGGCGAGAGCCACTTTATAATATTAACGTTTCTGCAGTATCGCCATTGCAAGTCAAACCTATTGTATTTAGAACCACCCTCGGAATAGCGAGGGAACTGTTTGAGCGAGCGAAGCGAGCGAGTTTGACCGAGCCCGAGGGCGAACGAGCTCAAACGATTTTAAAGGGCGAATATGAGCCCGTTGGTAAGTGCCACGTCATATACCTGGTAAACCCTATAAACATTTAATGAATAAGTTCTAAAACTGAGCCAGGATAATAGTAATATTGTCCGCGCCTCCATACTGAAGCGCCTTGCTTAGCAGAACATGCACCGCGCTGTCAATGTCCGGGGAAGAATTAACAACATACAATAGATCCTCCTGGCGAAGATAACGGGTTAAGCCGTCCGTGCAAAGTAGAATAAAGTCGTTTGTTATTATTCTGTCGCGGTAAAGGTCCACCTCTACTGACTGTTCTGTGCCAAGCGCCCTGGTCAGCACATTGCGCTGGGGGTGCAGCAACGCCTGTTCTTCGCTAATCCCGCCGTTTTTAAGCAGTTCCTGCACCAGTGAATGATCCTGAGTCAATTGACGTATACCGCCGTGGCGAAACAAGTAAGCCCGGCTGTCACCCACATGAGCGGTAATCAAATCGCTTTCACGCTTCAAACAGGCGGTAATAGTCGTTCCCATACCCTGAAGTTCCTTGTTCCGACCGGACAGTTCGAATATCGAGAGATTGGCCAATCTAACGGAATCAATCAGGGCTTTCTCAGGAGAGTCACCTCTTTTCAGCAAGCGGTCCAGTTCATGCTTCAATGTTTGGAGAGCCAGACCGCTGGCAACTTCACCTCCCCGGTGTCCACCCATCCCGTCTGCAACTGCCAGTAGTCCTAATTCCGGCGATACAATCAGGCTGTCCTCATTAATCTTCCTTGATAAACCTGTATCAGTGATTTGCGCCCACCTCATACCCCCACCTCACAAACTGAAAAATAACTCCCCCGATTCTAATTCTGTCTCCATTTGCCAAAACAATCGGCTGTCTTACCTGGATCTCGTTTAAGAAAGTACCGTTAGTGCTCATTAAGTCCTCCAGCCAGTACTGTCCTTCCTTAAAGTATATCCGGGCGTGCCGGGCGGAAGCAAATGAGCCGGTAATGACAATATCGCTCCGTTCGCCTCTGCCAATAAGCGTTTCCCTGTCGAAGCTAAAAGTATCGCCTGGCTTTGGTTCGGAAACAGAGCTTTCGACAACCACCAGTTCAACACCACCGGTTGCTTCAAGAGAACGGGGTTCTTTTCTTTGCCGGTCGGGCCGGCTTTCTATATAATGTTGTGACGATACCTCTTTCAAGTCGGCAATCATCAATTTAACCAACCTGAAAATAGAAAGAATCAACAACAATAAAAAAATATACCTTAATGCCATCAATAGGATGGTAAACATAGCTAATCCACCCTCAAAGTGCAGACTGTAGTGCCCAAGGCTACTTCATCACCCGGTTCAAGTACTATTGCCACGATTCTGAAGCCGTTTACCCATGTTCCATTGGTACTGCCAAGGTCGGTGATGGTAAACCGGCCTTGTTTCCATTCAAGCAGCGCATGGCGGCGGGAAATACTGGAATCGTTTAAGACGATATCACATCCGGAGTGCCGCCCGATCACCTGCGAAAATGTACCTAAATTAATAATTCTCCCCTTATCCGGACCGGCTTCAACTTGAAACCGGGCATAAACGGCAGGTGCTTTATCCACTACGGCAACATCCTTGGCCAGGCGAAAAAGCTGGGTATGCTCAAGTGCCCCACCTTCCACCTCCGGTGGTTCATCTTTCGGGAGCGCCTCGCTAAAACCGGATTCTATCCTCATAATCCCTGTTTCCCGGACCTCTTCCCTGGCGAAATCCACGACCGGCGGACCGGCTAGAGTATATTTCTTCTCCCCGGCCTTTTGCTTTACGTAATCCTGCAGTTCCTTGGATAACATAGTGGCAATTGATGCAATATTATCGTAATCCGAAGGATTTAGGTAGACAGTATATTCATTGGGCACATAAATTTTGTTGACACTTACCCGCCTGCGGTCCCTCATCTCCCTGGCCAGTCTTTTGGCTATCTCGGCAGGCTGGACACGCCCCTTGAACTTATCTTTAAAAAAGACCTTCAATGTACTTTTCCAGACTGCCTTCCAGACTGGAGAAAACACCCAAAAAACTCACCTCCTGACCCGCCGTTTAAGACTTCAAACAGTTCCTCAATTGTTTCTATTCAGACGCCCATGAAGCTTCGCTTCACCATCAGATGGATGAAAATGGTAAAGATTTATTTTCAGGGCAGAATATTTCGAGACGATAAACCATCCTCTCATTCTTACTCCTGACTCCTGAGTAGTTATCCTCACTTATTCTCTAGGCGGTTAATAATACAACAAATTTGGCCGCAATGGCGATACTAAAGAAAACTCCTACCCCTTAATGCAACTCTCGCCATTGCCGTCCTCAAAATCGCCCCGTTGGCAAGCGCCGCTCCAACCTGCCAAAGTTTTTTGCCTTAACTGCCCGCAGGCTGCATCAATATCCGCTCCAAGGCCGCGCCGGACAGTTACGGCTATACCCATATTCTCGATGATTTTCTTGAACATAACCACCTGCCGCCTGGCAGGTGGCTTGATACCCCGTTCCGGCACCGGATTGGCTGAGATCAAATTAACGTGACAGAGCATACCCGATAGCAGCCCGCCAAGCTCGGCAGCCAGCTCACGGCCATCATTTACCCCCGCTATAAGCGCATATTCAAAAGTTATCCGCCGGCCCGTTTTCATCGTGTAATCCCGGCAGGCTTCCATTAAAACCCGAAGCGGGTATTTTTTATTAACCGGTACCAACACATCCCGCAGGGAGTCGTTCGGCGCGTGCAGCGACACCGCCAGGGTAACCGCCAGTTTCTCCCCGGCCAATTCCCTGATCCGGGGCGCCAGACCGCAAGTGGAAACAGTGATATGACGCTGGCCGATATTAAGGCCATAAGGAGCAGAAACGTTTTTTATAAAAGCAAGGGTGGCCCTGTAATTGTCCAGCGGTTCGCCGGAGCCCATAATCACTACATGGCTTACCCTTTCTCCGCTGTCCATTTGCATACCGAGAACTTGCCCGTAAATTTCACCGGAACTCAGATTCCTGACAAAACCTTCCAGACTTGAGGCACAAAAACGGCAACCCATCCGGCAGCCGGCCTGGGTGGAAACACATGCAGAATTGCCATAGTTGTGTTTCATCAAAACACTTTCAACCGCTTGACCGTCACCCAGTTTAAAAAGATACTTAACTGTATCTCCCTCCCGGGAAACCTGTCTCTTCAGGACCTCAACGCGCCCAATCCCGGCCACAACCGCCAGCCGCTTTTGCAAACTCCGCGGCAAGTTGGTCATTTCTTCAAAAGATCCGGCCCCTTTTTGAAAGACCCACTCCGCTATTTGCTTCGCCCGGTACCTCTCAACGTCCATTTCCTGTATTAAACCGGCCAGTTCAGACAGGGTGAGGTCTCTTAAATCAATTTTAAATAAACTATTCTCCATCATTTTACCTATCCCTTTTTTCTCATCCGGGATATGAAAAAGCCGTCCATTCCATGCCGGTGGGGTAGTATCTCTGTATAACCAACATTCATTGTCCCTTGATCATTCAAACTATCAGGAATAAACGGGGTCAAATCTTCAAGCATAAAGTCCGGGTGACTGGAAAGAAAATTTTTAACCTGACCCAAGTTCTCTTCGTGGGTAATTGTACATGTGCTGTATACCAGTACACCACCCTTTTTCAGACACCGGGCGGCACTTGCTAAAATCCCGGCCTGCAGCCGGACAATTGCCGGTAGTTGGCTTGGTTCTTTACGCCAGCGTGCATCGGGCCGGCGTCTCAGGACGCCCAGCCCGGTGCAGGGAGCGTCTACCAGGATAAAGTCTGCCCATTCGTGCAACTGCTCCGGCAATTTTTCGGCATCTACCGCCAATCCCTTAACATTGTTAATCCCGAGACGGTCGCAATTTTCTTTGATCAGAGCAAGCTTATGCGGGTGGATATCAACCGCCAGGATCTCACCTTTGTTTTCCATTAGTTCCGCCAGGTGGGTGGTTTTACCGCCCGGCGCACTACAGGCATCCAGCACACGAGCCCCGGGCTGAGGCATTAATGCCCTACCGGCCAACATGGAGCTTTCATCCTGTACTTGAAACAGCCCTTCTTGAAAAGCCTTCAGTGAATTTAAAGAAAAGAAACCTTCAATGTTAAGACCCTCCGGGGCATAAGCGGTTTCGCACACAGCCAGGCCGTCTTCCCTCAACCTGGTCGCGAGACCGGCTCGCGTCAGCTTCAGTGTATTGGTCCGGATTGTATTCGGTGCAGGTTCATTATTGGCCCGGCAAAGGGAGATCGTTTCCTCCGTGCCGAATCGGGCAAGCCAGCTTTCCACCAGCCATGCCGGGTGGGAATAACGCAATGAGATGTGAGCAACTGGGTCATCCGCCAGTTCGGGAAATTTTATTTCTTTAATATGCCGCGATACGTTACGCAGTACTCCATTCACAAACTTTACCGAGCCGGGATTTTCATGCTTGCACGCCATCTCCGCCCCTTCATTGCAAGCGGCAGATGGTGGTACCCGGTTCATAAACATAAGCTGGTACACACTGAGGCGCAGGATATTGCGCAGCGTTACAGTCTGGGATTGCAGCGGTTTTTTGACAAACTGCGCCAGCACCCAGTCAAGGGTGTTGAGTGTTCGTAATGTTCCATAAGATAATTCAGTGACAAAAGCCCGGTCGAGCTTACCGGGCCGGTATCTTTCTAAAACCTGGTTTAAGGCCAGATTGGCATACGCGCCGTCCTTCTCAACTAATTTTAGCACTTGCAGCGCCAACTCCCTGGCCGAAATTTGAGGCAACTGTGTTCATCCTTTCCGGAACCGGCATAATAACAGGAGTCAGTAGTCAGTAGTCAGAATTCAGACGCCCATGAAGCTTCGCTTCACCATCAGATGGATGAAAATGGTAAAGATTTATTTTCAGGGCAGAATATTTGAGACGATAAACCGTTCTCTCATTCTGACTCCTGACTCCTGAGTAGTTACTATTACAGTTACATACTTTATACTATTTTATTAGTAAGCAATTCTGTAAAGCCAACCCGAGGGAGGTACGGTGTTGTCTATAGCGAACGACTTGCGGAGCGCCGATAACAGCAGTCGGCGAAGCGAGGGTAACCGGACTGCGGCGCGAAACCAGCCTTGATACCCGCCTTTGCAGTGCCGCTAGTCCGGCCCGAAGCGAGCCGTTCTGCTGTCGGTGCGAAGCATCGGAGTGAGCGGGGACAACGCCGTGCCTATATTATAAATGTAAGCTATTGCCGGCTAACTGGTCCCTCTTATTGATAAAGAAACAGATGGCTTCCTCTACCCTCGGAACTTTGATCTGGGTATTGAAACACGGCCCGAAAGGCCGTTCGTTCGTAACTCCCAACACCGGAATAGGGTTGGAGTCCTGGATGCCGCTGGTGAGATCACGCTCGCACGCTATAGCCACAATGCCACGGGGATGGTACTCCCGGACAAATTTACGGGCGATCGTGCCCCCGGTGGCCATACCCATGTTAATGCCATATTTATCTCTCAAATCAAGAAGAGCACTGACCACGCACTCCCCACAGCGATGGCAGTTATCAATATCAACAGTAATCTTATGCGGACAGTCACTCTTTTGCAGGCAGTGCGGCACAAGCAACAGGACTTGCCCGGGCAGCAACCTGAGCGTTTTAGATCTGACCAGAAAATTATTTACTTCAATAAATGAGTTTTTAATCCTGTCTTTTTCGATGTGAAAAAAACGGCCAAGGATCAGCGCAAGTGGAAAGAAAATATTCAAGGCCACCCGCATCGGGCCCCGGAAGGCTGAAATATCCCTGGCGTAAAGGATGGTCAGGATAATGCCTCCGACACCAAAACCGGCTACTATGATACCGCCCAACAGTATAACGCCCAAACTCAGCAAGAGCACCTGATCAAATATACTCCTGACCGGGTTGGCTGTTATATACCATATTGCCGTTAGAAGCAGGCAAGCTCCGAGCAAACTGGCACTCAACAGTCCGATAAACAGTCTCTTACGCACCGGACTAAACGATCCCGCTATCATCGCATACTATCTCCTTCCCCGGAACATTTGACAGGATCATGCCCAAAGGTGCCGGCGTTCCCCTCAAAAAGTCAGCGGCGCTCATTCGTTTCGCTCCCTGCATCTGCAGTTCAGTAATCACCAGCAAGCCTTTGCCTGTGCCGACTAGAATGCCATCCCGCACTGTTCCCATCACCCGGCCCGGCCTGGCCAGCAATTCATCGTCTTTAAGTATTTGGGCGCGCCAGACTTTTAACATTTTGTTCCCCAGGTAGGTACGCGCGCCAGGCCAGGGGTTCATGCCCCTGATCAGGTTAAAGATGTCCCTGGCCGGCTTGTCCCATTCAATTAACTCGTCTGTCCCGGTAATCATCGGGGCATAAGAGGCTTCGCCCTTCTGGGGCACCCTGGGCGCCCGCCCCTGCCTGATCATGTCCAGTGTTTCAATCAACAAGCGCGCGCCCACCTCGGCCAGGCGATCATGCACGTCACCGGCGGTATCTTCTTCATGGATGGGGACCTTTTCCTTGAGAATCATATCCCCGGTATCGAGCCCTTCATCCATAAACATGGTGGTAATCCCGGTTTCCTTTTCACCGTTGATCACCGCCCGGTGAATAGGCGCAGCACCCCGGTACTTCGGCAACAAGGAAGCGTGGACATTTATACAGCCGTATTCCGGCAACGATAGAACAGCCGGAGGAAGAATCCTCCCGTAAGCAACCACAACAATGACTTCCGGCGCATAACTTCGCAGCAGTCCGATAAAATCCGGATCTTTTATCTGAACCGGCTGAATGACAGGCAAGCTTAAAGCCTGGGCCACTTCCTTGACCGGCGGCGGCGTATATTTTTTCCCCCGGCCTTTCGGCCTGTCAGGCTGGGTGACAACAGCCCGCACATCGTGGCCGTCCTCAACCAGAGCCTTTAACGACGGCACCGCAAAATCCGGCGTACCCATAAATACTACACGCATCTAGCATCCCTCTTA
>Ga0067045_1004023_pt1 | contig 13366 bp, 13 predicted proteins | sample TerdegcTABiofilm_FD_59184 | JGI IMG/M metagenome (GOLD analysis project Ga0067045, IMG submission 59184) | Combined Assembly of (Gp0054472, Gp0054536) Wastewater bioreactor microbial communities from Singapore -Terephthalate degrading...
ACCATAAATCACAAAGGGTCGCGGGAGGGATGAACGATGATCATTCGTTCGGATCAGATGGAAAACGTCACGTGCACGATCAATCCCAACTTTACGGAGGGGGTCTGCGCCAAGGTCCTGTTCCCCGCCGACATCCTGGAGGGGAGTCCCTTCCGGGAGGTTTCGTGGATCGAACTGGAGCCCGGCAGCGCCGTAAACGAGCATGCTCACGAAGAGCATTCCGAAATGAAGGTGATCGTGGGCGGTTTCGGGGTCTGCGTGGAGGGCGGCGTGAGCACCGAGGTGGGGGCGGGGGACGTCATCCTGACAGAGAAGGGGGTTCGCCATTCCATCCTGAACAACGGGAAGCACCCCCTCGTCTACGTGGCGATCCGGTCCTAGAAGCGGCGGAACAGGATGGGGAGAGAAGCCAGGGGCAGCAGGGCGAAAACCCGCAGGGTTGCGGTAAGGCCGAGCGCGTCCGCGATCATGCCCGCGGGATAGGTGGCCATTCCCGCCAGGCCCCAGGAAAAGCCCATCAGGATCGAACTGGCGACCCCCCTGGCGTGGGGGGTCAGTTTTTGACCCATGGCCAGGGTCATGGGGGAACTGGCGTCCAGCAGGGCCGTGCCGGCGATGAAAAGAGCCAGGGAAAGACGGCCTTCCGCGAAGGTCGCGGCGAGGATTGCCAGCGGGGAAACGGACAGGGTGACGGCGATGACGTTTCTCGTCCCCCAGCGGTCGGCGCTCCAGCCGCCAACAAGGGAGGCAGCAACCGCCAAAATCGTGATGGCGAAGATCGAAAAACCACCCTGTGCCAGGGTCCCGCCCCGGAGGGTCAAAAAAAGGGGAAGGAAGAACCGCACTCCCTGGAAGGTGGCGTCCCGGGCCAGGGAGATCGCCCAGACGGGCCAGATGACCTTCCCGACTTGCCAGATGCTGGAAAGGAAACCGGCTTTGGCCTGCCTCGAGGGCGTGAAATCGATCCTGGGCATGATCCGGTAGACAACGAATGCAAGTGCCAGGGTAGGCACGAGCACAACCGGCAGCCCCCGGTATCCGAGGGTTTTCACCAAGAAGACGGCGTAAAGGGGGCTGAAGGCTGCCCCTAGCATACCCGCCCCGCTGAAGAGGGAAACAAAAAGTGAATGCCGGGTCTCCCCCGCTACAGCCCCGGAGGAAGCCTGCCCCTGGGGGTGGAAGGTTGAACTGCCGAAGGAGAAGATGCCGAGGCACAGGAGAAGTGAGGCGTATCCAGGGGCGAAGGGCATCAGCGCGATTCCGAGGGAGGAAAGGATCGGCCCGGCGATGACGAAGACGGGCCGGTTCGTCCGATCCGCGAGGACCCCCATGAAGGGGATGGTCAGCATCTGGACCAGACCGGTGGCGGAGTTCAGGAAGCCCGCCTGGGCCATTGAAAGGGATAGCTTTCGGATGATTTCCGGCAGGAGGGTCGGCAGGAAGGCTGAATGGACGTCGTTGAAAAAATGGCCTGCAGAAAGCAGAGCAAGCTGAAGAAACGGTCTGGTTTCCCTGGTTTCCTGGCGGATGTTCGATCCCCCCCTTGCGTTTGCAACTGATTCTAACAGATTTTTTCTCCCATGGGGGGCGTGGGTAGCATACAATGAACCGGGAAGGAGGACTCCCTGTGGGATGCATGTGGGAACGTCTCTCGATCGAAAGAAAGGAAGCGTACCGCGAGGTCTTTTCGAGAACCCCTCAGCGGTCCGCTCACTACACCTTTGCCAGCCTCTGGGGCTGGGATGCCGTCTGTGCCTACGAATTGGCCTGGGACGGACCCCTGGTTTGGATCCGGGCAAACCTTCCCGAGCGGCTCGTCATGGCTCCAGTCGGGGATTGGGATGCCGTAGATTGGACGGAGAAGTTGCCTGGGACCTGGCCCGGCGGAACGGTTTTCCATGATGTGCCGATGGAACTGGCCCGCCGGTGGAAAGAGACCCTTTCCCGGGAGGATTCGGTTGGAACCCTCCAGGAACGAATGGGAATACGTCCACCGCGTGGAGGATCTCGTCGCCCTGAAGGGGAACCGTTTTCGCAGCAAGGCCCAAAAAGTGCGCCGGTTCCTGGAAACGTACCGTCCCGGTTTCGAACCGCTTGGACGGTGCAACATCGGGGAAGTCGTAGCTTTCCAGGAAGACTGGTGCCGCGTTCATGGCTGCTGGAGCGAAAAGGCGTTGGAGCAGGAGCACCGGGCCATCGAAGCCACCCTTCGGGATTGGGAAAGCCTCGGGGAGCTGTTCGGAGGGGTCCTGCGGGTCGAAGGGCGCGTAGTGAGCTACACGGTGGCGGAACCGCTGGACGATGAAACCGTCGTGATCCGTTTCGAAAAAGCCTCGCCTGAATTCAGGGACGCTTACCAGGCCATGAACCGGATTTTTCTCGAACGGTCCTGCAGANGTTTCACCTGGGTCAACCGCGAGGAAGACATGGGCGATCCGGGGATGCGGGAGGCAAAGATGTCCTATCGGCCCGTCCGGTTCGTGGAAAAGGCGACGGTGACGCTTCTCTAGCTTTTAACCCATTTCTTCGGCGATTTCTTCCCTGACGGGCAGGCTCAGGAGCGGGAGGACACGTTCCAGGAGAAGGCCCTCCCTCGGGGGGTAGTCGTGGGCGCAGCTGGCGCGGATGGCGGCGGAGATGAACCGGACAGCCCTCCCGAGAGCGATGGGAAGGCTGTCTTTCTTCAGGAGGCTTGCCGTGATGATGCTGGTGAAGGCGTCTCCCGTACCGGGGTAGTAAACCGGGATGTTTGCGAACACCGCCTTCCAGAAACGGCCGTCCTTGCGGTTGTAGGCCATGACGCTTTTCCTGGATTCTGTTTTTTCTTCCGGTACGCTGGTGACGATCACGGTTTCGGGGCCCATTCCGGAAAGCTCTTCCATCCAGGCCTTCATATCGGTTTCAGGGATGGGAATTCCGCGGGTTTCCCCGAGCAGGAATCCGGCTTCCGTGAAGTTGGGGGTGATGACGTCGGCTTTCCTGGTGAATTCACGCATCTTTCCCACGATTTCGGGGGTCATGGTGGAATAGAGTTTTCCGTCGTCTCCCATTACGGGGTCGATGACCACCAGGGGTTTCCTTTCTTGGAAGGAGTCGATCCAGGTCGAGAGGATTTCCATTTGGCGGCTGGATCCAAGGAAGCCGCTGTAAATGCAGTCGAACGCGATTCCAAGTTCCGTCCAGTGATCGATCATCCCCTGCATGGAACCCGTGAGGTCGAGAAAACGATATCCCTCGAATCCACCGGTGTGTGTCGAGAGAACCGCCGTAGGCAGCGGACACGCCTGTACTCCCATCGTGGCCAGGATGGGAATCACGACAGCCAGGGAAGACCGGCCGAAACCGGATAAATCGTGGACAGCGGCAACGCGCTTGACGATCCTTTCCATGACGGACGATTTCCTTTCTACCGCAAACGGTAGGTTTTGGGGCCGCCTCGGCTCACGGTTTCCACTTCCGGGTTCCCTTCCAGTTCTTCAAGGACCGACTTCGGATCGGTACAGCCGCGCGATTCCAGGAAACTCTCGATTTCGAACGCGTTCATGGGGTGCCGGCGGATGATGCTGAGCACGGCTTGCCGGTCGTCATCCTCCTTGCTGGAAAACCCGCCGGACACGAGCAACTCCATCGAAATTCCTCCGAGGATCTCTATGGCCTGCCGTAGCCTTTCCTCGTCGGGGGATTCCACCCACTTTTCCGCGGGCGGACGGGCCGGGACGTTCACGAATAGCCTATCGTAACGGATCCCCTCCAGAAGGCTTTTCAGCTTTCGCAGGGAGGCTTCGTCGTCGTTGATCCCTTTCACGATCATGGTTTCGACCCAGATCTCTCCGAGGAATTCAAGGGAGAAAACCTGCAGTCCCCGGTAAACGCTCTCGAAGTCCAGCTCCCGGCTGGGTCGGTTGATCTGCCTGAAGCTTTTCTCGTCGAAAGCGTCGAGGGAGGGGAGCACCAGGTCCGCGGGCATCAGCGCCGCCCGGACTTCCGGTTCAAACAGCAGCGCCCCGTTGGTGATGACGGCCACGGGCTTGTCTGTCAGGGCCTTGATCCCGGTGATCAGTTCCCCCAGTTTCAAGTAGAGGGTCGGTTCCCCTTCCCCGACCAGGGTGACCACGTCGAAACCGTCGCCCCGGGACAGGTAATCTCGGACCTCGACCAGGATCTCTTCAAGCGGGAAGAATTCCTGCCGCACATTCGACAGATGGTCGGTCCTGCCGAGCTGGCAATAGATGCAGGAGTAGTTGCAGAACTTTTTCGGGATCGGGCTGACCCCGAGAGAAAGCCCCATCCTTCGCGACGGGACCGGGCCATAAACATAGCGGTATTTCCCCAAAACGGAACACCTCCCCCAGCAATATGCCTAGGTTAGCACGGGCAAGAGAGTACCGGACGGACCAGAATGGGTCGAAAAGGCGGGAATGTGGTAGGGGGTGCAAAAAAAGCGCTGCCCGTGGGGTGGGCCCGTTTCAGCAGATTTTGTCCCAGTCCTTACCGTCGTAGCGGGCCAGGCCCAGGGTGGCCAGGTCAAAAAAGAGGAGTTCGACTTCAAGACGGCCTTCCTTCATTGCGGCCTCGACCGCCGGGTGTGCGGTGACGCGCTTGAACTGCCGGATTCCCGATGCCTTGATGGCACAGTCCAGATCGCAGCCTTCGAAGCACTCTTCGCAGAGCCAGTCGACGAGTCCGGGGGAATCGAGGTGTTCCTTGTGTTCGACCGCCTTCACGGCCCCGCAGTCGGAATGGGCCAGGACGACGATCCGGCGGACTTTCAGGTGGTTCACCGCGTACTCCACAGCACAGGCCACGGAAGGGTCGTCGAGGCGGCAGACGTTGCCAACGTTCCGTAGGACGAACAATTCTCCCGGTTTTGCCGAGAAGATTTCCTCGGGGACGATGCGGCTGTCGGAGCAGGAGACGACCAGGGTATGGGGGGCCTGTCCCTTCGCCAGCCGCCCGTAAAGTTCGCGGTCTGCGTTTTCCAGGAATTCACGGTATCCGTTCACGAGCTGTTCCAAAGAAAAAACCTCCTCGGGAATGTGTTGCCCGGGTCGAGCCCGGGGGTATTTTACAGGAATTGGACCTCCCGGTGCCGGAAGCATCCCACCAGGTGATCGTTCACGAGCCCCGCGGACTGCAGGTAGGCGTAACAGGCCACGGGGCCGAAGAAGGAAAACCCCTTCGATTTCAGGTCGCGGCTGATGGTTTCTGAAAGAGCCGTCCTGGCCGGCACCTGTGCCATTTCCTCCCACCGGTTCTGCAGCGGGCTTCCGTCAACGAAAGCCCAGAGGTAGGCCGCAAAACTGCCGTATGCTTCCTGGATCTTCAGGAAGGCCTTGGCGTTGGAGACGGCAGCCTCGACCTTCTTCCGGTTTCGGATGATGCCGGGATTTTCGAGGAGTTCACGGATTTTTCCCTCGCCGTACCGGGCCACCTTCTGCGGGTCGAATCCCTCGAAAGCCTTCCTGTACCCTTCCCTGCGCCGGAGGATCGTGATCCAGCTCAGGCCGGCCTGGGCCGACTCGAGCACAAGCAGTTCGAAAAGTTTTCGGTCGTCCCGCAGGGGCACCCCCCACTCTCGGTCATGGTAATCCGTGTAAAGCAGGTCTTTCCCGGGCCAGGGGCATCGCGTTTTCTCAGGCATCTCCTTCCGTCCCCTCTTCGAACTCCGGCGCGTTCATGACGTTTAGCCTTTCGAGCTTTTCCTCGAAACCATAGACCGTGGCGTCGATCCTCTTCACGGTCTCGTCCAGCGTGTCCATCGCGGAGAACCCGTAGCCCTCCGGCAGGCGGTTTGCATAGCGCTTCACCTTCAACAATGCCTGGAGGTAGTTCCGCTCCTCCTGTTTCAGGATTTCCGCCACGGCGAGGGCATTTGGGAAGTTCTCCTCCAGGAAGAGCCGGGCCACGGCTATGTTGGAGCTCACGGACATTTCGTCGAACCAGACGTCCGCCAGGATGCGCTTCAGCCGGCTCCGCTGGTGGGGGTCGCGAAGCCGCCGGACGTGTCGGCTGATGGCCCGGAGAAGGTCTTCGATCTGCCCCAGGACGAAACCGAAGTCCTGGTGGGGGAGTGAACAGTACGCCACGAGGCGGGCCTCTTCCTCGGGAGTGGCTTCCTTCCTGAGAAGGCGGGCGACCGCCGGCTGGACGGTCACGCGCGCCGGTTCGCAGGGAGCGTGCAGGACCTCCCGGTACAGGGTTTCCGTGTCGTAGTCGAAGTGCTCCGCCTTGCTTCTGGGGAGGAAGGTGACGTAGCCCGTGTCGAAGAATCCTTTTCGACCGGCACGGCCGGCCATCTGCAGGAATTCGTTCTTCCTCAGAGGACCGTCGATGTATTTTGCCATCTGGCCGAACACCACCGTTTCCGCGGGCAGGTTCACCCCCAGGGAAAGGGCGTCGGTTCCGACGACCACGTCGATGATCCGCTCCCGGAACGCCATCTCCACCAGGAGTTTCTCCTTGGGCAGGAGGCTCCCATGATATACTCCCACTCCCCGGAGCATGACGCCGGGAACCCATTTGACTTCAAGGATCTGGGCCATCTGCTTCAGCCTTCCACGGGCTTCCGCGGGGATCTTTTTCCGGGTCGCGGCGATCTGGTCCGCCAGGTATTCCGCCCCCTTCCTGGAGAAGACGAAAACCAGCGCGTCATGGATCTGGGAAAAGCGGGTCCCTTTCTTCAGGAACACCAGGTCGGTCGCCCTTTCCCGGGTCTCGTACAGGATGAAGTCCCTCCGGGCCATTTCCTGGAGGTACTCTTTCAGGACTTCGGGTTCGCCGAAGGTGGCCGACATGACCAGGATCTCGGTGGACGGATGGGTTGCCCGGATCCCGTCGATGTAGGCCCTCGTCCGGTCCAGGTCGTTGAAGATGTAATGGAACTCATCGACAATGACACGTCCCACGGGCCTCCGCGCGTATTTCAGGGTGTAGATCTCCATCGTGCAGCACAAGACGGGGGCATCCGCGTTCTTCTTGAAATCCCCGGTTTCGAGCCCCACGTCGAAGCCCATCCGCTTGAGGTCCAGGTAGCGTTCGTTGGAGAGGGCCTTGATGGGGGCCGTGAAGATGACCCTTCCCTTGGGCGGGTGCGTTTTGCCTTGCAGGTCCAGGAGACCGGCCCAGAGGTAGGCCACCCAGGTTTTCCCGCTGCCGGTGGGGGCGGAAAGGATGGCGCTTTGGCTGTCGATGGCGGCGTAGGCTTTCAACTGCCAGTCGTAGAACATGGAGTTCCCTTCCTGATCGAAACCAGGGCGATGGAGAAGATGATCAACGTTGCGGCCGCCAGTTCGTTCAGCGTCACAGACTGTCCCATGATGAAAAAGGAAAGGGCGAAGGCGGTCACGAGCTCGACGGTGCCGATCACGCCCGCTGTCGCGGCGGTCACGTGGCGAAGGCCGATGTAGAAGGATGCATATCCCACGAGGGTGGCGACCAGGCTAAGGTAAAGAATCCAGCCGACCTGCCCCCGGCTCAGGGATGCAAGGTCTCCCCATCCGGTCGAGAAGGTCTTTCCCAGTCCCATGATCACGGCACCGAAAATCATGCCGTAGACGAAGAGGGTGCCCTGGGAAACTCGTCCCCCCCTTGCGGCCATGCGGGCGAAAAGGGAGTAGAAGGTCATGCCGAAAGCCGAAAGGGCGGCCCATCCCAGTCCTTTTAGGGAGAGGGAAAGACCGCCGGAAAGGAGCGAAGGCAGGACGGCCAGGATCACCGCCAGGAAGATGAGAGCGGCTCCGAGGGCTTCTACGCGTTCCGGCCTTTCCCCGGTGATGAACGGGGAAAGGAGGACGATCAGGAGGGGATAGGAGAAAAAGATCACCTCGGTCAGGGCGACGGAAAGGAAATTGAGAGACATGAAAAACCCGCAGTACATGGCCGAAACGCCGAACAGCGAGTAGAAGGAAAGCAGCGGGAGCTGGGAAGCCTTCAGGCGAAGGTTGTGCGGAGCCCGCCAGGCCATGAAAAGGAAGGCGGCAATCCCGGCGAGGAAAGCCCGGCTGAACACAACGGTCATTGTGTCCGTCCTTTCGAGGGAGAGGAACTTGCCCACCGGGGCCATGGTGCCCCACAGGAAACCTGCCAGCAGGACGAGAGAGATCCCTTGTATTTTCGATCCGGACACGACGTTCCCCCCAGGCGGAAACCGCTCGTTTTCTTCCTGTATTCTCCCACAGGTTCGTGATTGTTCCCAGCTTGGCCTGAAGAAAAGAACCGGCGGAAGACTATAATCAAAAAACAAGGTCGGCATGGTGAAGGCCGGCGAAGACCTGGAAGGGGGATCGTCATGGGGAAGAAGAAGGGTCGCCTGGAACTGGTGCAGATGAAGCAGTCGGGGGAGAAGGCAGCGTGGATCACGGCGTACGACTACCCGACGGCCACGTTCGCGGAAGCGGCGGGGATGGACATGATCCTGGTGGGGGACTCCCTGGGGATGGTGGTGCTGGGATACCCCGGGACGGTGCCGGTGACGATGGAGGACTGCATCCGTCACTCGCAGGCGGTGAGGCGGGGAGCGCCGAACACGTTCTGCATCGGGGACCTGCCGTTTCTGAGCTACCAGGTATCGGACGAGGAAGCGGTGAAAAACGCCGGCCGGTTTTTGAAGGAAGCGGACATGGACGCGGTGAAGCTGGAGGGAGGCCGCCGGGTGGCGAGCCGGATCCGGGCGATCGCGGACGCGGGGATCCTGGTGATGGGGCACATCGGCCTGACGCCGCAGAGCTCGGGCCAGCTGGGGGGATTCAAGGCCCAGGGTCGTGACCCGGAGAGCGCGAGGGAGCTGATCAAGGACGCGCTGGCGGTGCAGGAGGCGGGGGCGTTCGCCCTCCTGCTGGAGGCGGTGCCGCCGGAGCTGACGGAGTACATCTGGAAGAAGCTGACGATCCCGGTGTATTCCATCGGTGCGGGAGCGCCGTGCGACGGGCAGCTGATCATCTGCGGGGACATGCTGGGGTTGTTCCAGGCGTTCACGCCGAAGTTCGTCAAGAAGTACGCGAACGTGGCGGAGGTGGAGATCGAGGCGTTCAAGGCCTACGTCTCCGACGTGAAGCAGGGCCTGTTCCCGGCGGACGAGCACGTCTACCACATCCTGAAGGGGAAAGAGGAAGAATTCGCCCGCATGCTCCAGGAGTTCGAGTAGGAGGCCCTGCGTGACCCCGTCAATTTCCGGAAGGAGCCTTGCCGTCCCGGCCTCGCCGATCCGCGGCCTCATCCCCTTCGCGGAGAGGGCACTGAAGGCGGGAAAAAAGGTGCATTTCCTCAATATCGGCCAACCGGACGTTCCTACGCCGAAGGAATATTTCGAAGCCGTCCGGTCTTTCAGCGAACCTGTCCTTGCCTACGGCGGATCCCACGGAAACCCGGCGCTCGTAGGGGCCCTCCTGCGCGTTTACCGTGAGGAGCTCGGCGTTTCCCTCCTGCCGGAACACGTCCTGGTCACCGCCGGGGGGAGCGAAGCCCTCTGGTTCACCGTCATGGTCCTCTGCGACCCCGAGGACGAGCTGATCGTGCCGGAACCGTTCTACGCGAACTACGCGGCCGTCTGCGCGGGTGCCGGGGTGCGGATCGTTCCCGTGACCACCCGGACAGAAGACGGCTACCACCTCCCCCCTTCCGACCCCGCCGCGGCGGTGGAATCGAAAATCACGCCCCGGACGAAAGGCATCCTCCTTTCCCACCCCGGCAACCCGACCGGAACCGTTTTCACGCGGGAGGAAGTGAAGCTCCTGGCGGATGTCGCGGTCCGGTCCGGCCTATTCCTCATCGCCGACGAGGTGTACCGGGACTTCGTCTATGACGGCCGCCCCTTCACCAGCTTTTGCTCGCTCGAGGAAGCAAAGGAGCACGTCGTGGTGATCGACTCCGTTTCCAAGCGCTATAGTGCCTGCGGGGCGCGGATCGGGTTCATCGTTTCCCGGAACCGGTCCGTGATGGAACAGGCGATGAAGTTCGCCCAGTCCAGGGGATGCACCCCCACGCTGGAACAGGTGGGGGCAGCGGCTCTTTACAACGTTCCCGCCTCTTTCCTGGAAGGAGTCCGCTCCGAATACCAGGCGCGGCGCGACACCCTCTGCCGGGCCATGGAAACCATCCCGGGAGTCACCCTGAGAAAGCCGGAGGGGGCTTTCTATCTCTCTGCCCGGATCCCCGTGGAGGACACCCAGGCCTTCGCGGTCTGGATGATGGAGGAATTCGACCTCGACGGGGAAACGGTCCTTTTCGCCCCCCTCGAGGGCTTCTACGCTACGCCCGGGTTGGGACGCGACGAAATCCGGCTCTGTACCGCCCTTGAAAAGGAAACGCTCGCAAGGGCTGCCGAAATCCTCCGGGCCGGGCTGGAAGCATACCGGTACCGGAAAGGCGGTTCCGCATGAAGGACGGCAAGAAAGAACAGATCCTGAATTCAGTGCTGCGGACTTTCGATGTGGTCGAGCTGCTCGCCCGGCGGGGAGAGCTCGGGGTGACGAGGATCGCCCAAGAGGCAGGATTGGACAAGAGTTCCGTGTACCGGATCCTGGCCACCCTGAAGTCGATCGGGTATGTCTGCCAGAATCCTGCGACGCAGGGATACGCCAACACGTCCCGCTTTGCGTCGCTTTGCCCGCATGCGCCGGATACGGGGGAGCTGCGAGAACGGACTCGGCCCTTCCTTTCCAGGCTTGCCGAGGAAACGGGTGAAACCGCAAGCCTCGGCATCCTGGAAGGCCGGGACATTCTCTACATCGACACGGTCCAGTGTTCTGAGATGATCCGGGTCAACCTTCCGATCGGACAGAAGCTTCCGGCCTACTGCTCCGCCCTGGGGAAGGCTATCCTCGCCTTCCTGCCCGAGGAGAGAGTCCGGGAACTGTTCGGCGGTTCCTCCCTGGAAAAGTTCACCCCGAACACCCTCTCTTCTTACGGTGCCCTCGCCGAGGAGCTCGTGGAGGCCAAGGCCCTAGGATTCGCCCGGGACCGGGAAGAGTCCCACCGGGAACTGGCCTGCCTGGGAGTCCCCGTTTTCGGGGCAGATGGAAGGATCGTAGCCGGAATCAGCCTTTCGTATCCCTGTTTCAGGCACCCCGACCAGGCACTCGCGGAACAGCTCTTGCTCCCGCGGCTCCGCGAAGCCGGGATCGCCGTTTCCTTGGCCCTTGGGTTCAGGGCGGCCTATCCGGGAACCCCCGAAAACAGGACGGCAAAAGGACAATCTGCAAACCACCCTTCAAAGGAGTGATTCGAATGCCCATAAGCCTGGACAAGGTTTCCGAACTGATGGAAAAGGCCGGAATCCCCGGCCGCGACCTGTACGACCGGCCTGCCAGCGGCAAGAGCTTTCCCGACGGGGGGCACTACCGGATCGAGATGTCGGGTGTCGAAGGCCCGAAAGTCCTCGAAGCGCTGATCGCCGAACGCCGCAGGAGGAACATTCCCATCCACCGCCTCGTGTCTTTCTGCCAAGGTGGGACCCTTTTCGACGACGCGGAGCTGAAGGATTTCGCCCAGATGGCAGCCGAGGACAAGATGGAAGTCATCGCGATCCCCGGCCCACGGAACGCCTGGGACATTGGGCGCCAGTTCGTCACCGCCGACGGCCAGCGCTGCGGAGGACTGAACCATCGGGGATCGGACGAAATTCGGAAAGTCATCGCCGACATGTTCCGGATGTACGAAATCGGCTTCAGGGGGTTCATGCTCGTGGACCGGGGGGTCCTCGCCCTCGTGAAGACGATGCAGGAGCAGGGGAGCTTCCCGAAAGACATCGCCATCAAGCTATCGGTCTGGGCCGGGGTTTCCTCCGCAGCAGGGGCGAAACTGGCCCAGGACCTTGGAGCGAGCTCCTTCAACCCCGTTTCCGACCTGACCCTGCCCCAGATGGCCTCAATCCGGAAGGTCGTGGACATCCCGATCGATTTTTACATCTGGACCTTCGACTCCTACGGCGGGGCAAACCGCCTCTACGACGCCCCGGAAGTGGCAAAGATCTACAGCCCCTGCTACTTCAAGTTTGAACCGGCCCCCACTGCCGGGTTCTACAACCCCTTCAACTCCGACGAGGAACACATCCGGCTGATGGAAAAGAAGGTCAAGTGGGCGGAATGGGTGATCCGCCACGTCGAGGCCAACGAGCCGAACGTGCGGGTTTCCCCGCAAGGGCCCGAGGACCTGTTCGTACCGAAGATCGTGTAAGCGAAAAAAGCCGGGCGGGGATTCCTCCCCGCCCGGCTTTCCGTTTTTTCGGATTCAGGAAGAAACAATCAGACGATCGTGAGCTCTTTCGTGAAATGGCTCAAAGGTTCCGCCCCGTTTGCCGTCACCAGGACGATGTCCTCGATACGGATGCCCAGGCGGCCAGGGATGTAGATTCCCGGTTCGACGCTGAACGCCATCCCTTCCCGGAGTTCCTGGAGGTTTCCCTCCATGATGTAGGGGGCTTCGTGAACCGCCACCCCGATCCCGTGTCCCGTCCGGTTGATGAAGTATTCTCCGTAGCCCGCCTTCTCGATGATGGCCCGCGCTGCACGGTCCACCTCCTGGGCGGTGGCTCCTTCCCGCACGGCCGCTTCACCCGCGAGGTTCGCCTCCAGGACGATCCTGTAGATCTCCCGGTCTTCCTCGGAAGCCTTTCCGACGAATACGGTGCGGGTCGTGTCGGAGCAATACCCCCGGTAGGTGCAGCCGAAGTCGATGACCACGGGATCACCCTCGCAGAGCAGGCGGTCGGTCCCCATGTAGTGGGGATTGGAGCCATTCGGGCCTGAAGCGACGATCGTCGGGAAGGACAGGCCGTCTGCACCCTTCTCGACCAGCAGGTCTTCGAGTTTCCTGGCGAGATCGCCTTCCCGGACCCCCGGCCGGATGAAGGGAAGGAGCGCAGAGAAGGCCTCGTCGGCAATCCGGGCCGCCTTTCGAAGCAGGTCCATTTCACGGGGGGACTTGATCAGCCTCATGGCTTCCACGACGGCATGCCCGTTGACGAACCTCGTCCCCGGCACTGCGGCCTCGAGGTCCAGGAGGTCCACCGCCCGGACCCCGTCGTTGACTGCGACGACCTTTCCCTGCAGGCCGAATTCCCTCCACCGACCGGCAACCTTCCCCAGGAAACCCTCTGAATCGTCCCAGAGGGCCTGGGGACACTCCGGACCCAGGACGGTTTCCATTTGCTCGCGGTAGAGGCGGGGCACGATCGAGAAAAACCGGCCGTCGGAAAGCACGACAATCCCCTTGAAGCGTTCGTCGGCAAAAAGTCGAAGTCCGGCTAGGTATTCAAGGTCCGAAGAGGGACCCAGGAGGATGGCGTCGAGCCCCTCCCGCCGGAGCCGCTCAGAAAGCGGTTGCAAGTGATCCTTGAGCAAGGATGATGCCTCCTTCTTCACGGGAGCCG
>Ga0067045_1031037_pt1 | contig 13362 bp, 13 predicted proteins | sample TerdegcTABiofilm_FD_59184 | JGI IMG/M metagenome (GOLD analysis project Ga0067045, IMG submission 59184) | Combined Assembly of (Gp0054472, Gp0054536) Wastewater bioreactor microbial communities from Singapore -Terephthalate degrading...
TGGTGGTAAGCTATTTTGAAGAGGCGGCCGACGCGGATGTTTGTCTGCAATACCTGCTGCTTGACGGCCTGTATTTTTTCTTCATCCCAGAAGTCGCCGAGGTGGATAATTTCATCAACCGCCCCCGGATTTTTCGGATCAACCACGTGCGGGGCGGTCCCGGCTATAAAACATTTAGTATAAGGGTACAAGCCCAGTGAAGACGCGGTTTTAGAAGTTAATCGTGAAAGTTAACTTTCAAGAAGATGTTCTTTAACCCATGAGGTGATCAAGTCAGAGTACTTGACACCTTTTTTCTTTGCTAACTGGAAAAGAAAATTTTCATCTTCTTTTCCAAGGTCTATTGAAACAACCAGTTTGCCTTTTCTTTTAAACTTAACTTCCTTTGCCACTTCAAGGTTTTTGCTAAAGTCAACCAGAGAGTGCTTTTCCCAAAATTCCCTAGCTTCCTGGAGAGTGGTAAAGTCGGGTATTTTATTTTCATTACTCATCATCAGTAAGCCTCCGGTAATATTTTCGTTCGTCCTGAGTCATATCATGGGCAGTTACACCATAGACCGGTCTTTATTGAAAACCAGGTGATCATGAAAAAAAGGCAGTAAAAATTGCCTTTATTAAAAATGCTAATTTATCTTTTCTTTATGTGCGGCCAAAGGTTACGCTTAATTATATAAAAATGATTATCGAATCCGAATATATTTTGAATATCGTACAGTTCAACTATGACAAAACTCATAGCATCAGGATAAGATAAATTTTGATCTTCATAAGCTCTGAGAACCGCATGTGTTTTGTTTATCAAGTCGTTATCAGGAATTATAGATCTAATATAGCCTGTTTTTATTGCATTTTCAATTATTCCAAGGAAACGGTTGGCTAATGAGTGACCACAGTGGTAAAGTAACCAGGTATATGTTTCTGATATGACCAGCGTGCTGGTGAATAGTAAAGTGCTTTTCTTTAATGAGTTATAAAAAGCTGAGGATTCTTTATGGTAGGGGTCAGAGACATCAAGTAGAGCAATTAGGCCCCCTGTGTCAATGAAACATTTATAAAGGTCTTTTACCTCCATATAAATCCTCCTTGTAGTGTTGGGAGCCTGTACCTGGTCCTTTTATCATACCAATTAATTCTGAGAGGGGATCGTCTGGACCGCCTCTTAGTTCCATGTCGTTTTTTGAATTGAAAATTCCCAATCTGCGGAATAATTCTTCTTTCTGTTTTTGAGAAAGTTTATTGATTTCTTCAACCAAACGGTCAATTGCCATTGTTTATCACCCTTAAATGAGGACTATATTTCTTGAGAGAAGTATAACTACGATACAGTTAAATGTCAATGTTAGCCAGATGGTAAAAATTGAAGTTTTTCATTTGTGAACCATTAACAGTATGCTGATTTCAATGACAACTATGGGTTTAGAAAAGCGTGAAGGTTATTTTAAAGTTCTTTACTTTGGCAACGTTTGATATTACTAGAGTTCTTTCTTACCATCTTTATTTTGATAGTTGATTTTGGGGTAAATTTTTAAAAATCTGTCTAAAATTTTGTCCAAGGAAAACTGAAGCCTTTTTTACTTCCCTTTTAGTGCCACCATACCAGTGTTTCGTTCCGATAACCAAACAGCATGCAATTTTTTTTTGATCAGCATGCTACGTTATATAGTGAAATTGCAGGATTTTTAACTTAAAAGACAGAAGTATAAATTTTATCTATAATTATCCACTGCTACGATAAAGTGAGATTAAAACAGTAAATGCTAGACAATCAATTTCCGTTATCTTAGAATTTATTATTATTATTTTGGATAATTCCATAATAAGTAAATTAATAGTCATTAAATAGTCTGATTATCGGATAAATTAAACGGAAAGATGAGCGAATTTCCAACTTAGTTAAGTTGTAATGATGCAATTTAGTTCCTAGTATGTGTTGCTTTAAAACTGAGCCAATAATTATGGGTTAGGAAGCGGATACTTATGAAAATGTATGTTGGGATAACAGACTATGATTGGTTCAAAACTTTAAAACAGGCAAACTGTGATGAAGTCAACTTTTGGAAACCTGGGGGCCGCACTAATTTTAAAGCCTTGAATGAAGGTGACTTATTTTTGTTCAAGCTACATAGTCCACAGGATTATATCGTAGGTGGTGGCTTTTTTCTGAAGTTTTCTATCTTACCATCTTCATTAGCTTGGGAAGCATTCGGAATTGCTAATGGTGCCAAGAGCCTTTTGGAGCTTAATAACCGGGTTTATAAATATAAGAGGACAAACTGCTTATCAGATCCCGACCCGCAAATTGGATGCGTAATCCTTTCTATGCCTTTTTATTTTGATAAACAAGACTGGATTCCGGTTCCTCAAGATTGGAATCGCAATATCGTACAGGGCAAAACTTATGAAACCTCTGAATTGTATGGTTTATCTCTGTATAAACAGGTGCAGGACAAGCTTAGAATGCAAAATTTCATGCAGTTAGCCGTAAAAGAAAATGCAAATGAAAACCGTTACGGAAAAGAGCAAGTAATTAAGCCAAGAATCGGGCAAGGGGCCTTCAAGGTTATGGTAACAGATGCTTATTATAGGAGATGTGCAATTACAGGGGAGAAAACATTGCCTGTTTTAGAAGCGGCGCATATTAAACCGTATAGTCTGGAAGGTCCGCACGAGATTAATAATGGATTGCTCCTCAGAAGAGATTTTCACACCCTATTTGATAGAGGATATATCACCGTTGACAAGACATTTACAGTAGAGGTAAGTCATCGGATTAAAGAAGACTTTGGTAATGGCAAAGAATACTATGCCCATCATGGCATTAAATTGATTATTTTACCTGAACGAAAAGACCAATTGCCGGACCCATATTATCTGGAATGGCATAATGAGAATGTTTATTTAGGTTAGTTAAATAGATATCATCTAGATTTACATCTAAAATGGGGTTTAATAATGATTAAGAGAGCTTCGTTATACATAACCTGACAAATGTCTATCCTGAAAACAAAATTAATCTGGAAGGCGTAAAAAGCCAAAGAAATACTAGACTCAAGCAAATGATTGAGTATGAAAAAAGCTCTTTGAAAATATAATTGATGGCTAAGCTGTACTTGCCCTAACTTGCTGGTCAATGGTAACAGTATATCCAAACGCCTCAAGTCGTTTGACGGATTTTTTTACGATCTCGGTTTTTCGTCGCTGTTCGAAGAAGTCCGGCCCAAGTTCCTGATAGGTAGCGTTTGCTTTGAGCATATGATACACAATTGTAAGGATAGTATGAGCTACTGCTACGGTAGCACGGTTTTTACCTCTCCTTGCTGCAATTCTAGAGTATTGGGCACTAAAATAGGTATTTTTTAGATGACCGGACACCTTGGCACATTCTATTAACGTAGCTTTTAGAATATCGCTTCCCTTGCGGGTTTTCCCACTTTTACGTTTTCCTGCACTCTCATTGTTGCCGGGGCATAGGCCAGCCCATGAAGCAAGATGAGCTGCAGAGGGGAATTGATTCATGTTGATACCGATTTCAGCGATGATAACCTGGGCACTACGTTCTCCAATTCCGGGAATAGAATCAACAAGGAAGATTTGTTCACTAACAGGCTTCATTTTTCCGTGGATTTCCTTATCCAATGATAAAACATGGCTTTCAAGGAAATCAATATGTTTTAGCATAATATACAGCATGAGCCGTTGATGTTCACACATGAAACCATGAAGAGCGTCTTCAAGCTGAGGTATCTTTTTACGCATTTGCCTTCGTGCTAGATTGGCCATAGCTTTTACGTCCTTACACCCAGCCGCTAGCATTGTAAGCATATCACGAGAGGACTTACCATCAATCTCACTTACTACAGAAGATAGTTTGATGTTAGCTCCCTCAAGAACTTTTTGAATGCGATTCAATTCCCTGGCACGCTCCTGCACCATACTTCGGCGATAGCGCACAAGTTCTTTAAGTTCACGTTGTTCACGCTTGGGAATAAAGCTTCCATTCAACAAACCGTGACGCAATAGATCAGCAATCCATTCGGAGTCTTTGACATCAGTTTTACGACCTGGTACAGCTTTGATGTGTTGCGCATTAACAACTAAAGCAGGCATCCCCTCCATTTCCAGAAGGTTGTAGATTGGCTTCCAGTATGAGCCGGTTGCTTCCATAGCAACACATTGACAATCAACGCTTTTAAGCCAGTCAACTAAGGAAAGAAGCGAAGCAGTCATCGTACTGAAACTCCTAATTTCCTTCTTTTTACTTGATAATACACAGGCAACGATTGTTTTCTTGTGAACATCCATACCACAACAGCGCTCGTAAATTACATTCATTGAGAGACCTCCAATGATTCAAAATTTACGGCGGGTTTCCTGGAACATATTAATCTACCCTGCGTGCTCATAGCAACAATTTGTGGTTCAAGCAGGAAACCTTAGTCAGTCTATAATAGCGGGCTCAAAGCACCAAGACATTCCGACCTTATGCCGTATTAAGAGAATATCACATAGTAAGTATTTTTCGTTGATTTGCTGGTGCGCAAACCTGCGCATGGGGGTCTATAATTGGAAGTTATGAACAAACAATCACGTCGCCGTGGACTAACGGTAAGTTGCTCACCTTTATTGTATAGTTAACAATATCTTCAAAGTGAGAGATATGTGTTCAAATCACATCGGTGGCGCCATATTGGAGTAATTATGAAATTAGAAAATAGCAAGAACTTAAAAATTTTTAAAAAAGAAATTGGACATGCTAATCATTTCCTTAAAACAATACTTGTGGGGCTAGATGGCGTTAGAAATGGAACTGTAATAAAAAACGAAGAATTTAGTACATCATGGAACCCCAGAGACAAAAGGGTATCTGCAGATAGAAGTAGTGATTTTGCGAAAAAATCCACTTTAATCTGGGTTGTTGAGAATCTGGAAATGTACTTACGCATGTGTAATTAAGAGCCCAAAATACTAACAAATAGTGATATTCAAAAGCAATTCGATTCTTTTGGAAGAAGTGTTTATTTAAAAGCAATGACCATTTCTAAGTATTTAGGCGTAAACGAAATAAATCAAGCTATACTTGATTTAACTATATGTTGGCGTAACAGGCTTATACATTACAAAGCAGAAAATAAAATAGGACAAAATTCACATGAGGTATTGCTTAGAGAGAAAGAAAGTATATTACAAAAGTATAATGGACTTGATATTAAGAGGGCTATCGATTCCTATGAAAATAACCAAGTCCCAAGCTTCAAAGAAGTTGCATCTATGGTCAAGGCATCAATTGATTTTATTACAGAGATTGATAACAAGCTAATTTGCCAGTTAGATGTCTTGAGTTATTCCGACCATTTAATTTATGAGTATGTAACTTCTGATCAAGTTGTACGATTGAACAATATTTATTCCAAAGATGATGCTACAAAGCGTAGGGTGCTACGAAACATATTCAAAGAATATTGTTTTAACGAAGAAGAAGATGATACTGTTGATGCTTTTATTGAAGATCTAGTTAAACTAGATTATGCTTCTGCAAAAAGAAAGTATAAGGAAGGTTCATTTAAATAATAAATATATCTACGCGAGGTCTCAAAACTCTAATAGGCTAATAATAGGAGTGCGACAAGAAGCGGCTTCTTCTTGACAGAATAGTGCAGACTGCAGTCTGATGTCCCAGTAGTAGGGATATTCCCGTCCGAAACTGCGTCGGGGGCAACCCCGGGGTGGGTTGCATGAGGAAAAGCCCAACTGGTTGCCTAGTATCCATGGCAACTAGGGGCAAGGGAAAGAATGGTATGGTTTACGATTAAGCATCGTCATTAGCAGCAGTGGTTGGGATATGTTAGCCATTGTATTGCAGATTTGAAAACGCAGCTTCCGATATGCGTACGTTACTACCTACATATCTGCCGGTGTATTGATTAAACCTAACCCATCCGTATCTAATAGAAGCTGAACTTGGTAAGTCCTATGGAGTCCATTTCTGGTAGGTCGACCGCAAGGAAGATACAATCTCCAGAGGATAAAGGAGCGTTGGAAAAAGCAAACGTCGCTATGGTGCAAACCAACAGGAATAAGAAATAACTGGGCGAATAGTGTAAAATTACATGCCTGAAAGGGTGCTGACTTCCAACTGGTAATCAACACGGAATAAAACGAAAAGCAAGATTTCAAAAGTGAGGTAACAGATGCGAAAAACTTCAAATTATAGGAAGTCCACATTACCTCCCGATACCCAATGGAGACAAATCGACTGGTTCCATGTTAACGGGTATGTAGAAAAATTGCAACAGCGGATATACCGTGCCGAATGTCTTGGTGATAAACGCAAAGTAAGAAATCTGCAAAGACTCTTAGTAAGAAGTAAGGCAATGCTACTGGTATCCATAAAAAGAGTCACGCAAACAAACAAGGGCAAAAAGACAGCAGGAATCGACGGCGAAACAGCATTATCCAATAAAGATAGATTAAAATTATTTCATGATTTATCCGAATTGAATATAGAAAAGCATAATCCCAAGCCGTCACGGAGAACTTACATCAAAAAGAAAAATGGAAAATTAAGACCACTCAGTATACCTACATTGCGAGACAGAATATATCAAAATATCATTAAAGGAGCATTAGAGCCACAATGGGAGGCAAGGTTTGAACCGATATCATACGGTTTCAGACCCAAAAGAGGGTGTCACGACGCTATTGCGAGGATCTTTCTGTCCTGCTGCAGAGGCAATAAAAGATGGATTTTTGAAGGGGATTTTAAAGGTTGTTTTGACAACCTGAAACATGACTACATCATGGAGCAGATAAAAGAATTCCCCTATACTGATCTGATAGAAAAGTGGTTAAAAGCAGGATACGTTGACAACGGTGTATTTAATGAAACCGAACTCGGTTCTGGGCAAGGCAACATTGTATCACCGCTTCTGGCAAACATTGCACTAATGGGTATGGAAGAATTACTCGGAATAAAATACAAACCCGTGAAAAGCAATGGCAGAAATGTAACTTATGCAAATGAGAGCAAATATACCCTGGTGTTTTATGCAGATGATTTTGTAATAATGTGTAATACACAAAAGGACGCAGAAGATGTCTATGGACTATTAAGCCCATATTTGGAGAAAAGGGGCCTGGAATTATCAAAAGAAAAAACAAGAGTAGTGCCAATAGAGCAAGGCTTTAACTTTCTGGGTTTTAATGTCAGATTATACCCAACGCGTCAGGGCGAAAAACTGCTGATTAAGCCATCCAAAGAATCTATCAAGAAAAGCAAGGAAACCATCTCAAAGGAAATACAGAAACTGAAAGGCAATAACGTCAGTGCAATAATAGACAAACTCAATCCCATTATTAGAGGCATAGGTAACTATTGGTCGCCTGCGGTCGCAAAACAGACGTATTCATATATGGACCACCATGTCTGGGAATGTACGTTCATATTTTTAAAATATCTGCATCCAAGGAAAAGCAAAACTTGGATAATAGATAGATACTACAAACCGGATATAACGGGCCAAAGCAAAAACCAGTGGATACTGACCGACCCGAAAGAGCACAAGCAACTTACAAAAATGTCTTGGATACCGATAGTCAGGCATACCCTTATCAAATTCAGAGCAACGCCATATGACGCTCGCCTTAACGAATACTTCGAGAATAGGGACGAAAAGGAATTTGACAGAAACAGTATTAAAAGCAAACAGAAACTGGCTAAAACACAGAATTATAAATGTCCTATTTGCAGAATGAGTATTACGGATTTCAGTGAGAAACTGGTAGTAAAAGAAAAAGTACCGGTGATACACGGTGGGACAAGGAAATACAATAATTTACAATTGGTACATGGATACTGTAATAGACAATACGGAAAAATGTTCCCGCTAAAAGGTGAGCCTCCAAATGAACAACAAAAAAAGGAAGGCTGTAAAACCATAAGACAACTGAGATTGGCGGAAATATCATAAGACAGACGGATAAATGAGAGCTTGAGCTGTATGTCTTGAAAGGGACACGTACAGTTCTTAGGCGAGAAGGAGGGAGTAATCCCTCCGACTTAGCCGACAGTTCGGGTGATTATAGCAATTATAGGAAGTTTAGAAGCATATTGGCTTACAGTATAAATGTTATTTAGAAGAGAGAATAACTTGGGATTGTGTTTTGAAGGCAAGTCTGTTGATGGGAACTCAACAACAGTGTATCAAGGGAGCGAATATAATGTCTAAAAACAACCGTGATTTTTTCAAACAAAAGAAAATTTGGTCTGAAGTTAAAGACGAGTTGCTCGGTTGCTATTTGGTTCCGTATTTCAACAAGATGATGTCCATGAATAATCCAATCTTTTATGTGGATTGCTTTGCGGGCAAAGGAAAGTTTGATGACGGCAAGAACGGCTCACCGCTAACTGCGTTGGACAGTCTGGACAGGAGTATTGCGCATTATCGCACCGCCCATCCCTATGGTAGCTCTACACCTCAAATCTGTATGCGATTTATAGAATTAAATCATGCAAAGGACTTAGAGGCAAATCTTGCGAGTCAACCTGCGGGGCGTTGTGAGATTATCGACGGCAGATTTGAGGATAATATTATATCCTTGCTGCAGGAGGCAAATAAAAAGTATCGCAATCCCAACGTATTTCTTTATGTTGATCCTTATGGAGTGAAGGTGTTAAACGCTGCTTTATTTGATTCACTGCCGATTTCATTCAGTACCGCCGAATTACTGATAAACCTTAACTCCTTCGGCTTTATCCGTGAGGCTTGCCGGGTCATGAAAGTGGGTTTTCGTGAAAGAGAAGATGAGATTTTCAGTGACATAGAAGAGTACGACAGTTCCGTGATGGATTCTATAGACGAACTCACTGCCATAGCGGGCGATGACTATTGGCTTTCGATTGTTGTCGATTACAGCAGAGGAATAATCGACTGCTACCAAGCTGAGAAGGAGTTTGCCAAACAATATAAACTCCACCTACGGCAAAAATATAACTATGTTTTGGATATGCCAATCCGTCTAAAAGCAGGACAGCATCCGAAGTACCGAATGGTTCATGCGACCAACCATCCTGACGGCTGTATACTTATGGCCGATAATATCGCCAAACGAACGGACCGTCTGGTTATTGATATTCAAAGCGGTGGGCAACTTTCCTTAATGACACAGACGGCTGAAAATGAAATAATTGACGATAGCATTCTTAAGGAGAAAGTTCGCGAACTGCTTTCAACAACAACAGAATTTACTCGCCTCAACAAGTTTTTAGCAGACTTTTATAACGAGCACGGCGTGCTATGCGATTTATCTCGTCTAAGTAGTGGTCGCGGAGGTTCTATACTTAAGACCTTTGAAAAGAACGGAGAAATTATCGTTTCGAGAGATCCAGCTTTTACTGATAAGGGCAAACCCACGAAATTTTGGCAAGAAGGCAAAGGCAATACCCTTATGCTAAGAAAGAAGTGATTGTAATGGACATCATAACGCGAAAGACCATGTTATACAAAACGGGCGTCGAATATGGAGATTATACAATGAACCATGTGTTAGGGTGTTCCCACGGATGCCTTTACCCCTGCTATGCGTTTTTGATGGCTAAGAGGTTTGGAAAGATTGCCAACTATGAGACGTGGTGTGCGCCTAAGTTGGTGAGCAACACGCTTGAAATACTCGACCATGAAATTCCTCGCTTGAAATCAAAGATTGAATCCGTCCAGCTTTGCTTTACCACCGACCCGTTTATGTTCGGATATGAAAAAGTTGGAGAAATGAGTATAGCGGCAATAAAAAAACTCAATGCGGCTGGCATTCGGTGTACAGTCCTCACAAAAGGACTGTTACCCATAGAGTTGACAGAACAATCTCCAGCAAATGAATATGGAATAACTCTTATTTCTCTTGACGAGAGTTACCGCCAAAGAATCGAACCCGGTGCGTCCCCATATGCGGATAGGATTGCCGCACTAAAAGCTCTGTTCGACAAAGGATCCCGGACGTGGGTGAGTATTGAACCTTATCCCACGCCGAATCTCATAAAACAGGATTTGGTTAATATATTAAATACTGTTTCGTTCGCCAATAAAATTATCTTTGGCCGAACAAACTACAGTAAAGAAGTTACGTCATTCACAACCCATAGAGCGTTCTATAATCAGCAGGTTGATATAGTAGTTGATTTTTGCAAAAAAAACAATATTAACTATTACATAAAAAAAGGTACGATCACTTAGGAAAATTACAATAACAAATTTGCATAATCCATATTCTATGGACAAGCAGGTAACAGTAATAACGAGAATTTTAAGCTTGGTTCAAAACGAATTTGAAATGGGTTGACAGTAAACTGTCGGAAAGGAAACAAAATGATATTAAAGAAATTTCGTGTAACAGAGTTTCGTTCTGTGCAGGATAGTGGATGGATTGATGTGGAGGACATTACGGCACTAATCGGTACGAATGAATCCGGCAAAACAAACATTCTGTTGCCATTATGGAAACTCAACCCTGCCGATGAAGGTGCAATCAATTTGCAAGATGATCTGCCACGAGAAAAGTACCATGAATATCGTAACGCTTCACCGATGCCAACATTTATCAATGCAATTTACTTGTTAACAAATGTTGAGAAAAAACACCTTGCAAACTTGACCGTTATGGATGCTGAGAACTTTTCTGAAATTAGTGTCTCAAGAGATTTTGCTGGCAAATATGCTTGGAGCTTCCCTACGGCAGACGAGACACCGGCAACGTCGATAGCTGAAATGATTCGTATCTTTAGCGAATATATAAAGGCGCTAAATGAACCAAGGGAGCTTCCCAAAACCGAGATTCAGCGGCGTGATAAAGTGTTAGCAATCATTAATCTTGCTCAAGAAAAGTTGATTGATTCTGTACCACTTTTGCAAGCCCTTACAGCGGCAAAAGATGTACTTAATGAATTAGCTCCTGATATGCAGAAATCTGCTTCATATACGAAACTTGACGAATTGAAGCAACTCACTCAAGAAAAGATAGAAGACGTTTCTGCCCCAACCCTATCCGATAATGAAAAAGTCATAGCATACTTAAAAGAGGCTATGCCAAAGTATGTATATTACTCAAATTATGGAAACCTTGATTCACAAATTTATCTGCCGCAAGTTTTACAGAACACGAAAAGAAATGATTTGGGGGTTAAAGATGCGGCAAAGGCCAGGACACTTAAAACTTTATTCAAGTTTGTTCAATTGGATCCTAGCGAAATCACAAAGTTGGGTGCCGATCCTAACGGAGATCCTTCTCCTGAAGAAATCGAACGTGTTGCTAAGCAGAAAAAAGAACGAGAGATTCTTCTTGCCTCTGCATCATCAAGCTTCACAAAGTCCTTTGGCGATTGGTGGAAACAAGGTGACTATACATTTGAATTTAAAGCCGACGGCGACTTTTTTAGAATATGGGTTTCTGATAGTATACGCCCTGAGAAAATCGAGCTTGAAGCACGTAGTACCGGGTTACAATGGTTTTTCAGCTTTTATTTAGTTTTCCTTGTTGAGAGTGAGCAGCACCATCGGAATGCAATACTATTACTTGATGAGCCAGGGGTAACACTGCACCCGTTAGCACAGAAAAACTTATTTGCATTCTTTGAAAATTTGGCTAAGAAGAACCAAATGTTATATACGACCCATTCGCCGTTTATGGTTGATTCAGATCATCTAGAACGCGTTAGATCAGTATACATTGATAGGACTGGGAAAACCGTAGTTAGCTCGGATTTGCGAGCTTCTGAGCGTTTATATGGAATAAATCAAAGCCAATCAATATACCCAGCGCATGCAGCATTAGGGTTAACAGTTTCTGATACCCTTCTGATTAACTGTGAACCGATCTTGGTTGAAGGTGAGTCAGATCAACTATACTTGTCTGCGTTAAAAAGCCTTCTAATTTCGTCAGGTAAAATCACTCCACTTAAAGAAATCGTGTTTGTTCCAACAGGTGGCGTAAAGGGCATTAAAGCAACTGTTGGGATTTTGTCTGGGCGTAATGATGGCAGGCCGTATGTTATTGTTGACGGGGACACGCCGGGCCAAAAGATGAAGACGGAGCTTAAAGGAGATTTTTACGCGGCAGAGGAAGGCAAAATAATCGACATATCTGAATTTACATCTATTCCAAAAGGTGAAATTGAAGACGTTTTTCCTGCAAGAAAATTTGCTGCATTAGTCTCAAAGTTTTTGCCGCGCCCAGAAGAAGTTGAAGATGAATTTGAAGATGTACTTCAAGATGGGATTCCTGTATGTGACCAAATTGAAGCATATGTCAATAAACACAATATTCAATTGGATAAAGGCTGGAAAGTCAGACTTGCAACAACCATTAAGCAGGAAGTATTACGCGGCAGAGGAAAAGTAATTGATGAGAACAATGTGGAATTTGCAAAGGTTGTATCGCTATTTCAGCGCTTTGTATAATAGTAGGTATCGTTTTAATAGAGCACTTTAGGTTCTTCGCAGTCACGCCAAGCCAAGATTCGCATTATCCATAATATGACAAGGGGGAATAGTAAAGTGGCAAATAAAACAGGACCTCAACCAGATATAAAATACTGCCCAATATGCAAGGGTGACCTTCAAAATATCCCAAGAGATAAAATGAAGTCAAAAGGATACGTTAGAAAAGATGGAACTGTCTCAGAGCATACCCATTCATATGAATGTTTAGATTGTAGTAATAGGTTCGAAATAAATCAAGATCAATAAAAATCTGGGAGGTCAATATCTTGCCAAAAGGAGATAAATATATTGGACTAGCAAATTACTTAAAAAACAAAAAGGAAAATGTTGTTACGCTTTTTTTCCATGAGATTGAAAATCTAGTGGGAGACAAATTGCCAGAATCAGCTTATAGACATAGGGCATTTTGGTCTAATACACATTCTCATTCAGTTGCTTTTGGTTGGTTAGATGCTGGTTTTAAAACTATTAGCATAGATTTTAATAAACAGTTAGTAAAGTTTGAAAGAAAATAAACATTGCGCTTCAATTATTCATAAAATGATTAGTATAAAAATATAGTATAAACAGCAATATAGACCATTGCCGTTTATACTCCTATCACCCACAGGATGAAATATACCTGCGGCTTTTTTTTTATAGAGGTTAAAATGGAGGTAGCATTGATGAAAGAAAAGTAAGCGTCAAATATGGCACACCTGTACATCAAGCAAGATTTGGGGTATTCTCATCCAGAGGAATGTTGGGGCATGCGGCATGCATATTACGCTGAGAAAAAACACCTAAACCGCCGAAGTTGAACACTTAGACCGTTTTAATTGAACAGTCTCTCCGCAGAAACTGTACATTGATAGCCAAATAACCACATGGTATA
>Ga0067045_1031038_pt1 | contig 13357 bp, 16 predicted proteins | sample TerdegcTABiofilm_FD_59184 | JGI IMG/M metagenome (GOLD analysis project Ga0067045, IMG submission 59184) | Combined Assembly of (Gp0054472, Gp0054536) Wastewater bioreactor microbial communities from Singapore -Terephthalate degrading...
TGCACAATACGGGATATGGAAGCACCACCTTCCACAGTACGAATAAGCAGATGAATGTGATTATCCATAATCTGATAGTTGATGAGTTCAAATTCATATTTTTCCAATGCCAGCGTAATGCAGTATTCAAACAGTGCTTTGATAGAATCTTCTTCCATCATGTTTCTGCATTCAATGATGCGACTGGTGACATGGTAAGTAATGTTCGGTGCAATGAAACGAGGTTTTCGCATGGTAATTCCTCCCAAAGTTAAATAGAGTAAAAAACGCTTTTGTGTATATACAACGCATGAAGGTAAAAAATAGTGCAGGAAGTGATAAAAATTTTTCAGAAAAATAGGAAAAATTTTAAAACTCAGTGTCAGAGCATATCTTAAAGGATATATGGTGTCAGAGCAATAGTGGTTGTCACACGGGAAGAGACGTTCATTGCAGCACATATCAATACTGCGATATGCAAACACTGTGTAAGAAGGTGCACTCTGTATGCGGTGTCAGAGCAAAAGAAGAAAAGAAGCAAGAAAAAGGGCATAGGTCTAATTATTGGTAACTATCGCCCAAAGGTGACAGAGTATAATAATTATTGTGTTACCCGAATTAAGTCTTTGTGCAAGTATGGTGTCAGAGCAAGATACTACTATGCCAAAGATGAAGTCCCGTATGCAGGTGCGGTGTCAGAGCTAAAAATGAAGAATATAACAAAAAAATGGAACTAAAAGCTTTGAATAAAGGTCTAATGTTCAAAATTTGAGAAGCTACTATACTTGAAGGGGGATTTGTATGAAAAAAGTTTTTATGTATGCTCTGGCTCTGACACTTGTTGCCAGTGTTGCATTTGCGCAGGGGCCAAAAGGGAAAGGGCAGTGTTGCGATATGCCCATGAAAAAAGGCCCAATCTTTGGTGATGTAGAGCGGCTAAAGCAGGAATTGGGGTTGTCAGATGCCCAGGTAGATAAGATTGTTGAAATCAATAGTCTGTATGAAAAGCGCATGCTTGACATACGGGAAAAATTAGCTCCCAAAATGATTCAGCTAAAAAAGCTTTTGCTTGAAGATGAAGTTGACATTAATGCAGTGCGAGCTAAACTGAAAGAGATAGGCGATTTACGGATTGAGCTTCATATATTGAGAATACAGCATGTTATGGATATTGAAAAACAGCTTAACAAAGACCAGCTAAAGAAGCTAAAAGCTTACAAACAGATGGAAATGCAACGAATGGAAAAAATGCGCCCACATGGCCCAATGGGATTTGATGAACCAATGATGTAAACGTTAAGGCTTATAACATGAATGACAAAGAGTTTGCAAAAATTATTGGCCACACAAAATCAGTTGTGCTGCAGGCTGTGCACAGGCACCTTGCAGCACAGTTTTATGAGGCAATCGATGATGTAGTACAGGAAACGTATATTCGGGCTTACCGAAGCCTTGTTTCAGAAAAATTCAAAGAAAAGTCATCTCTTGAGACCTGGCTGTATCGCATAGCAGCAAATGAGGCAAAACGTATGAATAAGAAGCTATTGCGAGAGGAGCAAAAACTTCAAAGGCTTTCGCATAGTATGGATTGTAATCCTCCTGAGATTCAATACGATGAACTATCGCTTATGCCTGTTATTGAAAAGCTCCCTGAAAAGTATAAAGATGTTATGAAACTGAAAGCTCTGGGTAATGATGAAACACAGATTGCAGGGAAGCTGGGTATTCCAAAGGGTACGGTAAAATCGCGCTTATCCAGAGGGAAACTGATTCTTTATAAGTTGTTACAGGAGGAAGTATGAATAGTAAAACACAATTTGATATAGCAATCAATGAGCGATTGCATAGTAACTCGTGGGATGAAACAATTGCTTCAGCAGTAGTAGCACGGGTCAAAAAAAGAAATAGATTGTATATTGCATGTGGTGCTATTGCTGCACTTTTCATGATTGTGGTTGGAATTTCTTTGTGGCAGGGGTCACAGTATCCGGCTGTTACCACGTATAGCTTTATCCATGCACAGGCAAATGGTGTGTTTAAAAATGTTTTCCCTGAAGCACAATCTACTGACCTGACATACAGCTATATTGATGAGCATGTAACAGATATTATTGATACGGCATTGCTGGAGCGATAGCTTTAATAAATAATCGGTTCATCACACCACTTTTGTTTGTCCCAGTTAAACCATTGATATGGATGAAATGATATTTTGTACTGCATAACGTTGCAGCCAGGAACATAGTAGCCTAAATAAAAGTAGGGCAGCCTTTTTTGCCGGGCGAATTCAATGGCATACAGGATACTGTAAATTCCAGGACTTAAGTAAGCAAAGTCTGAGTGATAGATACAGTAAATGGAACTTAATGCTTCATGTGTTTCATCAATGTAGTCCACGGCAAACAGTTGTGAGTTGTGATAGTATTCAATCTGGTAGGTGTTTGCACATACATCAAGTACATTTGACAATAAAAATTGGAGTGATGGTAGCTCTTTAAAACGGGATATGGAATGGTCTTCATATATGCTGTAAATTCTTCGTGTAAGGGTTAATTCGTTGATGCGAGTAAGCGTGTTTGCATTTTTACGTAAAACCCTGCGCTGACTTTTTGTGGGTATAAAATCAAATGTTTTAATCCTTACAGGTATGCATAGCATACATGATGTGCACGCTGGCTGAAAAAAGGTATAACCAAAATGCCGCCACCCCTGTGCTAAAAGTGTGTTGTGTTCGTCTGGTGTGAGATTGTACAGTACGGTATAGCGATATGTCTTGGTTCTATTATAAAGATAGGGACATTCTTCGGGATTGGCTATGAATGATCTTCCTGAAATTTCCATGCTGATAGTATAATTGTGAAAATGTATAAATTGTCAATAATTTAAGGAAGGCTGAACATAAAGTTTTTTTAAGAAAAAAATTTTTAGCTTAACCATGTAATCATTAAGTATTTAGCACATTGCTCCTGACCACAACTGTGACCAACCAGAATAAAAAAAATAGTCTATAAAGTTATTATATTTATGTCATTGCGAGCCCAGGAGGGTCATGGCAATCTTAATTTTAAAGAAGGAAATTGATTCTTCAGACGCTACAAGTGAAGATTACATGCATTGACTTTTTATGCTTTATCTAACTTTTCAGGAAGTGCTTTATGCAACACAAGATACCCAAAAATCCCTGACAGCAGTGACCCTGCCAGAATCCCGATGCGTTCATCAAATAAAAGATTGCTGCCTGTTTCTTCAAAAGCCAGTGAGCCAATAAAAAGACTCATGGTGAAACCTATGCCACATAGTAATGCAGTTCCATACAGCATCTTCCAGTTGGTTTGAGATGGCAGTGATGCTATACCAAGTTTCCAGGCTATGTAGCAAAAGATAGATATGCCTGCCTGTTTACCAATAAAAAGACCTGCTGCAATGCCAATGGGTACTCCGTGTAGAAGATGCTGTGCTGTCATCTTGCTAAAATCAATTCCAGTATTGGCAAATGCAAATACTGGTAATATAATAAATGCTACAGCATGATGTACATCATGTTCAAATTCTCGCAGTGGTGAAGTGGCATCTTTTGATGTTAAAGGAATACATAATGCCAGTATAACCCCAGCCAGTGTTGCATGGACACCGGATTTCAGCATTGCTGCCCACATTACTATTCCTATAATTACATATATGCTTTTTGAGGTGATGCCTTTTTTGTTGATGAACAATAATACAGGAATACATATAAGCGATACAGCAAGGGCAGTTAAAGAAATGTTTGCAGTATAAAAAAATGCAATGATAATAATTGCACCCAGATCATCAAAAATAGCAAGTGAAGTTAAAAATATCTTGATGCTTAATGGTACTCGGTTACCAAGTAATGAAAGAATGCCTAACGAGAATGCAATATCGGTGGCTGCAGGTATTGCCCAACCTTTTAATGCTTGTGGGTCACTATAATTGAATGATGCATAGATTAAAGCAGGAACTAGCATGCCTCCAACTGCGCCAATAGCAGGCAGTGCTACTTTTTTTATGTTCGATAGTTCCCCTTCAACAAGTTCTCTTTTTAGTTCAAGGCCAATCATGAAGAAAAAAATTGCCATGAGTCCATCGTTAATCCATAGCAAAAGTGGTTTGTCAATTGCAAAGTCCCCAATGGATACTGCAAAACGAAGTTCAAGCATCATTGTATATAATAGCTTCATAGGTGAATTGGCAATAATCATAGCCAGTATGGTTGCAATGATCATCAACATGCCGCTTGCAGATTCCATTGCAAAGAATTGGTATAAGAATGATTGGTTATTTTCTTTCATGAGGAATCAACTCCTTCTACATGTAATGGCTTTTATGATATAATTGAATCATATCTTATAGTGATAATTATTGCAATTAAAAATGTTTTACTACCAGATACTGTATATGATACGATTTATAGTGGTGATTTTGATAAATGCAAAGTTTATGATTTAGAAGCAACAATGAAATTGATAGAGTATTTTATTGATAGCTCAAGTGCATATTTAGAAGATAATAAGAACAAAAAGATGAGGATTTTTTATAATGATAAAAAAGTGATGAACTACATAAATAAAATTTACAAAAATATGATAGATAAGTATAAGTTAATACTATATCTTAGTAAAGATCCTAAAAATAGTCATTGGAACTATATTCATATTGGGATATTCTAAAGTTTCACAGGAAAAAGAGAATTTTAGGGTAAAAAAATAGAGAGAGCGCTGGTACAATGCCGGAGCAATAAAAGCAGATGGGACAACATATCAGGATACAATAGCAAAGGCGTATGGATATGAGGTAAAGAGGATAACGGATTACAATGAATCTGCAAAGCTAATGAGTAATGGAGAAGATGTGCAATATGGAATATTACGTATAGGAATAGATCCAAATGATTGGGATAAAGGCCACAATGTGAACCTGTATAAGTACAACGGAGGTTGGTATGTATCGGATGTAGGAAGAATGGCAAATCATGGGATGAGTTGGAAAAAGGTTTTAGGTGATGAAAAGTTTTTTAGGTATTATCAATATTTAATAAGAAAATAAATTTTGGAGGGTTAATCATGTCTAAAAAAATAATGATTATCGTGATCTTTGTATTTTTTTTAATTCCTAATGGTCATAGTTTAACAGATGAAGAGAAAGAGGCTGTTGAATTTTTTAAAACAAGACTAATAGGAGGAGTTTATAGTATTGAAGATTATGAAAAAGAAAGGGGGTTATCAATATCAGATAAATCTAAAATTACAGACAAAGATTTATTTTATTTAACTAAATTAAAAAATTTAATATTACTTTACATACATAAAAATGGTATAACAGATAAAGGGATAAAGTATATTAAAGATTTAAAGAATTTAAAATATTTAAGCTTGCACGATACCCACCTCACGGATCGTGGGATGGAGTACATAGGGCAACTGGAGAATTTAGAGAAGCTTAACATAAGCAACACAAAGGTAACGGATGATGGGTTAAAGTATATAAGGAATTTAAAGAAGTTATAGGAGTTATCATTGATGTATGATAATATAACTGATAAAGGGATAGAATATATAAAGGATTTACCACTACAGGTAGTGTACTTAACAGGAACAAAGATAACAGATAAATCTATACCAATATTTGAGCAAATGAAAACACTTGAAGAATTAGTCATTGACAAAACACTGATAAGTTTAAAAGGAGCAAAGACTTTAGAAAGCAAGATCAAAGCAACAGTGAGATACAGTGATGATGATTTTTCTCGTGAATGAAAATATAAGTTTAGTAAAGTGAAAAGTAAATGAAAATAAATGAAATAAAATAGTAAGTTGGTTAATAGGCAAAATTCGTAGTTCATTAGAAAGGTGTATTATAGTATACTATGAGGATATTATTTTATCGATACAGAAAGAAGCTAATATATAGCGAATTGTCACAAGCCAAGTAAAAGGTATATTAGTTACAATCTACAATCGGAAAAAACATATTACTAAGACATCAATGCGGCAACGGTAGCCGTACAGGAGGTACGGCGTCATAGGGTTGCGTGCGAGGACATAGCCAGGAAGGCGTCCGCAGCACGCTGGCAAGGATTAAATACATACAGAAGGAGAAGGCATTTTTCTTTGGCACTTTCTTTTGTTGCCATCTGGACAAAAGAAAGTGCAGAACGAAAGTATTAGACAAAAAACGATAGGCGCCAAGCCGGGGTAAAGGGGATGGCAAGGGGAAAAGGGGCTGGCGTATGAAGCCCATTTTCCCCTTGTGAAAAGAAATACTATGGAGTTGTTGCCGTCTGGACAAAAGAAAGTGCAGGGAAAGGCAGGGAGTATCCTGGGTTACTCAAGGTGGATAGTATCCGAATGGGATAACAATATATGGATTTTTTATCTGTGAAAATCAAGCATAGATACCATTGTATGGAAGTATAATAAAAGTGTATTTTATTACTGGCTTCAAGCCGAAATAAAGTATTAGAGTAGTAAAATTTTGTTATGTAATAATTAAAATATATTGACAATAATGCATTGTGTGATTAATTGTAATTCAGATTTAATATATTTTTTACTATGACATCTATTATGATTTCACGAAACCTTTACAACGTAGCTAACCTTCTAGGCCTACTACTATTGGGGAAAACCGCAACAGGGGTTTCGTGAGAGGTATTGGTATAGTGAAATGTTATGCCGCCACGGAAACCCCGTGGCGGTTTTATTTTATATGCACTGGAGGTGTAGAGGGATGAATTCCCAACGATTACTAAAAAATATTACCATGAAATTATTGCTGTTAATGTTAATATCAACTACAGGTAAAGGAGAAAGGCCATGACAGTTACAAAGTCAAAACAAAATAAAGTATTTATATTTGATACAACATTACGTGATGGTGAGCAGGCGCCAGGCTTCAGTATGAATATTGATGAAAAACTTCATTTTGCTGACCAGCTTGTAAAATTGGGGGTGGACATTATTGAAGCAGGATTCCCAATATCCTCGCCGGGTGATTTTGAAGCCGTAAAGCGCATATCAGAAAGAGTAAAAGGAGTACAGGTGGCAGGGCTTGCACGTGCTAACTTCAAAGATATCGATGTGGCGTGGGATGCATTGAAGTATGCAGACAATCCACGCATCCATACCTTTATTTCAAGCTCAGATATTCATATTCAATATCAGTTTAAAAAGACTCGCGAAGAGGTGCTGGCGATAGCTGTTGATGCTGTAAAGCATGCTGCAAAATATACCTCAAATGTTGAATTTTCCCCAATGGATGCCACCCGTAGTGACTGGAGCTATGTAGCGCAGATGGTGGAAGCAGTTATTAAAGCTGGTGCCACAACAGTGAACATTCCAGATACGGTGGGGTATGCAATTCCATCGGAGTTTCAAGAGTTTATAAAATTTCTTTTTAATACCGTACCAAATATTGATAAGGCAATTATATCAGTGCATTGCCATAATGACTTAGGACTTGCCACAGCAAATGCATTAGCTGCTATAGAAGCTGGTGCACGACAGGTGGAGTGTACCATCAATGGCATTGGTGAGCGTGCAGGCAACACTGCCATGGAAGAACTGGTAATGGCATTGAAAACACGTGGTGAAAAATTTCAGGTGTATACTGATATCAACTCAAAGCAAATTATGTCAACATCCAAGCTTTTGACGCATATTACGGGGGTGAGTGTGCAGCCAAATAAGGCAATTGTTGGTGCTAATGCGTTTGCCCATGAATCAGGCATACATCAGGATGGTGTACTTAAAAACGCAATGACCTATGAAATAATGAAACCTGAAGATGTAGGAATTACCAAATCAACACTGGTACTGGGCAAACATTCGGGTCGCCATGCAGTTATTGCACGGTTAAACAGTTTAGGGTATAACCTCACCGATGAAGAACTGGAACGTTTCTTTAAACTCTTCAAGGTGCTTGCTGATAAAAAGAAACAGATATTTGATGAAGACCTGGAAGTGCTGGTAGGTGAAGCAGTATACAAGATGAAAGGGCGCTACAAAGTTACCAATGTACAGATTTCAACTGGTATGTATTCGCCACCAATGACACTGGTAACTATTAAAGACCGCTACAATGATGGTGTTGAAACATTTGATGTGGCACATGGCAATGGTGGTGTTGATGCAGGTATCAATGCCGTTAAAAAGATTACCGGTACATCAGCAAAGATTGAGTCCTTCAATTTAGTTGCTATCACCGGCGGATCAGATGCATTGTGTGAGGTAACTGTAACAGTGGTTGAAGAAATAAACGGGCGACAGCTCAAAGTATTTGGCAATGGTGTCAATATTGATATTTCAGTGGCAGGTATCCTTTCATTTGTTGATGCGTTAAATAAACTTGAATATATAAAACAGCGCAACCATATTGGAGAAAAGATTGAAGCAAAGTTGTAGGATACACCATTGTTTTTGCCGGTAACAAAAGAAGAAGCTTTAAAACTAAGCTGGAACAACGTTGATATAGTCCTGGTGACGGGTGATGCATATGTTGATCACCCGTCATTTGGTATTGCAGTCATTGGCCGTGTTTTAGAAAAAGCAGGCTTTTCAGTGGGCATTATTGCAATGCCCAACTTCTTGGATCCATCATCAGTTGAAGTGTTTGGCAGGCCAAACCTTTTTTTTGGTGTAACGAGCGGCAATATAGACTCAATGCTTTCTCGCTTTACGGCGTTTAAAAAAATACGCAATGATGACCCTTACATACCTGGTGGCAAAGGTGGCATCAAGCCATCCAATGCAGTTATTACCTACTGTAATCTTATAAAACAGCGGTTTAAGGATGTACCCATTGTCATTGGCGGCATTGAAGCGTCAATGCGAAGGCTACTCCATTATGATTTTGTTCAGGACAAGCTGCGCCGAAGCATCCTGGTGGATAGCCGCGCTGATATCCTTGTGTATGGCATGGGTGAATATCAGGTTGTGGAGATAGCACGGCGCCTATCAGGGGGTCAGAGCCTGGAAGGGATTCCTGGCACAGTAACTATCGCCAAACAAAAACCCGATGATGCTGTTGAACTGCCTCCAGAAGAAGATGTACTGGCAAACGTTGAATCATTGCTTGTTATGTACAAAATGTTTTACCGAAATTTTGGCACCAAAGTGATAGCACAAAAAAGTGGTGGCAGGTATATTATCCACACTCCACCGCCTGCTGTAACCAGGAAAGAACTTGATGCATATTATGAACTGCCGTATGAGCGAAAACCCCATCCAATGTATAAAGATACCATACCGGCGTTTGAAATGATCAAGTATTCTATAAATGCCCATCGTGGATGTGCAGGTGGCTGCTCGTTTTGTTCGCTTACCCTGCATCAGGGAAAGATGGTGGTCAGCCGCTCGGCTGATTCAATAAAGCAGGAGATAGTTACTGTGTCAAAACGCAAGGTGCATATAAGCGATATTGGCGGACCGTCGGCAAACATGTATGGGTTTACGTGTGCTATTGGTGGATGTAACCGTGAAAGCTGTGTATTTCCTGCTGTGTGTAAGCACTTACGGTTGGCAACAGATAAATGGCTTAATCTTATGGAAGATGCTCTGACCCTGCCCAATGTAAAGAAGGTTTCTGTTGGCTCAGGTATACGGTATGATCTGTTTATGCAGGGGAACAATGCTAAAAAGAATCTTGAATTTCTGGTGAAGCATTTTGTCAGCGGTCAGCTTAAGATTGCTCCGGAACATACGGATAAAGCGGTGCTCAGAGCCATGCGTAAAGTAAGTGCTATTCCACTTGAGGAATTTGTAAATGCGTTTAATGCTGCATGCAAACGCCTGGGCAGGGAGTATTATTTGGTGCCGTATTTGATGACCTGCCATCCTGGAAGTACCGATAGCTCTGTGTACAGGATGCGTAAGGATATTGCAGCATTATTTGGCTATGTGCCGTATCAGTGCCAGGCATTTATACCATTGCCCATGACACTGTCGTCAATACAGTATTACACAGGCTCTGACCCCTTGACAGGGGAAACATTCTTTGTGGAAAAGAAACCATTATTGCGGAAAAAACAGCATGGAATACTAACACGAAAGTTAAAGAATTGACTTTTATGTTATAATATTATCGATTCAGGATGTATAATACACTTATGACTTGTGTGAAGAATATTTTTAAGGAGGAATGTCGTGTTATGTCACGTATAATTATGATGGTATGTTCGGTAGTTGTTGCAACCTTCATTATTGTAGGATTGATTGATTATGGGTATTCTGGATGTGTAGTGGGGCAAAAATCATGTGAAGATGATGGGTACTATTGGGTGTGTGAAACGTGTGGTTCTGAAACATGCTGGATTTTTACAGGGGAACGATGTAAATAATACATTTTTCATTCATTTTTTTAATCATATATTGCATCACATCAATAATTATTTGTTAACTCATTTGTATGAAGTGAGGAGAAGTCTTATTCATTCCGTATGATATAAAAAATAGGGGAACAACCTAAAGGTTTATATACAGTGGTGGAAGAGAAAAAATACATATAAGTTGACATTTTTTACACTCTATGTGTAATATGACATAATGCTATTTTACAGTAACTATCGCACACAAAAATTTTTTGATGTTTTTTTGATATTACTTGTTATTTTTTTGCAGAATTAGCGTTATATATTGGTATAAACCACACAATGAGGTAATAATCATGAGCGAACAGAAAGAACTCAATCAAAAATCACAGGCGCTGGAATCCGCTATTTTGCAGATAGAAAAGCAGTTTGGTAAGGGCTCCATCATGAGGCTTGGCGATGAGCATGCAAAGATGAAGGTGCCAGCTATTTCAACAGGCTCACTGGAGCTTGACATTGCCCTGGGTATTGGCGGTATACCGCGAGGGCGTATCACCGAAATTTATGGTCCTGAATCATCCGGCAAAACCACGCTTACCCTGCATGTCATTGCTGAGGCACAGAAGGCAGGTGGTATTGCTGCATTTGTTGATGCTGAGCATGCTCTTGATCCGGTATATGCAAAAAAATTAGGCGTCAATACCGACGAGCTTTTAGTGTCGCAGCCAGATACCGGTGAGGAAGCGCTTGAAATCACAGAATCGTTGGTGCGCTCAGGTGCCATAGATATTGTTGTCATTGACTCGGTTGCTGCGCTGGTCCCGCGTGCCGAAATTGAAGGCGAGATGGGTGATGCTCACATGGGATTGCAGGCACGTCTTATGAGCCAGGCGCTGCGAAAGCTTACCGGTGTCATATCAAAATCCAAAACAAGTGTGATTTTCATTAACCAGATTCGTCATAAGATTGGCGTTATGTTTGGCTCGCCAGAGACAACCACCGGTGGCAATGCGCTGAAGTTTTATGCTTCAGTTCGGCTTGATATACGCAAGGTTGATACGTTAAAAGTAGGAGAGGATGCTGTTGGTAACCGTGTACGTGTTAAGGTTGTTAAAAATAAGGTTGCTCCACCATTCAGACAGGCTGAATTTGATATCATGTACGATAGCGGCATATCACGCACTGCAGGCATTTTAGATCTGGGTGTAAAATATAACATTGTGCAGAAAGCAGGCACCTGGTATTCATACAAAGACGAACGCATTGGTCAGGGGCGTGAAAATGCAAAAAGCTTTTTAGAACAGCATCCGGATATTGCTAAAGAGATAGAAGAAAAGGTAAAAGAGCAGGCTGGGTTGCTTGAAAAAGAAGAAGCAAAAGCGTAACGAAGTACCATAATGCCGCGAAGAAGTTTAAAGGATATACAATCACAGCCGGATGACAGAAATTTGCCAATAAACAAAGTTGGTGTTAAGGATATTACCTATCCGGTTGTGGTGCTTGACCGTGCTGATGGATTGCAACATACCGTTGCTCGCATCAACATGTATGTGGATTTGCCCGAACATTTCCGTGGCACACATATGTCCCGTTTTGTTGAGGTGCTCAACCGGTATCAGGGTGGCATAAGCACAAAAAATGTCCGTGACATTCTGGAAGATTTAAAGAAAGAACTCAACGCAAAGACATCCCATGTAAATATTGAATTCCCCTATTTCATAACCAAGACTGCCCCAGTCAGTGGTGAAAAATCTAAGATGGATTATATATGTACGCTGCAGGGCGATTCATCAGTTGATTATTACACATTGCAGGTAAAGGTACCACTTCTGTCAGTGTGCCCATGTTCAAAAGAGATTAGCCAGTATGGGGCACACAATCAACGAAGTGTTGTCAGTGTTTCGGTACGTGCCAGGGAGATACTGTGGATTGAAGAGCTTATTGAACTGGTTGAAGAATGTGGTTCAAGCCAGATATATGCGCTTCTTAAGCGTGAAGATGAAAAATATATTACTGAACGGTCATATGAAAATCCCGTGTTTGTTGAAGATATTGTGCGCAATGTAGCTATAAAATTACTGGCACATCCAAAAGTGCTGTGGTTTCTTGTTGAAACAGAAAGTATGGAGTCAATACACAATCACTCTGCGTATGCACAGATAGAAATTGATAAATCAAAAATGAAACGAAGCCTGGCTTAATACTGCGGTATATCCAGATCAGTATCGTAGAGTTTTCGCGGTAAAATTAAAAATAGCATGAGCATGGTTATACTTAAAATGACAAGTATAGTCATACCCACAATAATAATCATCTGATTTTTCAATTCATTAATGCGCTTCAATGAAACACCAATCCTGAAAGCGCCAAAGTGTTCACCTTTAACAAACACCGGTGCTGAAATGTCCCACATTATTTCACCGGTATCACGGTTATACAGCTGTTTTAATGTTCCCGGGCCAATAAACCGTGATGCATTGAGTCCTACCATGTCATTAAATATTCGTTTGGAACGGCTGTATTTGAGATTGTAAACAGGGTCAGTTGTTTCTGGTTTAGCATATTTGCTATTGTGAGTGGGCAGATACCCGTTTATATCAACGAGTGCTGCAAATTCCAGATCTTCATCTTTCAAAAATTCGTCTTCAATTTTCTGAATATAGCGGTCAAATATGGCGTCATATTTTGTTCTGAACTTCTGCGGATTTGTATTTGGTATGGGAATATAATTTCGGTCAAAAACCTGTTCTTTAGTAAGAATGCGTGTGTCAATCATCATCTCAATCAGTTCACTCATAACGCGTGCGCCAACCAGTGCCTCAATGCGGCACTTTTCAAAAAGCTGCTTTTCAAAGTTGGCAAATGTGCTTGATATGATGAAATACGCACCAACGCACAGTAACAGGCAAAGACTTAAAATAATTAAGATTTTATTTTTCAATGTCATGGGACAGCCTCAGGATTATCAAAATTGTAAGCATACCAGCAATGAAGTATACATGCAAAATCACATCGTTGTCAATTATTTTATAGTGTTATTATTATTTTATATAA
>Ga0067045_1031039_pt1 | contig 13357 bp, 10 predicted proteins | sample TerdegcTABiofilm_FD_59184 | JGI IMG/M metagenome (GOLD analysis project Ga0067045, IMG submission 59184) | Combined Assembly of (Gp0054472, Gp0054536) Wastewater bioreactor microbial communities from Singapore -Terephthalate degrading...
TAATGAATACACTTTCCGCTAGGATCACCCTGTCTCGATTAACTAGGGTCTGAAAAGCTCCGGCTCCATAAACTCCCGGCAGCATATTGCCAGGGAAAAGAAGGCTTTTCTCTCTGGCTCCGGTAGCTACCAGGAGAACCTTCGGTTTTACCAGACAATATCTTTCCCGGTTTCTGAGAACCCCTACGACTTTATCCTGAAAAATCCCGGAAGCGGTGCTGTCAGTCCAGATCTTTACCGAAGGTAATTCCTCTACCTTTCGGGTAAGAATCTCTGCAATCTCTATCCCACGATTCCCAGCATAAACCGTTTCTCTGCTACCGAAGAATTTATGGGTTTGAAGGAGCAGTTTCCCCCCCAGCGCCTCCTTGTCTTCCACCAGCAGAATGGGGATCCCAGCCTTTCCTAATTCAATGGCGGCGGAGAGCCCAGCGGGACCTCCCCCGATAATGAGAACCTCTGGTTCCTCCGGTTCTTCAAAAATTCCTTTCCTAATTTCTCCTTGTCTCTGTCTGTCCGGGAAAATAGGAGAATCCCCTGGCAGCAGGGATTCTCTCCGGGGAGGTAGCTCAGGCAGTCCTTCCAGAGGTTCAACCCTCATCCCAGGTTCTAACGGGGTGATACAAGACTTTAGGGCCAAACCATCGATTAAAAGCAGACATTGGGAACACTGTCCATTAGCACAGAAAAGCCCCACCTGTTCTCCGGTTTTAGGGTGTTTCCGGAAACTTTGGACACCGGCAGCCATCAAGGCCGAAGAGACCGGTTCTCCCCTAACACCGTAGAAGGGTACTCCCCGCCAGAAAAACTGAACCATCCTTTCCTTTCTTGGGGGGAGAATAGGATGTTCTGTAAATCTTCCTGAACTTATTTTCATTATCTTTAACAGACATCTTATACCTGTTTTTCAAAAAAAGGCAAGATTATTCACATTTTTAACTGCTTTTCCTAAGAAAAGTAGTTTTATCTCCTATAGGAACCTTTCCTTCCACTGGACGATCCAAGGAGATGAAGGTTTCCGTGGACTGAATCTCATCTATCTTCTGTAGCCTTTCTACAAGAAAATGATGCAGCCCCCGGGTGCTCTCGGTGAGGACCTTAACAAAGATACTGTAACTTCCAGTGGTGTAGTGGATCTCGGTAATTTCCGGCAAACCCTTAAGTTTTTCCATTACCGCAGGATAATCCCTGGCATTGTGGAGATTTATACCTATGAAAGCGCAGACATCAAAACCCAATTTTTCTGGATCAAGGATAACCTTAAAACCCTTTATTACCCCAGCCTCCCGCATTTTCTGAACCCTTACATGCACAGTTCCCCCGGATACTAAAAGCCGACGGGCAATATCCTGGAAGGAAACCCTGGCATCCCTACGTAGTTCTGCCAGGATTTGACGATCAAGATTATCTATCTCATAATTCATAGCCTCGTTATACCTCATAAATTATAATTTCTTTAATAATAAGTCTTATTTATTAAATTGTAAATAAAAATATCTAATTATAATAATTAATACTTGAAAATTAATCTAATTTCTTTATAAATATATTAAAAGATTTATTGGAGGAGACAAATGATACAACAAACCTTGAGAAACGGCACTGATCTTGGAATACTGGAAACTGAGGAAGGTATTCTCTTTTTAAAAAGAACCTTTGAAGATACTCTTTCCAGCGCTCTTAATCTTAAGAGGGTATCCGCTCCCCTCTTTGTTCTCAGCAACTCTGGAGTGCAGGATAATCTTAATGGCATTGAAAAACCGGTTAGTTTCCAGGTCCGCGGTGAACCGGGAAAAACCTTCGAGATTGTACATTCCCTGGCCAAATGGAAACGTCTTGCTCTGTATCAGTACGGTATTCCGGAAGGGGAGGGTCTCTGGACAGATATGAATGCCATAAGGCCAGACGAAGAGAATCTGCTGACCGGTATCCATTCCGTATATGTGGATCAATGGGACTGGGAATTGGTTATGTCCAGGGAGCAGAGAAACCTAGATTTTTTAAAGGAGACTGTAGAGAAGATCTATGCCGCCATAAAGGCAACAGAGAAGGCGGTATGTGAACGCTTTAGCCTTTCTCCCATACTTCCGGAGAAAATCCAGTTCGTTCATACCGAGGACCTCCTTAAGATGTATCCAGGTCTGGATCGGGGAGAAAGGGAAAACCGTATCTGCCAGGATCTAGGCGCTGTCTTTCTTATCGGAATAGGAGGAGAGCTCCCGGATGGGAGTATTCACGACGGAAGGGCCCCAGACTATGATGACTGGTCCACCCCCTCGGCACAGGGAAGGAGGGGGCTTAATGGAGATATACTGGTCTGGAATCCTGTGCTGCAAAGGGGATTTGAACTCTCCTCTATGGGGATCCGGGTAAATGAGGAGGCTCTCTTAAGGCAGCTTAAGATAAGAAACTGCCTGGAGAGGCTTGAATTCCCCTGGCATAAAAAGCTTCTGGAAGGGATCCTGCCCCAAACCATAGGCGGAGGAATCGGACAGTCCCGGTTAAGCCTCTTGCTTCTCCAAAAACGGCATATAGGCGAGGTTCAGGTGGGAATCTGGCCGGAAGAGGTTCTTAAGGAGTGCAGAGAAAAGGGTATCCGTCTTCTGTAATTCTGTTTCAAAGGCTGTTCCCAGATGGGGACAGCCTTTTTCAAAGACTGATTGAACCCTCCATAAAGATCCTCGCCTTTCCCCTTATGATCACCCTCTGGCCCTCCACAGATAAGTTCAGTATTCCCGGCCGCTTAGAAGCCTGAAAGGCCAATAGATCCCTCTTTCCAAGCCTCCTGCTCCAGTAATCCGCCAGGAGGGTGTGAAGAGAACCGGTTACCGGATCCTCGTTAACACCGTACCAAGGGTTGAAAAACCGGGACTCAAAATCGTAAACATCCGAGGGCTTTGTTATTCCGAGGCCATGGCAGCAAGGGCCTTTGTACCCTTCCATTCTTGAAAAATTCGGTTTTACGGATTTAAGATCCGAATCCTCCTCCAGAACAAGAACCACCTTTTTTGTGGATTGTCCTGCAAAGGCTTCTTTTACCTTAAGAGGAGGAATAAAAAAACTCCTGTACTCCTCCTGTGCAAGACAGAGGAGGGCTCGGTCAAGAGGAAAACTCATGGAGATTGTTCCATCCTGATCACGGGAAATGTAAAGCTCGCCCTTTCTGTATTCAAATCTTATTCTGGAAAGACCTGGTTCCTTATGGAATATGGCCTTAGCTGCGGCCAGGGTCGCATGGCCGCAAAGGTCAACCTCCCGGAGGGGGGTAAACCAGCGGATAAGATACTCCCCCTCCCCCATCCGGGTAATAAAGGCGGTTTCGGATTTGTTTATATCATAGGATAAGCTCTGCAGGAGTTCTTCCGGCAGGGGATTCTGAAGGATCACAACCCCGGCAGGATTCCCGCCGGCGATCTCTTCTGAAAAGGCATTGATAATGAAGGTTTCTAGCCTCATAGTCCTATACCCAGGTTATTCCCCGGTAGGGTCATACTCGATTAGCTCAAGATTGGTCCCATCAGGATCCTTGAAATAGATCCATTTCATTCCCTTTAAGGGTCCGTCCTTTATTACCTCGTAATCCTCCGAGACAAATTTGACCCCGGCCTGTTTCATTCTTTTTACCTGTTTATCAATATCCTCCACATGGAAGGCTAGATGCATGCTTCCAGGCAGATTTATCGGTGTAGGAGAAACCTTCGGGAACTGTGGCTCCAAATATTCGATTAGTTCCACAGTAGTAGTCGGATCTTCGGTCTGCAACACCGCTACCTGTATTACCGCTCCCGGTACCCCCAATTTTTCTCCCCGGGCTTTTCTTATAGGCTCCTGCTTTATTAGCCTGAGCCCTAAAAGATCCCTGTAAAACACAAGGCTTTTTTCAAGACTTTTTACGGTTATGCCCGCATGAATGATTCCTTTCATTTATACTAATCCTTTCTAATAATTCTTTTACCTAAGGCTTCCAGGGCTCCCGGGAAAACAGAATCGGAACCCAGGCTGAAAAAAGTATATTTCGCCTTATTGGAAATAGCAATATGGATTAAAGCTTTCACACTCTTTATGATTTTTCTCGCGGGAAGAATCACTCAACCCTGTATTTTTCTACCTCCTCCACCAGTGCTTCTATACTCTGCCGATTTTTTACAGTTAATTCATTTACATTGTTTATCGCGAGACTTATCTCCGTTGCACCGGCAGCCATCTCGTTCATGCTTCCAGAAATTTCCGCTGTAAGCCGGTTAAGATTTTCACTCTCCTTAAGCACCTGATTGCTTCCTATCATCATCTCTTTGGAACTGTTAGTAACCGTGGCTGTAACATCGCCCATCTTGCTTATACTGTTCAAAATCTCCTGACTTCCTGCATTCTGTTCATCCATGGAATTGCGGATATTCTGCTCCTGTTCTGAAACGGCCTTTATCTTTAGGTCTATGCTCTCAAACTGTACTAAAACAGAATCAGTAGAGGCATTTATGGTCTCCAGGGCTTTCTGGATCTTGTTAAGAACAGAGGAGATGGTTTTTGCCTGGTTTCCGGAGGATTCTGCCAGTTTTCTTATCTCGTCCGCCACCACAGCAAATCCTCTTCCCGATTCTCCGGCATGGGCAGCTTCTATGGCAGCATTCATGGAAAGAAGATTGGTCTGCCCGGCTATATCCTGAATTACAGAACTTATCTCTATTAGATCCCTGGACTCCTTGGCCACATCCTTTATCAGTGTAGAAACAGCTTGCAGATCGATCCGCCCCTTTTCCGAGGAGGAGGTAAGCTGTTCAACCTCTCTAGCATTAGTGTTCAACATTTTTGTAACCGAGGAGATATTTGCCACCATCTCTTCTATGGCCGAAGAGGACTGGTTTACCGCCAGGGACTGCTGTTCGATCTGGGAATTCAGTTTTTCAATATTGCCAACTATCTGTTCCATGGTGGTGATTGTTTCGATTACACTGGCAGATTGATTGGTTATCTTATTTTTCAGGCTCTGGATATTGGCGCTTATCTGGTTTATAGCAGCAGCACTTTCATTCATATTTACAGAAAGGTCCGTACCCACCGAAGAGAGGAGGTTTGACTGCTCCTTTATTGCCTTGACTAAATCACACGTGTTATCCAGGATTTTATTTAAATTGGAGGCAATAAAATTGATCTCGTCCCTGCCCTTAATCTCAATTCTTGAGGAATAATTCCCCTCCTCGGTTACTTCTGTAACAATCTTCTCCGCTGCCTCCAGGGGTCTTTTAATCTTCCGCCTTATCAGCGTGAAAACAATAAAAACAAGAATTACACTTCCCAGGGATAGAATTATCTGATCAATCTTAAGCTGAACAACCTTGCCAAGAGAGAACTCCTCCGCTGCGCTCACCATTCTATCCGTAGCTTCAAAATACTCCTCACTTGCCTGGAGCAACATCTGCTCGGCTTGGGGATCGCTTCTAAAGGAAACAATTATCCCTTTCAGCCTATTCCATCGGCTTTGTACCTCCTCCAGTTGGGCAGTGTAATTCTTATCCGTTGCAGCAGGTAGATTCAGTTCCCTGTCTCCGGTTAAAAGGCCTTCGATAATCTTATCCAGACGGGAGATAATCTGATCCGAGGGAACACCTGCCATCTCCAGCTTTACCAATCTTTGGGTGGCTCCTCGGACAATTCCAGAAAAATTAACCACCCTTCCATCCAGATTCATCTTATTAACCAGAATTATTACAGTAGCTGCATTCGTAAAAAACATTGCAAAAAACACTACCATGCTGATGGTTAAAAGGGTTTTAATCTTCATTGATACCTCCAAAATTATTTTCTGTAAAACCTGCAGTAATCCTCCCCGATCTTTATCTGCTAATCCTTGCTTTCCTGTAAAATCTTATCCACTACAGAAAGAAATTTCATTACATCCAAGGGTTTTGTCAGATACTCTGCAAAGCCAGACTTTAGTCCCAGGTCAATATCTCTGGACATGGCAAAGGCTGTTACTGCCACCACGGGAATGCCCGCACCCCAGGCTTGGGATTTAATGTTCCTAAGAACCGAATAGCCGTCCATCTGGGGCAGGTTCAGATCAAGAAATATGATTTCCGGTTTGTGAAGTTCTGCAAGTTCGATTCCCAAACCAGGTTCATGGGCTGTCAGTAGTTTGATATTCGGTTTCCGCTCTAGTATTTTCCGCACCAATTCCAAATTATCTGGATTATCCTCAATATACAGCACCGTATGTTTATACTGGAGGTCCCTTTCCCTCTCCTCTAGGCAAGGACTCGCCTGTTCCTCCTCAGGATTATCCTCCTCCGGAATCCTTTCCGGAAGATGGATTTTAAAGATACTCCCTTTTCCAGATTTACTTTCAAAGGTTATCTCCCCCCCCATCAGTTCCACCAGCTTCTTAGAAATTGTAAGGCCTATGCCCGTACCCTCTATACTGGAAGTTTCTGCTCCAAGCCTGCAGAAGGGCTGGAAGAGATCCTTCTGCCTTTCCAGAGGGATCCCCTTACCCGTATCTGCCACTGTGATGACCACCCGGTTATTATTTTTAGAAATCTCCAGGGTTACCACACCTTCAGGGTTGTTGTATTTAATGGCATTGGATAGAAGGTTTAATACCACCTGCTTCAGCCTTAAGGGATCCACCTTAACACGATAATCCTCCGAAAGTTTTGTATCTATTTTTACCTGATACTTCTGTGCCAGGGAATTCAAAAGCAGAGCGCATTCCTCCACAAGTTTTCTGCAGCCAATTACATCAAAAAAAAGATCGATCTTTCCCGATTCTACCCTGGAAAGGTCCAGGACCTCATTAATAAGATCCAGAAGGTGGTACCCCGCCTTCATTATGTGCTTTATGTACTCCTTCTGCTGGAGGTTCAAATCCTCCTCCATCTGAAACAGTTGACCAAAACCGAGAATCGCATTCATTGGGGTCCGAAGCTCATGGGACATCCTAGAAAGGAATTCAGACTTTGCTCTGTTCGCCCTATGAGCCTCTTCCCGGGAGTTTAGAAGGTTCTGTTCGAAATTCTTCTGTTCCGTAATATCCTGAAGACACACCAGTAATTTTTTCTTTCCATTGTCCTGGACTAGGGATGTAGAGGTGTTGAAGATAACCCTTCTGGCGCCGCCGGGAGAATAAAGACGCAGGGCGAATTCCCTGTTAAGATAGGATGTTTTTGTCCTCAAGGTATCTTCTATCAGGTTGTTAAGAGAGCACTCCTTACACCATATCGTTTGCCCGCACTTTCCATTGCACTCCTTTAGATTCATGCAGCCCAGATCGCCAAAAATCCTTTTCCCCCTCATCTCCTCCTCAGTGGTTTGAAGAAAATCACAGAAGGCCTGATTTGCCTGGATAACCCTTCCCTGATCATCCAACAGGCAGAGGAGGAGGGGAACCACATTATAGATCGCCTTCAGCTCTGAAAGTAATCCTTTAAGCTCTTCCCCCTTTTTAATCTTCTCAGAAATATCGATGGAATATTCAATTACACTCACCACCTCACCATGGTCACCAAAGACTGGATGGCAGTGAAGTTCCACATTCACCGGGTTCCCGTAATCATCGTAGTGGATATGTTCTGTGACCAGGGATTTTCTAGTTCGTACCACCTCTTTTAAGGCGCAGGGGTGTTTGGCTCCTGAACAGGGCTCACCCGAATGATGGGTTCTCTCGTAACATCTTTCTCCCCTTCCATATCCTGCCTTGTTCGCCAAAAGTATCCTATACGTTTGGGGATCAATTACATAAAAGGGGTATGGTATCGATTCTAAAACTCTTTTTACAAAATCTAGCTGTTTTTCCTGCGATCCTGCGAACCAGAAGGACTCAAGACCCAAGGCATCTCTCCTCTCCATTATCCCTCCTGCCTGGTAGGAAATACATAAAGGGGAGTATATAGTAAAAAGTGGAAACGGGGCAATACTTCCCAGCAATTTTCTAAGGGAGAAGAAAGAATCGGAATCATTTTATAATCTCTCCCTCCCCTTGTAACTCCCGCCTAAAAGGGGTATTCTGGATAATTCTTTACAGGTAAACAATGAATAATTTAGAACAATGGAAAAAAGCCTTATTAACCCTTCCAGAGGAACCCTTTTTTACTATTATTAAAACCTATCTTGGAGCAGTAAAAACCCCCTTTCATAAACCCTCTCTTATAGAGGATCTGACCTGCTTTCTCTCTAAAGCAGATACAAAAGCTTCCATCCTTTCCAGGATAACCAGGGAAGACGCTGAAATTCTCACTGCCCTTGTGGTTCTGGAAGATCCGGCTATCTCCTCTTTGGCTGATTTTTTCAAGGGTAGCCGCTCCTTTTTTACCTTAAGAGCTCAGCTTTCAAACCTGGAGGAGCGGTTATTAATCTTTCTTGATAGAAGCAGTGCCGGCAATAAAATGCGGCTTAACCCCCTATTACAGGAGGATCTATTAAACCATATAATTGATCCGGGCCTTCTCTTTTCCTCGGCGCCTCTTAAGGAATTGCCAAGGTGTGATGAACCCTGGTTAACAGAAACCTTTGTTCTGGCCTTTCTATCCCTACTCCAAAAGGGGGAGCTGCGGATAAATAAGGATTCCACCTTCCGTCAAACCTCCAATCGGGTTTTAAAGGATTACTTCCCGATCCTTTTTGTACCTGGAAGATTAGATAGACCCGGTCTTCTTCTCAAAACTCTTAAGGAAGTGGATCTTGTCAGGATAGAGGGTGGAAACCTCCAGGTAAACAATAGATCCCTGGAGAGGGCTTCCAGATTATCCAAAAGGGAGAGACATCTCCTGATATGGGCTGCCGCATGGGATGCCTCCCTGGAGATTCAGAGGAAGGGGATAATCCTTGATTCCTTTTTTTCCTCCCTGACCTGGAATAGATATTACAGTTTTCCTGATCTTGCGAGAATTGCCAAGGCAGTATCTGTAAAGAGTGCCTTGGAACTGCAAAAACCGGAAGAATTCCTGAACACACTAATCTCTCTCGACCTTATAGTGTCCGTCTGTAAGGATGGCTTTACCGGCAATCCTGCCGTAAGGGACCTTCTTCTGGAAACCCCAAAACCCATGGAAGCGGATTTGATAAAGCTCCTGCCGAATTTTGAACTCACTGTAAAGAAGGAAACTCCCTTCCCCTTGGTAAGAAAGCTTATGCTCTTCGGGGAGATAAAATACTACAACACCCTTTCCTTATACAGGATAAGCAAGGAGAGTGTCTTCCGTTTTTTCAAACAGGGTTTCTCCCGGAAGGATCTTGTGGGTCTGCTTAAGGAGCTTACAGATCTGCCTGTCCCTCAGAATATAGACTATTCCCTGGCCCAATGGGAACGGGAGTTCCAAAGCATACGAATGGTGGAAGGAACCGTTCTCCTGGTGGATAAGGAGAGACGTTACCTGGTGGAACATTCCTCAGAATTTAGCACCCTTCTGGATCAGATTCTTGCTCCTGGGGTTTACCTTCTTAAACCCTTGGGCAGGGAAAGGATGAAAAAAGCATTGCAATCCCTGGGAGTTGAGGAGTTCCCAAAGATAGAAAAAGCAGGGGATATTCAAACCTCCCAGGATTCGCACTTCCCGGAGACCCTTGGTATTGTTGGGTCTCCCCTTCCAAACCTCCCCTCCCCCTCTCCCCTCCCCGATGAACCGAAGCCCTTTTCCATTCAAGAACTCAAAATCAGGCTAGGGGAGCTTAACCTTGCTCCAGAAAAGAGAGTAGACCTGGAAAACAAGATAACCCGGGGTATAATTATCTTTCCCGAGCAGATCTCCTTTGTTCCCCAGGATAAGGAGAAGAGAGAGGCCAAGGGCATAGATTATTCCGGAAAGGTAAGACTGATTCAACAGGCCCTTACAAGCCGGGAGGATCTTCTTGAAATTGTGGAGAGGAAGGCCAATGGAGATCCAAGACAGCTTCTTGTAAAACCCCAGGGTCTTGAGCGCACTGGGAAGGAGCTTTACCTTTTCGGGCAAAGCCTGCCGGAAAAAGACACGGTTAGGGTAAGGGTGGATAAACTTAGTATGGTAAGACGCATAAAAGGCAGCCCCTTTTTCTATGAATCCTAAAACCTTTAAAACCTACAATCGAATCCTCTCCAGGGTTTCTTGCAGGGTCAAGGGGTACTCTTGGCCGGTAAAAAAACGGTATTGATGCATTCCCTGGGCAACCAGCATAGCCAAACCATTTTCCGTATTGCATCCGGAAATCTTTGCCCTTTTTAATAAGGGCGTTTCCGCAGGTTTGTAGATTATATCCATTACAGTCTCCCGGCCTGTAAACCGGTATGTTTCAATAGGATCTTGGGGACCCTCCCCGGAAAGGGGATGTCCTTTATCCATACCCAAAGATGTGGTCTGAATAATTATACTGTACTCCTCCCCGGAAAGGTTCTCCAAAGGTAGAGCTTGACCACCCAATTTTTCCGCCAAAGTCTCGGCCTTTGGAAAGGTCCTGTTTGTAATGGTTACCTTGCTTCCACAAAGATTCAAGGCGTAAACCACCGCTCTGGCTGCACCCCCTGCTCCGGCCACTAGAACCTTTGCGCCCCTTAAAGGGGGAAGGAGTACCGGGTAGTCCGGAAGCATCCCAGACTCTCCCGGTTCTGAGGATTCTATCCCCTTTTGAATCCGGAGTCCCCATGCTGCTTCCCGTTCCAACTGTTCCCTTAGGGCTGTTAAAAACCCAGCCACGTCGGTATTGTAGCCCCTGAAGAGATTTCCCTCTCTAACCAGGGTATTACACGCGCCTGTTATTGTAACCGATTCCTCCCTTAAAGCCGCAGTGGCTGCTGCATTCTCCTTGTGCGGAGCCGTAATGGAAAGACCCCTTATTCCAAGAACCTCTGCCAATTCCAGACCCGCTTTCCAGTCATCAATCTGAAAGGGGAGGTAAAGGGTATCATGATTCTGTAGGGAATACCCAAGGTTATGGATCTTGGGAGAGAGGCTTTGGGAAACCGGATTACCGTACACACCGCATATCTTAGTATCCCTGGAAATTCTTTTTATCCTAAAAATCTCCATCAACTCCCGGGGAGAATAAAGGCCCGCTTCCCTGTCTCCACCCGAAAGGGCATAGGCAAAAAGACTGCCCCGGGAGGGCAAAAGAACCCCGGCGGGAGAGCCGAAGGATCCCCGGGTCTCCAGGATCCAGTTCCCCTTTCCTGGTACTTTTACATCTCTCAATTCTTTAAATATCTTTACGAGATGGGCGGTTCCCCTGGGTTCAAGAGAGATTTTTGGAATTTCATCCTCTCTTTTCCGGAGGCTCTGCAATCGGGATAAAAGATTCTCTGGGACACCTGCAGGATGATACAAAGAGCGGATTATCCTTGGCCCTTTTTTAAGAGCTTCAAAAGATACTGCCTCCCTGGGAAAATCCTCCTCCAGTTCAAGAAAATCAAATCCTCCGGGTAAAAGCCTTCTTAGAAGTTCAATTCTTTCCCGCTCCTCCCCCTCAAAATAACCACCCTCTCCGATTTTTTTTAGGGATAGAATTACGGGTATTCCTGCTCTTTTAGGGAAGGAACCGGCCCGTCCCTGTTCCCTTGACACCAAGGCATCCACACGTAATTCCACGGCATCAATCCAGGGTCGTTCCCTTTCCAGAATCTTAAGATTCTCCTCCAGGTTTGTTTCCATTAAGGTAAGAACAAGCATCAGTAATCGCTCCTGTAAATATAAAGGTCCTCCAGGATCCTTTCCTTAAAAAAGAGTCTTGCCCTTACAGGATAGTGTTGATAGGGAAGAAGATAGATCCTGGAATCCTCCACCTCTGCAAAGGGGATTCCAAGACGAGCCTCCACCTCCTCCAAGGGATCTCCCATATTAATACCTAAAACTGGCTTTCCGTAACGATGATCCGTCCTAATCTGCCAAACCCGGTTTCTAAAAAAGAATAGATAAATATGAGAGGGATAATAGAAAACAACATTATCCTCCCTAACCGTGGGTCCCCGGTAAGAGAAAACCTCGGAAGGGGCTCCCAAGATTTCAACAATCCCCTCTGGCATAAGACCCAAAAGGGAAAGGGGATTGAATTCCTCCCTGAAGCCGGAGGAGACTGGGCCTTCGGAATCTCCGGTTAAAGGATCCTCACCTGTTATAATCTCCTCGTAGGATGGTTGATTTTCCTGGGGAAGGATACTATCAGCCTCTCCCCAGAGGGAAGAAGGCAGAGTAAGCAACATTATAAAAAGAAAAATCGTCATGGTAGGGGGATTTTAACCTCTCTTTAGGGTTTACTCAAGGTAAGATCGGTGTTTTTGAATTGCTTAACCCTTTTAACGGTTGATAAGGTCCTCAAGTTCTTGCAGTTCCCTTTCTAGGACTTGATCCTCCGGTTTTAAAACCGAAGCCTGCTTAAGATACCTGTAGGCCTGCCGGATATCTCCTCTTCGGCGGTAATATTGGCCGATCTCCATAAGAGCATTGAAATTCTGGAGATTCTCTAAAAGAGATCTTCTAAGACTTTCGAGCTTTGTCTCTCCCTCCGGTTGGGTAAGGCTGAGAAGGTAATAAAGTTCGCTTCTCTGAGAAGCTGTTCTTGCCCTACCTTGAGCAAGAAGGATGAGCATCTGAGCCTCCTCGGACCTTCCCAGAGCTATCAAGGATCTTATGGAGGGATACCAGTCTTCCACATTACCCGGACTTGTCTCCTTAAGCTTTTCTCCTAAAAGCAAAGCTTCCGCGAATTTTCTCTGGGTATAAAAAACAGTAAAACCCCGGCGCCAGAGAGCCGGCGTCTCCTCTATTTTAAGCGCTCTTTCTAAAAGCTCCTCTGCGGCTTCCCACCTTTGTGACTCTATTGCCTCATCCAGCAGGATAATTATACTGCTCAACCTGGTAGGATTCTTCTCCAGAAAACCGGATAGGAAATTTCTTCCCTCCTCTGGTCTTCCCGATTTTATCAAAGCCTGGGCATAGAGATCGGAGATCTGGGGATTCCCGGGATACAGATTCAGGGCTCCTCGGAGGAGTTCTGCAGCCCGATCGTAAGCCCTTTCCTTAATCAGGATCCTTGCTTTAACAAGAAAAATTCCTGGCTCCTGATAGTTCTGTCTCTCCACCACGGTGATGAGTTTTTTTGCCTGCTCATTGTTGCCCTGAGCCTCCAGGATTTGTGCCCGGAGGATTATTAAGCGAAGACTGTCTGGTGCCATTGGGATAGCCCTTTCTGCAAGTTGACTAGCCTCCCGCAGATTTCCCAGGTTCAGATGGGCTTCAATAATGAGGGAATAAAACTCCAAAGTCCAGCCGTAATCCTCTGTAAGAGGATTAAGAAGGTCCAGGACTCTGGAATAGTCTTCCCCATTCCTGGCTATCCTTGCCAGCCCCACAGTGGCGGGGTAACAAAGAGGAGAGATCTCCAAGGCTTGGTTGTAGTATTC
>Ga0067045_1031040_pt1 | contig 13353 bp, 7 predicted proteins | sample TerdegcTABiofilm_FD_59184 | JGI IMG/M metagenome (GOLD analysis project Ga0067045, IMG submission 59184) | Combined Assembly of (Gp0054472, Gp0054536) Wastewater bioreactor microbial communities from Singapore -Terephthalate degrading...
CAAAGCATTGGTTTTGGCGGCAAAATGGGTCTTGACTACGGCTTTCGGCGACCATGAAAGCCTCCACCGCCTCCACACGCCGCGACCGCATTGTCGGAATAATTTGGAAAAGTGCAAGATCGCCCGGCGCCCCACCGGGGAAAAACGAGTCGCCCGGTGTTACCGCATTTAATTTTTAAAGGCCATCAGCGCGGCTGAGACGGCGCTGAAGCGCCTGACGACAAATTTCTCAGGAGATTGCTAATGCTAACCTACTACCCCTTCCCCGCCTGGCTCCAGAGCGTGCACCATGACGGCTCGGAGCGCTACGTTTCCAATCCCTATCCCCGCTCAGGTGAAAGCGTGCGCCTGCGGCTGCGCGTGGGCGCGAGTGCGCCGCTCCGCGAGGTCTACCTGCGGACTTTCCCCGACGGCGAGCAGGTGCTCGCGCCGCTGCGCCCCGGCCCGGTGGAGCCGCCGGTCCGCTGGTGGGAGGGAGAGCTGTCTATCCGCGAACCGGTGGTGGGCTATCGCTTCCTGCTGGTCGCCGGGGATGGCATCTGGTGGTACACCGCCGCCGGGCCGGCCGTCCACGTGCCCACCGATGCCACCGATTTCCGGCTGCTGGCCGATTACGAGCCGCCGGCCTGGGTGCTGGAAAGCGTCTTCTACCAGATTTTCCCCGACCGGTTCGCCGACGGCGATCCAACGAACAACCCGCGCCCGGACGAGTATGAATACCGGGGCTACCGGCCCCAGACTTACCCCTGGGGTGCACCGCCCGCCCCAGGGGCGCCCCACTCGCTCACGTTCTACGGCGGCGACCTGATCGGCATCCGGCAGCGGCTGGACTATATTGCCGGGCTGGGCGCCAATGCGCTCTACCTGAACCCGGTCTTCACGGCCTACTCCAACCACAAGTATGACGTGGTGGACTACGAGCACGTAGACCCGCACCTGGGCGGCGATGCCGCGCTGGTGGCGCTGCGGGAAGCGCTGACCGGGCGCGGGATGCGGTACATCCTGGACATCGTTCCCAATCACTCCGGGGTGGCGCACCCCTGGTTCCAGACCGCGCAGGCTGACCTGAGCGCGCCGGAGGCAGAATTCTACACGTTCAACGGGCAGCCCGACGATTACGCTACCTGGTTGGGCGTGCGGTCGCTCCCCAAGTTCAATTATCGCAGCGCCGAACTGCGCCGCCGCATCTACGAGGGACCGGAGGCCGTCTTCCGCCGCTGGCTACGGCCCCCGTTCGCCGCCGACGGCTGGCGGGTGGACGTGGCGAACATGTTGGGCCGGCAGGGTCCCACCCAATTGGGGCCGGAAATCGCCCGTGGCATCCGGCGCGCCGTCAAGGAGACCCACGCCGATGCTTATCTGATCGGCGAGAACTTCTTTGACGCCACGCCGCAATTGCAAGGTGATCAGTGGGACGGCGTGATGAACTATCAGGGCTTCGGGCTACCCCTGGGTTACTGGCTGAAGGGGTACCGGACGTGGGCTTTCGGGCTGCGCGAGCCGGTCCAATCCCCCACCCCATGGCCAACAGCAGCCTTAGCGGCCACCTGGCAGGCCATCCGGGGAGCCATCCCGTGGGCGGTGGCGCTCCAACAGTACAATCTGCTCGGCAGCCATGACACATCGCGCATACGCACGCTCCTCCACGCTAATGAGGCTCTGCAACGGTTGGCGGTCACGCTGCTGATGACCTTTCCCGGCGTGCCAGGGTTGCTTTACGGTGACGAGGTGGGCCTGGTGGATGAGCCGCCGCTCGGCTCGCGCGCCTGTATGCCCTGGGATGAAACCCGCTGGGACCGGAGCCTGCTCGCCTTTTACCGCAACCTGATCGCGCTGCGGCGGCGCTCAGCGCTGTTACAGCGGGGCGGGTTCCAAATCCTGGCGGTGGAGCCGGAGACGCTGGCCTACCAGCGGGAAGGGCCGGGGGGCTGGATCATTGTCGTCGCCCACCGGAGCGCCACACCGCGCCCGGCGGGGCCACTGCCCATCGCCCACGGCGGCATTCCCGACGGCACCCGCCTGGTGGAGCATTTCTCTGGACAGGAGGTCACGGTCAAGGATGGCGCTTTGCCACTGCCGGAGCAACCGCAGGGCGCTACGCTGTGGGAAGCACAGGGAGTTGACTCACGTTGCTAAGGGGCGGATTCGCCCTGAACTGGCGTTTACCAGCCGTAGGATGAAAATTGGCTCGTTCAGCGCGTTGAACGGCGCTAAAGCGCCTGACTACAAACTCAGCGTTGTAGCGTTTCAGCGTCTTAGCGTTTTAGCGTGTTTGCAGTGACGCGCTTGAGCGCGGCTCAGACGGCGCTAAAGCGCCTCACTACAAACGAAGAGCATTATTTTCAAAGAGATTTCATCCTTCCGCCTTCATCCTTCATCCTTCTTTTCAAGTGTGAGCGGTAAGCAGGGAACAGGAACTTCCCTACTGCTCTCTGCTCCCTAATTAACTGGTTTTTTCAGAGAAGCAACTGGGATTAAGCAGTGAACAGGGAGAAGGTTGTCCTTCTCCCTGTTCACTTATCCTTTATCTCATCCCCCTCACTCAACCGGTGGGACCGGCTCCGGCGGAACTTCTACCGGCGGTACCGGCTCAACCGGTGGTTCAGCAGGTTTCGGCATGACCGGCGGCGCAGGGACGACGGGCGGTCTCGCCGGCAGGGGGGCCGGGCGAATAGCCGGCGCAGCCGCAGGCGGGACCGCTCCGCGCGTGGCATAAGGCATCGTCCCAAAGCGGGTCAGCATCACGGCACCGGCCGCCGGCATCACCACCAGGAAGAGCAGCGGGGCATAGATCCAGCCGCTCACCAGGCTGGCCAGCGCCAGAACGGCCACTACCAGCAAACTACCCAGGACTGCCGCCCCCACCGGGTTGGCCGGTTGCTTGTTGAAAAGCCCCAGCACGCGCTGCCCCAGCACAGCGCCCAGCGCCACGATTCCCAACGCCAGCCCAACCCCGAAGATGAGCAGGCCAATGAACGCCAGCGGGCTCAGGCAAATCGTGACGGCCAGCACCAGGACCACGATTGATGTGGCCAGGAAAGCCAGCAACCCCATTCCAAAGGAAGCCGCCGGGGCTTCCTCCACTGCCCGGCTGATCCGTTGCAGTTGGAGCGGCCAGACGCTGGCGACCAACAGGGCAAACAGGGCCGCCACCAGCACAACCAGCACAGAACGTCCAACCCGGAGAAAAACCTGCACGGCCAGAGGGGTCTGAGGACGCGGCGCGACAGTCACCGGTCCGATCCAGGGCAGGCTCCATCGATAGCCCCGCACCTCCTCCATGGGGATGACCTCGCCGTCTACCATGGCCCCCTCATCGCGGGTTAAATCTACAGCCGAGACATCCCCGGTGATGTGGGCCGAGGAGCGTAAATGCGCTGCTCCCCCGACCACCAGGTTCCCGTCTATCACCCCACCCACCTCAGCGGCTCCCATGACGGCCACGTCTCCATCCAGGGCCGCATCCTCTTCCATGGTGAGTTCGCCAAAGATGGCCAGAGTCCCCTCAAAGCGAGACTGGCTCTCCAGGGTCACGGGGCCAAAGACGACCAGATCGCCGTAATCCGTCTCGCCTGCTGCCAGGGTGTAAGGGCCGAAATGGAACCCGCCGCCATCACTGTTGGCCGGCGCCGCTAAGGCCGGCACAGCCGATGCCGACAAGATGAGAATTAACAACATCCCTGCCAGGCAACGCTTTACCATGATTCACCTCCTACCGGGCTTGCAAATATTTTTATCAAGAGCGATTGCTCTAAAAGTCAAAGCTATACTATGGGTACGTGATCCATCCCTTGAAGTTGCACACCGGCTCCTACCCGGCGGTCACGGCCACGTACCGACGGCTCACCCATAGATAGGCCAGTGTCGCCAGAGCGCCGTTGGGAATCAGGACCAACAATGAGACACCCGCCGCCAGCAGCAGCAGCGGGATCAACACCCTGGCTGCCACTAAAAGGCTGACCAGCGGCCGGACTAACGTGACCAGCAGGATGTTCCATTCCGCGACGACAAAACCCAGGGTCTGCTCCACCGTCAGAAAGGTCGTGGCCAGCATGTATCCCGCCAGCATGACCAGCAACAGCAGCCCTACTCCGCCGGCCAGCATCGTCAAAGTGCGCCGCTGGCGGTGGCTCTGGTGGACCCGCACCAGAGTCCGCTGTTCAAACCCCACCGGCAGCGCCGGGGCCGGCGTCATCCGCAACATCCAATCCACCTGGGCCAGCGCGGCCCACTCTTGACGACAGGGCTCACACGTCGCCAGATGTTCATCCCAGAGGCGCTGTTCCTCAGCCGAGAGCTCTCCATCCAGCGCCCGCTCCCACCATATTTCGCTGTGCATCTCAGACATAAGCTTCCTCCTTGGCTGATTTGACCCACTGTTGCGCCATCAACCGTCGCGCCCGAAAAAGCCGGGATTTGACCGCCGACACGGTCAGCCCCGCTACCTGCGCAATCTCGTCATACGATAGTTCCTCCCAATAAAACAACGTCACCAACAACCGATCGGTCGGCGGTAAGGTCGTTAACAGCGCCTGCACCTGGGATTGCCGTTCCTGCTGCTCCACGTAAATTTGCGGATCGGGACTATGGCCGGCCTTCCATTCCCAGGCCCCATCCTCACCCATCCCATCTAACGAGACGGTCGGGCGCTGGCGGCGCAGGCGATCCACACACTCGTTGGCCGCGATGCTAAAGAGCCAGGGCCGGAACGGGCGGGCCAGGTCAAAGGTGCTCAGATGAGAAATGGCTTTGATCAAGGCCTCCTGGGCAGCATCCTCAGCTTCGTCGGCGTCGCCCAACATCCGAAAACAAAGATAATAGACCGGACGCTGGTAGGTTTCCACCAACCAGGTCACGGCCTGCTCCTCCCCCCGTTGGGCAGACTGTATCCAGTTTTGCTCCATCATACCCGCTCCTGATAAAGTCATTTACGTAAAAAAATGGCATGAAGTTGCAAAATGCCCGGCCTTGAAAACAAAACCAGGGACGACTCCACGCCGTCCCTGGTCAAACCCGCAGTTCTCCAGAACCGTTTAGAACGGCGCTTCCATATCGGTCAGCAAGAAGGTTTCCGGTTCCTCTTCTTGATCGCTCAACAGCGTGCCACGTGGCAGTTCCGGCTCAATCGCCACGCCCTCGTAGCTGGGGACCGGGCCGTCGGAACCGGCGATGTCGCCGCGATACCCCGTTCCCGCCGGAATCAGCTTGCCGATGATGACGTTCTCCTTGAGGCCATAGAGCGGGTCCTCGGAGCCTTCCACGGCCGCATTGGAAAGCACTTTGATGGTGTGCTGGAAGGAGGCCGCCGAAAGGAAGGAGTCGGTCGCCAACGCCGCTTTGGTAATCCCCAACAGCACCTGCCGGGCGCGGGCGGGTTGGCCGCCTTGCTCCACCGCCTCACGGTTCACGTGCTCAAAGTGCTGCCGATCCACAAACTGGCCGGGCAGCAGGGTGGTCGTCCCCGGCTCGGTGATGAGCACTCGGCTCAGCATTTTACGGATCATGATCTCAAAGTGTTTATCGTTGATATTCACGCCCTGAGAGCGGTAAACTTTCTGCACTTCAGTCAACAGGAACAGCTGGACAGCGTCACGTCCCTGGACCTGGAGGATGCGGTGGGGGTTGGGCACGCCTTCGCAGAGCTGCGTGCCGGGTTCAATCTGCTGGCCCTCGGCCACCAACAGACGCGCGGTAGCCGCCACCTCGTATTTACGCTCCTCACGGACTTCGTAAATCAGCAGCACATCCTGCCCATCGCGGTCAATGCGCCCCTTCGCTTTGGCGCGGAGCTCTTGCGTTTCGCTGCGGGCGATCAGATCTTTCTCCTTAACCTCGTCGCCGTCTTCTACCAGAATCTCCCAACCCAACGGGATGTCGTAGCTGCTCTTCTTGATCTGGCTATCCACCACCGTGACCACATTGACGTCGCCCTCGCGGCTGACGTGGACGATACCGCCGATGTCGGAGATTTCCGCCTCACCCTTAGGGGCCTTGCGGGCCTCCACCAGTTCTTCCACGCGGGGCAGACCGCTGGTGATATCGCCGCTGGCAGCGACACCACCGGTGTGGAAGGTCCGCAGCGTCAGCTGAGTACCCGGCTCACCGATGGACTGGGCGGCAATGATGCCGACCGCGGTGCCGACGCTCACCAGGCCACCCCGGCCCAGGTCGCGCCCATAGCACATCGCACAACAGCCATGTTCCAACTCACAGGTCATCGGCGAGCGGACGTAGACATCTTGCACCTGCGCCTTGTCCACCAGAATGACCTTTTCTTCATCAATCTCCTCATCGCGCTCGACAATAACTTCGCCCGTCTGCGGGTCCACGATGGGCGCTGCCGCCAGGCGACCCAGAATACGCTCGGCAAAAGGTTCGCCGGCCACATCATCCTTGCGGTGAATCCACAAACCACGGCGGGTATTGCAGTTCACGGCGTTGATGATCATATCCTGGGCGGTATCTACCAGGCGGCGGGTCAGGTAACCGGCATCGGCCGTCCGGAGCGCGGTGTCGGCCAAACCCTTGCGCGAACCGTGCGTGGAGATGAAGTACTCCAGGGCGGTCAGCCCCTCACGCAGGTTGGAGCGGATGGGGTGCGGGATAATGCGGCCGGCCGGGTCGGCCATCAACCCGCGCATCCCGGAAATCTGGGCAATGGGGCCGAAACCGCCTTTGGAAGCACCGGATTTCGCCATCACCGCCACCGGGCCGTAAGGGTCCATCTCCTTGGAAACGGCCTTGGAAACCTGCTCGCGGGCGCGGGTCCAGATTTCAATGGTGCGGTTGTACTGCTCCTCTTCGGTGAGCAGCCCGCGCCGGTACTGGCGTTCAATTTCGGCCACCTCACGGGCGGCCCCCTCCAGGATCTCCTGCTTGGCCTGCGGGATCGTCAGGTCGTAGACGGAGATGGTGACGCCGGAGCGGGTCGCGTACTCAAAGCCGATGCTTTTAATGTCGTCGGCCAGGCGCACGGTGGCTTCACGGCCCATCTTAGTGTAGCAGAGGCCAATCAGGTCTTGCAAGGCCCCCTTGTCCAGCGGGGCGTTGATGTAGCGCAGTTCGTCGGGCACAATGCGGTTGAAGAGCGCGCGGCCTACCGTCGTCTCCACCGGCTGGGGCGGGGCGGGCAGGCGATCATACACCTGAGCCACCCGGATATGCGCATGGATATCCACCAGCCCGAGCGCGTAGGCCATCTCCACTTCATCCAGGTCAGCGAAGATCTTGCCGTCACCCCGCGCGGCCGGTGATTCCATCGTCATGTAATAAATGCCCATACACATATCTTTGGAGGGGCCAATGATCGGTTTGCCGTCGGCCGGCTTGAGCAAGTTGCGGCTCGCCAGCATCAGTTTGCGGGCCTCCTCCACCGCTTTGCGGGAAAGCGGAATGTGCACAGCCATCTGGTCACCGTCAAAATCCGCGTTGAACGCCGCGCAGACCAGCGGGTGCAGCTGGATGGCTTTACCCTCTACCAGCACCGGCTCAAAAGCCTGGATGCCTAAGCGGTGCAACGTCGGCGCGCGGTTGAGCAGCACGGGCCGGTCGCGGATGACCTCTTCCAGCACTTCCCAGACCTCCGGGCGCTGCCGCTCAATCAGCCGCTTGGTCGCTTTGACGTTGGAAGCATAGTTATATTCCACCAGCCGCTGCGTGACGAAGGGACGGTAGAGTTCCAGCGCCATCGTCTTGGGCAACCCACACTGGTGCATTTGCAGGTGCGGGCCGACGACGATGACGGAACGGCCGGAGTAATCCACGCGCTTACCGAGCAGGTTGCGGCGGAAGCGGCCTTTCTTACCCTTGAGCATATCGCTCAGGGACTTGAGCTGGCGGCGGCCCCGGCGGCTCATCGCCTTGCCCCGCTGGCTGTTGTCAATCAAGCTGTCCACGGCCTCCTGCAACATCCGCTTCTCATTGCGGATGATCACTTCAGGAGCGCCCAACTGGATCAGCCGTTGCAGCCGGTTGTTGCGGTTGATGACGCGGCGGTAGAGGTCGTTGAGGTCGGAGGTGGCGAAACGCCCGCCATCCAGCTGCACCATCGGGCGCAGTTCGGGCGGGAGGACCGGCAGCACGGTCATGATCATCCACTCAGGGCGGTTGCCGCTCTTGCGGAAGGCTTCCACCACCTGCAAGCGGCGGGTGGCCTTCTTGCGGCGCTGCGCCGACTTGCCGTACCGCACTTCGTGCCAGAGTTCCTCGGACAGTTTTTCCAGGTCCAGTTTGGAAAGAATTTCATGGACGGCCTCGGCCCCCATGCCCGACCGGAAGACCTGCCCCCACTTCTGGCGCACTTCGCGGTAGCGGGCCTCGTTGAAGAACTGCAACGGGGCAATGCTCAACAAATCCTCGCGTTCCGCGTCGTAATGGCGCTGAATGGCGCCGATCCGGTCATGCAGCTCCTCGCGGATGTGCTGGATCTCGTCTTGCAGGCCGCCACTGAGCGCCACTTCGTCCTCGCGCCTGGTCTGGCCCTCACTCTCGCGCTGGCGGATTTCCCGCTCCAGCCCATCCAGAGCATCCTGGGCCACGGAGTTAAGCAGCGCATAAGCATCCCGTCGCACGATCGCGCCGGCTTCCACAATCACGGTATCGGTGGGGGTGAAAACGATGGGCTCGGGCGTCTCGTGATCCACCAGACGCTCCAGCCGGCTTTGCAACGTGCGCATCTCCCGCATGATGGACTCGGTGCGGAGGTTGAGCTCTTCCTCCAGGAAGCCATGGAGGGCCACCTGGGAATCCTCACGCTGCTGCCGTTCGGTCGCCAGCTGGGTCTCCAGCGCCGTGATGCGAGCCTGAGCCAGCTTTTCGGCCTCAGCAACGCGCGCCCGCTCTTCATCGTCCAGCCGCTTGAGCGCCCGTTGCCGGGCCTCTTCGTCCACCGAAATGACGATGTATTGGGCAAAATAGAGGACGCGGTCCAGATTGCGCTTGCTGATATCCAGCAAGACGCTCAGGTGGCTGGGGACGCGGCGGGTGTACCAGATGTGGGCCACCGGCGCGGCCAGGGTGATGTGCCCCATGCGCTCGCGGCGGACAGCCGCGCGCGTCACTTCTACGCCGCACTTGTCGCAGATGATCCCGCGATAACGGATTCCCTTGTACTTACCACAATAACATTGATAATCGCGGGTCGGGCCAAAAATAGCCTCGCAGAAGAGGCCGTCCTTTTCAGGACGCAGCCGCCGATAGTTGATGGTTTCGGGCTTGGTCACCTCGCCATAGGACCAGGAAAGAACGGCTTCTGGCGAGGCCAGGTTAATGCGCAAAGCTTTGAATGTGCGTGCTTCCGTGATCCGCTCATCACGATCTCTATTCATAACTCCCCCTTTAACGTCCGGTTCCCCAGGCAAGACAAAAAAGCGTCTGGGAGTCTCTGCCCTCAGCGCTTCCGGGAATAAATGTTGGCTCACAGATCAGGGAAATTATAGCCTGATCCGGTCAAAAGTCAACACACTTCTGCCAGAGTTTTAACCAGGCGGGCGTTCTGCTCCGGCGTGCCGACTGTGACCCGAGCGAACGTCGGCAGGTCGTAGGCCGCACAGGGCCGGACAATCACGCCCCGCTCCAACAGCCGTTGAATCACCTGCGGGGCCTGGGGGCCGAACTCCACCAGCACAAAATTGGTGTGGCTGCGGATAGTGCGCAATCCCAGCCGGTCAAACTCACGGTACAAATAGTCACGTCCAGCGCGGGTAAGGGCCACCGTCTGCTGGACGAAATCGGTATCCTCCAGCGCGGCCACGGCCGCCGCCTGCGCCAGCGCGTTGACCGCGAACGGTTCCTTGACCGTGTTGAGCAGCGTGATCACCTCCGGCACGGCGATCCCGTAGCCGACGCGCACCCCGGAGAGGCCGTAAGCCTTGGAGAAAGTGCGCAACACGATGACGTTGGGGCGTCCCTCCCGCACGTAAGGCAACGTATCGGGGTAGGCGTCAGAATCCACAAAGTGGACATAGGCCTCGTCAAAAACGACGAGCGCCGTCTCCGGCACCTGCGCGAGAAAGGCTTCCACCTCGGCAGCCGTGACGATGGTCCCGGTCGGGTTGTTGGGATTGCAGACGAAGATCAGCCTTGTGCGCGGGGTGATCGCCGCCGCCATCGCCTCCAGGTCCAGGCCGTATTCCCGGAGCGGCGTCTTGATCAGCCGCGCCCGCATGAGGTGGGTGTAAGTGTCGTAAATGGGAAACGAGGAGCGGCTGACGATGACCTCGCTCTCCTCATCCAGAAAAGCCATGCAGAGCTCCTGGATCAGGCCGTCCTCGCCGTTGCCCACTGCGACCTGCGCCGGCGTCACATTGTGATAGCGGGCCAAAGCGTGCGTGAGGGTGTAACTGGCCCCATCGGGATAGAAATTGACGCCGGAGAGCGCCGCCTGCATGGCCGCGACGGCCCGGGGCGACGGCCCCAACGGATTTTCGTTGGAGGCCAGCTTGATCACGTCGGTCAGACCGTACTCACGCTGGACTTCTTCCACCGGTTTGCCCGGCACATAGGGTTTCAGCTGCGCTACCCCCGGTTGCGGGGGGACGGTTAGCGGCATAAGTATCCTCCTATCAATACGTTGTGGCTACCAATACCAAAAGACCGCAGACGACAGACCGCAGACCACCGGCGGCTCAAGTGAGGTTCGTTTAACGCCGGCCCTCCGCGCCAAAGCGCGTTCCTAAAGCTGTGCCCAAAGCCTGAGCCATTTACAGCCAGCTTCTAGCGCCATCCCCTACGGGCCGTAGGTCTGCGCCAGGTAGGCGATCAGCGCCGCCTGCTCTTCGGCGTTCAGCACAGCGCCCTTGTTGATCATGCGCTGCACCGTCCGCGTCCAGCCGGCCTGATCCTGCCGCAGCGCAGTTGTTTTGTTCAGGGAGTGACAGGTGGTGCAGCGTTCTTGCAGCAGCGCCGCACCATCCAGGGCGGGAGACGGGACCAGAGTCGGTGGGGCCAGGGTGGTGGCCCCCGGTTCAGCCGTGGGGGCCGCCGAGGTTTGCGCGCCGGGCACAGCGGTGGGAGCAGCGACCGTCGTCACGCCAGGGACCATCGTGGGCGTAGCCGTCTTCCCCCCGCAGCCAACCAACAGCGCAGCCAAAACCAGCAGTCCAGCTACCAGACTTAAAACCAGGCGCGGTTTGTACATGGCTCATCTCCTCCTTTGAAAATAACGCTCTGAGTTTGTAGTGAGGCGCTTTAGCGCCGTCCAACGCGCTAAAGCGCGTTACTACGAACCTAATTTTCATCCCACGGCTGGTGAACGCCTTCTGAAAGGATGAAGGATGAAGGCGAAAGGATGAAATCTGAAAATAACGTTCTGAGTTTGTAGTGAGGCGCTTGAGCGCCGTCTTAGCCGCGCTGAAGCGCGGCACTACAAACACGCTGAAACGCTGGAACGCTAAAACGCTGAAACGCTAACTTGAGCGCCGTCTGAGCCGCGCTGAAGCACAGCACTACAAGCCTGTTCCTGACCGGGCAATGACCCGCACATCCCCCACCACCAGCCCCTGTTCCAGCAGGAAGACCGGGTTAAGGTCCATCTCTGTGATTTCAGGGTAGCGCAGTGGCAGTTGTGAGAACGCTGCCACCGTCTCGGCGAGCGCTGCCAGGTCGCGCGGCGGCTGGCCCCGGAAGCCGGTGAGCAGCCGGTACGACTTGAGCTCGCGGAGCATCGCGCCGGCTTCCGCGCGCGTCACGGGGGCCACGCGCAGCGCCACGTCGCGCCAGAGCTCGGTGTAGATCCCGCCCAGCCCGACCACCACCACCGGCCCAAACTGCGGGTCGCGTGAGAGGCCTAAGATCACCTCTTGCGCGTCTTTGACCAGCGGGTAGATCACCACGCCGCGAAACTCCCGCCCGGCGGCGACCTGTTCCAGCTGCGCGAAAGCGGCCCGCGCGGCCACGTCATCTTGAATCCCCACGATCACGCCGCCCACGTCCGACTTGTGCAGAATCTGGGGCGAGACGACCTTCATCACGACCGGATAGCCCAGCGCGCGGCAACCGATTACCGCTTCGTCGGCCGTCTGCACCCAACGGAACCCCGGCACCGGCAGGCCATTGGCGCGCAACCAGGCCATCGCTTCCGGCTCCAGGATAGGCGAGGCGGGTAGAGGAGCCGGGGAACCGGGAAGCAGAGGGGCACATCCGCTCTCTCTGACCTCCTCAACGCTGGCAGCAGAGGCCATCCGCGCCAGGACGCCCATGGCGCGCTCGCCGGTGGCAAAGTTGGGGACGCCCCGCTGTTGCAAATAGGCGATACCTTCCGCCACCAGCGACCCGGCCATGAAACTGGCGACAACCGGCTTGCCGGTGGCCTGCGCCGCGTCGGCGATGCCCCGCCCCAGCGCGACCGAGTCCAGGTAGGGCGTGGCAACGTGCAGCGCTAACGCTGCGTCGTACTCGCCGGAGCCCAGCAGAGTGGTCAGCGTCGTGCGGAAGCCGGCCTCGGTCCCCTCCACAGTCAGGTCCACGGGATTGCGCAGCGCCGCGTGCGGCGGGAGCGCTGCGCTCAGCTCCGCGCGCAGCGCCGCCGAGGGTTCCGCGACCTCCAGCCCCAATGCCTCAGCCCGGTCGGCGGCCAGGACGCCCGGCCCGCCGGAGTTGGTCACAATCGCCACGCGCCGGCCGCGCACCGGCGGCAGATGGACGAAGCCCTTGCAGAGATCAAACATCTCTTCCACGGAGTCCACCCGGATTGCGCCACACTGCTTGAAGACCGCGTCGTAGACCGCGTCCGCGCCGGCCAGTGACCCGGTGTGCGAAAGCGTCGCCCGCTGGCCCGCCCGCGACCGCCCCGATTTGATGACGATGAGCGGCTTGCGGGCGGTAAACGCTTGCACGGCCGCCATGAATTCCGGTCCCCGCGAGACGCTCTCCACGTAGAGCGCCACTACCTTCGTCTCCGGGTCAGCGGCCAGATAGGGCAGCAGCTCAATCTCGTCCAGGTCGGCGCGGTTGCCGTAACTGACGAATTTGGAGATCCCCACCCCCTGTTCCTCCGCCCAGGAAAGGACTGCACCGCCGAGCGCGCCGCTCTGCGAGATGAAAGCCGCCGCGCCGGCCGGCGGGCGCATCTCTAACGTGGCGAAGAGGCGCGCGCCGGTATTGAGGATCCCTGCGCAGTTAGGGCCAATCACACGGATACCGTACTGCGCCGCGACGCGCACCAGCTCCGCCTCGCCGGCACGGTTCCCCACCTCGCCAAAGCCGGAGGTGATGACGACCGCCGCCTTGATGCCGGCCTGCCCGCACTCCTCCAACACAGCGGCCACGGTCGCGGCCGGCGAGACGACGACGGCCAGGTCCGCCGGGCCATCCAACGCAGTCACGGCAGGGAAGCCGGGGACAGCCCCCACCCCC
>Ga0067045_1031041_pt1 | contig 13352 bp, 8 predicted proteins | sample TerdegcTABiofilm_FD_59184 | JGI IMG/M metagenome (GOLD analysis project Ga0067045, IMG submission 59184) | Combined Assembly of (Gp0054472, Gp0054536) Wastewater bioreactor microbial communities from Singapore -Terephthalate degrading...
CTCGCCCCCATCGGCAACCGGACCGTGCCCGAGGAGACGCTGCTCACCTTCACCGCCACCGCTACCGATCCCGACCTGCCCCCCCAGACGCTCACCTTCAGCCTGAGCGGCGCCCCGGCGGGCGCTGCCCTGGACCCCGTCACCGGCGTCTTCGCCTGGACGCCCACCGAGGCCCAGGGTCCGGGCCAGTTCACCTTTGACCTCTGCGTCAGCGACGGCGCGCTCGCCGACTGCGAGACCCTCACCATCACCGTCACCGAGGTCAACCGCCCGCCGGTTGCCAGAGACGATAGTTACACCACCGCCGAGGATACTCCTCTGATCGTGCCAGCGCCGGGCGTGTTGACCAACGACACTGACAGTGACGGCGACCCGCTGAGCGCCATCCTGGTCACCGGCCCAACCCACGGGCAACTAACTTTAAACAACAATGGCGGATTCACTTACAACCCCAATCCCAACTTCAACGGCACCGACCTCTTCACCTACCGCGCCACCGACGGGCCGACCAGCAGCGCCCCGGCGACCGTGACTATCACCGTCACTCCCGTGGCAGAACAGGCAGCCACCATCATCGTCCAGGTAGATCCGGCGTTCCTGGTAGCCAACAGCGGCGCGACTGCGCCTGTCACTGCTACCGTCTTGGACAGCGAGGGCTATCCCCTGCCTCATATCACCCTGTGGAGCAGCCTCACCCCTCTGACAATGGGCAGCCTGGTTCTGGCCGGCGAGACCAACGAGCAAGGGCAACTTTACGGTACCTGGACCGCAGGGACGTTGCCCGGCAGCGGCCTCATCCTTGTCACCAACGGCACTATCACTGGAACGGCCGCCATCGGACTGGTGGAAGGCGCTCCCCCGGTCTATAAACTCTATTTACCTGTGGTCATTTGCCCACCTATGTCAGATCTAATCCCCGTTAGCCTGAGCATTGAGCCGGCTACGCCAGCCGCAGGACAATGGGTCACCATCAGTCTGACCATCCAAAACCAGGGAATTACGATAACCAATGTCACTTTCCGCATAGATCTGTATATAGACCCGGCCATTCCTCCAACAACCGCTGGTCAACCATGGTCTGAACAGTGTGCCGGAGCAGCCAATTGTTACGGCGGCGTCTGGTATGTGACAGAAACCCTGGCCCCTAATGAAAATATTATTCTCACCTCCACCGCGCTGGTGCCAGGCGAGAGCAATTGGCCCGGCCGGTTCAACCGGGCCGGTAATCACACAATCTATGCTTTTGTGGATTCAGAGCCGGGATATGCCGTTCTCGGTGACTTATGCGGTGGCATACAAGAAATAAGAGAGGACAACAATTTAATCAAACGAGTTGTGACCGTTACCACCGTAGCGGCTGCTACCGACAGGCCTCAACCACCCAACAAACGGCCGCCAGCCCGTTAAAAAGCCCCGGTGGGAGCAGGATATAAGCATCCGCTCCCACCGGGCTTTTACCCCCACAGCCTGTAACACTTTAGAGATCCCCGCAAGCATCACCCTGGGACTGGCGCGACAGAGTTGCCTCACCCTGCCAATCCGTTATAATTGAGCCAAGACACCCGGGCCCAATGCCTGGCGCATAACAACCGGCATCCATCCAATATGGCACGATTATCCATCACTCTGTTGGGCTCCTTCCAAGTAACGTTGGAAGGACGCCCCATTACCCACTTCGCCACCGACAAGGCGCGGGCGCTCCTGGCCTACCTGGCCCTGCATGCCGACGGTCCCCAGCGGCGCGAAGCACTGGCCGGCCTGCTCTGGCCCGACCAACCCGAAAGCAAAGCCCGCCAGAACCTCCGCCAGGCACTTACCTTCCTGCGCCAGGCGCTGGGCGACACCGATGAAACGCCCACGCCCTTCCTGCTCGTGGACCGGGAAACCGTGCAATTCAACGCGGCGTCTGATTACTGGCTGGATGTGACCGCTTTCACCGCCCTGAGTGACGCCTGCCAGCGACATCGCCACATCCGGCTGGAGCGCTGCCTCCCCTGTCTGCACCGGTTAGAACAGCTGGCCGCCCTGTATCAAGGTGAATTTCTGGCGCAGTTTTTCCTGGCCGATAGCCTGGGCTTTGAGGAATGGGTGCTGATCCAGCGAGAATGGCTGCACCAACAGGCGCTGGAGGCACTGGCCATCCTGGCCAATTATCACGAACGGCGGGGCGACTTCGGGCTGGCACGCAAGTACGCCTGGCGACAGGTCACACTGGAGCCCTGGCGCGAGGAGGCGCACCGCCAGTTGATGCGATTGCTCGCCTTGACCGGTGAACGCAGCGCAGCGCTGGCTCAATATGAGCGCTGTCGCCGTGTCCTGGCCGAAGAGCTCGGGGTGGCGCCGGCCGCAGAAACCATGGCGCTCTATCATCAAATTGAGCAAGGAAAATTAGACTTTGGAGTGCCCTTGCCAGCAGCCGCGCTCCCCTACCTCTCCACGCCTTTCGTAGGCCGCACGACCGAGCTGGTTGAACTGGCAGAGTTGCTCGCCGACCCCACCTGCCGCCTGGTGACGCTGGTCGGTCCGGGCGGAAGTGGCAAAACCCGGCTGGCGCTCCAGGTGGCCGCCGAGCACAGTGGCCTCTACCCCGACGGTGTCGTCTATGTCCCCCTGGCCGCGGTCAGTCCCGGTGAAGGGCTGGCTCCCGCCCTGGTCACCGCGCTCAACGTCCCCCTACACGGCCGCGAAGAAGCAGCCGTCCAGTTGCTGCGTTACCTGCAGCCCAAAGCGTTGCTGCTCGTGTTGGATAATCTGGAACACCTGGCGGATGGCTGTACCCTGTTGGCCTCCATCGTGCAACGGGCCCCCGGTGTGGTCCTCCTGGTCACCTCACGGGAGCGGTTGGGCCTGCAAGAGGAATGGATCTATCCGGTGGAAGGGCTGGCCTGCCCCGCCGCTGGTGAGCCGACCGATCCAGCGCGCCACACTGCCGTCGCACTTTTCCAGCAGCGTGCACGCCAGGTCAACCCCCGCTTTGACCTGAATACCGCCGCGCTGGAGGTCGCTCGCATCTGCCGCCTGGTGGAGGGGCTGCCTCTCGGCGTAGAGCTGGCCGCTGCCTGGGCCGGCACACGCCCCTGCGCCGAGATCGCCGCCGACCTGGAGAGGAATCTGGCCGATCTCACCTCACCGTTGCGCAATGCCCCGGCCCGCCAGCGCAGTCTGCGCGCGACGATAGACTATTCCTGGCAGCGGCTCACCGGGCCGGAGCGTGAGGCTTTCCGGCGGCTCGCTGTCTTCCGGGGCGGTTTCCAGGCCGAGGCCGCCGCCGCCGTGGCGGGAATCGCTACCCCCACACTCGTCGCGTTCGTGGATAAATCGCTGCTCCGCCGTGCCGGCGAACGGTACGAGCTGCATGAGATGCTCCGGCAATACGCCGCCGAGCAGCTCCAGGCTGACCCAATCGCGCAGGCAGAAACCGAGCAACGCTACCGGCACTACTTCACCACTTTCCTGGCCCGGCAAGCCCTCCTGGTAACCGGCACGGAGCAAAAAGTGGCGCTCCAGGCCATCACCGGCGAGTTGGGAAACGCCCGACATGCCTGGGATCTGGCCGTCGCGCACGGCGAAGCGGACGCCATCGCGCTAAGCCTGCCGGCCCTCTACGAATTTTACGACAGTCGGGGGCGTTTCCAGGAAGGACTGGACTGGCTGGCGCCAGCCCTCACGCGCTGGCGCGACGACCCCGCGCAAACCACGCTGTACGCCATGCTGCTGGCCCGGCAGGGCGCTTTCCAGCGGCGGCTGGGACAATACTCGCCGGCGCGGGCGGCCTTAGAACAAGCATTGACGCTGCTAGACCCGGCCACAGACCCGGCCGAAACGATCTTCTGCCTCATTAAGCTGGCCGATGTGGCCCGTGGGCAAGGCCAACGCCAGGAAGCGGAAACGGTGGCCCGGCGCGCTTTGGCGCTGGCGCAGCAGGTAGATCATCCCTGGGGAGCCGCTTCCGCGCTGCTGTTATTGGGGATTCTGTACTCCCAGACCGGCGCGCCGGAGGAGGCCGCCGCCTGCCTGCAAGAGGGACTGGCGTTCAGCCGGGCAGCAGGCGATGCCCTGCTCAGCGCGGCGATCCTGAACCTGCTGGCCGATCTGGCCTGTTACCGGGGGGAGTTTGCCCAGGCCCAGACCCTTCAGGAAGAGTGCCTGGCCGTCAGCCGCGACCTGGATAGCCCGTTCAACATCGCCGTGCATTTGAACAACCTGGGGACCATTTTGCACCAACAGGGACAATACACCGCTGCGCGGGCCTGTTACCAGGAGAGCCGCGAACTCTGCCATCGCATCGGCGATCTGGTCGGCGAGGCAGTTGCTTTAAGCAACCTCGGCGAGACCGCCTTCGCGTTAGGCGAGACAACCGAGGCCCAACGTTGCTATCAGGCCGGGCTGGCCTTAGGCTGTGCCACCGACGATAGCTGGACGATGACTATCTGCCTGAACAATCTGGGAGAAATTGCCTTCGTTAACCAGGATTACCGGCAGGCCCGCGCCTACCTGGCTGAGGCCCTGCGCCTGGCCCTGGAGACGGAAATGTTGATTATGGTGACCAAAATCATGGCCAACCTGGCCGATTATTACGCCCGACAGGGCGCACGTGAACGGGCCACGGCACTGTTAGGATTGATCCGCCACCATCCCGCCAGCGAAGAGGACGTGCGCCAGAAAGCCGACCGCCTGGTGCACGCGCTGGGGCTCACCCTGCCGGAGCCGGCAGCGGAGGCCCCGGCGTTGCAAGAGGTCGCCGCAGCGCTGCTGGCCGAGTTGAACCCGTAGCGGCAGGCGCCCCCAGCGGGGTCAAAAACGTCAGCCAACCAGACAGGCGGCTATTGGAATCACCGGTTATACAGCCGTTTGAGCAACTGGTAGAGCCGCTCCGGTGACTCGCCAAACTGCGCCGCGCGTTCCTGGCTAATGGTGAGCCGTTCACCGTCGGCAAACACCAGGACAATCCGGTAAACCAGCACCTGCTCCTCAATAATGGCCCCCTGCGCGCGCGCCCGCACCTTCACCGGCTCTGACTCCAGCACTACCCGCTGCAAATCGCGCGCCGGGCGTGTCTGCCAGGCGCCGCGCGGAAAGCGATACCGGATTTCACCGGGGCGCCATTCCCAAGCACTGGGCTGGGGGATCTCAAACGGGCCATACGCCGTGAAGACGCTGCGCACGATGAAGACAAGTGCCGGCAAGAAGAGGGCGCTGACCAGCAAAAAAGTAAGCCCGGCATCCCGCGCCCAACGCCAGGTCAAGGGTGGAATATCACCACGCCCCAGCGGAATCCACACCCCCAGCAAGCCAATGCCGAGATAGAGCAAGACGAACAAAACCGTCCCGACCCCATACCACGCCCGGGCGCGCCCACGAATGGCAAACCGGTATACCTCCGCGCCGGGGGGCGGCCCTAGCGGAGATTCTCGCACCGCCGGCGGGATTCGCGCCAACACCTGAGCATACAAAGCCGGCAGGCGCTCCACCGTGCGGGGAATGCGCAAGGTCTGCCCGGCCCCTTTCAACACCAGATTCGGTGGTATCCCCCAGGCGAGTTCCCGGACCGCCGTGATGTCGGCATAACGCAGCCGCTTTTCGCGCCCCAGACGCCGCATCACCACCGCTTCTGGCGTCAAGATGACCAGCCCGGTGTAGTGCAGCAACAGGTATAGACAGGCGGCCATCACCGGCGACAGCACCAGCCAGAGGACCAGGCTGTTCCCCACGCTCACACCGCCCCGGCTGGCCAGAGCGACCGCGGTAAAAAAGAGGCAGACCGCCCCTAAGGTCAATAAGACCCAGAGCGTTGTGGCGCGGGCAAACGAGGGAATGGCAAAGACGGCCCCTTCCTGCTGCGCTACCTGGCGCGCGGCCTGCTCCCAGGCGGCCCAGCGGCGGGCCAGGAACCAGCTCACCAGCCACGGCCCAACGCCGGTCAGCACGATCACCAGGAGGGAAGCCCCATCCACCCGGCTGGCGCGGGGCCGATACCACAAGTTCAGCGTGCCGGCCGCGGCACGCTCGGTGAGCACAGCCGGCAGGGGACCGAGGTCATTACCGCTCAGCCAGAGCAGTTCCAGGGCGGGGAGCTCCAGCACCACGGCGGGAAAAGTGGTCAGCCGGTTGTATTGCACTTTCAGGTGGGTCAAACGATGCAGCCGGGCCAGCTCGGGAGGCAAGGTAGTAAGACGGTTGCCATCCAGCTCCAGCCAGGTCAGCTGCGCCAGCTGGCCGATCTCCGGCGGCAGCTGCTCCAACCGGTTATTGTTGAGGTAGAGCCGCTCCAACTGCGTCAACTGGCCGAGCTCCGGCGGCAGAACTTGCAGCCGGTTGTGGCTCAGGTCCAGTTCCACCAGGTCGGTACGAGACCAGACCGCCGGCGGGACTTCCCGCAAGCCCAAACCGGAGAGGTCTAACACGGTGCCCCCGGCTGCCAGCCGTTGTTCCAGCACTTGCCGCCGCGTGGGGACGCCGCCACTGAAAAACCAGAGCAACAGGCCGCTGCCTAACGCCACCGCGAACAGGCCCATACTCGCGCTCAGCCAGCGGGCCAGGGCTGGCTGCGCCATCCCCCGGGTGCTCTTGGGAAAGAGGCCGGCATAGAGCAGGTAACCGCCGAGCAGCAGCGCCAGTACGGCGCCGCCGACCACCAAACGCACCTGGCTGGAAAGCAACAGATAGCCCAGCCCCAACCAGAAAGCGGTGTTGACGATGATCAGCAGGGTGTCATGGTCCGCCAGGTACCGGAAAAATTTTTTCATTTCGTGGACAGCCGGGTTTGAAGGGCTGACGCGGCAGGCGGCGGCGAGTAGATGAGCAGCACAGCAAAGATGAGCGCTGCCAGCAACAAATCTACCCCAATGCCGATCATCGTCACCACCGGGCCGATCCGCTCAAAGAGCGTGCCGATCAGCCAGGGCAGGAACATCCCGCCGGCGCTGCCGCCGACGAAAAGCCAGCCGGTCACCTGCCCGGAGATCGCCATTCGCCGCTCGGCAAACGAGAGCATCGTCGGGAAAATAGCGGCCATGCATAGCCCCATCCCCGCCGCGCCGGCCCAGATCACCGCCGGGACGGCCGGCCAGAGCAGCAAGGCGCCACCGCTAAGCAGGCAGCCCACCAGGTCCACCGCCAGCAGCTTTTGGGGCGCCAGCCGCGTCGCCAGCGGGATGGAGAACAGGCGGCCCACCGTCAACGCCCCCCAGAAAAACGAAGTGAGATAGGCCGCCGTGACCGGCGTCCCGGCCCCTTGCGCCACCGCGTAGGTGAAGATCCAGCCGCCAAAGCTGACCTCGGCCCCCACGTAGAGGAAGTAGAAAAACGCGATCAGGAGCACCAGCCCCCAGGGGATCTGCCCGGCCGGCGTGCTGCGGCTCAGCACCTGGCGCGGCGGGCTGGGCAGCCGCCAGAGCCAGAGTCCCACCGGCAGGATGAGCAGCGCGATAATCCGGTAGGCCCAGGTGATGTCGTTGCTCCAGGCGATCACGCGGCCAATGATCAACGGCGAGAGGAAAGCCCCCAGCCCAAAGAAAAAGTGCAGCGCGTTCATGTAGGGGCTGACCTGCCGGCCATGCAGCCAGACCAGCAGCGTATTCCCGCCCACGTCTAAGGTGCGCTCGGCAGCGCCCATCGTCAACAGCGCCAGCGCCACCAGCCAGAGCCAGGGCAGCTGGGGGATCAGCACCAGCATCGCCACGATCACGACAAAAGCGCCCACCATGACCGGATGGCCGGGCAGGCGATCGTAGAGCCGGCCGCCGCGCGCGGAACCTAAAATCCCGCCTAAGGCCAACGCAGTGAAGAGGATGCTGACCTGGCTCAGCGTGCTGTGAGTGTGCACCGCCAGGCCCGCCAGCGTGGGTCCCAGCAGGGAGGCCATGAGGCCGATGGTGATGTTGATGGCAAAGTAGGCCGCGGTCTGCATCCGGCGCAGCCGCCGGGCCGTTGTAGAGGCCGGAGAAGACGAAACGGATACAGTCATGAAAAACAACTCCTCTGAAAATAGAAACCAGTTTAAGGAGTGAGCAGAGAGCAGAATAGTGAGCAGAGATCAGAAAGTAGAAGTTCCTGTTTCCTGCTCACCGCTCACCTTTGAAAAGGATGAAGGATGAAGGCGAAAGGATGAAATCTCCTCATGAAAATAACGCTTTGTTTGTAGTCAGGCGCTTCAGCGCCGTTTTGCCGCGCTAAAGCGCGTCACTACAAACATGCTAAAACGCTGAAACGCTACAAGGCCACCTGCACAGGCCGGGCCTGCAAGGCACGCACCAGGTCGGCCGGGGCGAGGGAGACCAGCAGGCCGCGCCGGCCACCGTTGATGTAGATGCGCTCCAGGTCCAGGATCGTTGCCTCCACGTAGACCGGCAGCGCCGTCCGCGTCCCGCAAGGGCTGATCCCGCCGACCAGGTAGCCGGTGACGCGCTGCGCCTTCTCCGGGTCGCACGGCGTCACCGTTTTGACCCCCAACGCGCGCGCGAGGTTCTTGGTGGAGACCTCGCGGTCGCCGTGCATCAGCACCAGCAAGGGTTTGTGCGCGTCGGTTTCCATCACCAGCGTCTTGATAACCGCGTGCTCAGCCACGCCCAGGCAGGCCGCCGCGTGGCGCGTCCCGCCATGCTCCTCGTATTCGTAAAGATGGGGCGTAAACGCCACCTGGTGAGCGCGCAGAAAATGGATGGCCGGGGTAGCCGGGTAATCAGACTTAGCCATGGCTAATAGGTCGGCACCGCGCTCAACTGTTGCACCAGCACCGTCACCGCATCCAGGAACAGATCGTAATCGGCAGCAGAACGCGGGCGGCCCACGACGGTGATAGTCAACCGCTGGCCCCGCGTGCGGATCTGCAATGACTTGGATTGGAGCGCCAACAAAGCATCCTGCACCGCCGGCGTAAGCCAGGCAGGCAGGAAGTAGGGATCGGAGCACTTGACCAGGAAACGGTCTTCCAAGCCGGGATAACCGGTCAGCTCCTGCAACCCGCCCCATTTCTGCACCCCCCCGAACAACGCCACCTTGCGCGTCAAGGTCAGCTCCAGCGGGCGGGGCAGGGTGACCCTGGCGTGGGTGTGGGGTGGCGTGTTCTTGCCGCCCGGTGTGGTGTAGACCAGGCATTCCAGCTGGCCACAGGGGAAGCGAAACTGAGGGGAGAACAGCCAGCCGCGGGAAACGACCTGACCGTTGCGCTTGTAAGCCTGCTCCTGAAATTGTTCTGCCTGTTTCCGGTGCGAAGCCGCACTGACCGCCAGGCTCACGGCCACAATCACGACCAACAACAAAACAGGCCACAAAGTAGAAAACAATAGGGTCAGTGTTGAATCGTCCATCGGGCATCTCCTTCCAAAACTCTTTTACTCCTTCCACAAAAAAGCCTTATCTACTTTGAACTCAAAAAGCGCTCCCCGTTGAAGTGAATCATATGTTCAGGAATTTCCGCAATCCAGACTTCGGTTTCCCAGGCAATCTCTTGGAGATATTTACGAAACGTCTTGAAATCGGGAAAGGCGCTCACAAAAACCAGCTCAGCCGGGCAAGCAGCAAACAGAGATTGCAATTCCATCAAACGTTTGGGCGTTACGGGACCGTGTGAGGTAACAACTTCAATCAAAAAGAGCCGCTGGCGGGCCGAATCGTGCAAAACCAGATCGGGTAATTTTTCGTGTTCAGTTAGAGGGAGATGCAAAGCGGCCAGCCCTGCCGCATTGACATAGAAGGCTTTCTTAGCCGTATCCCCCAAGTAGAGAAGTTCTGCTCCTGGGGTAAAACGGGGCGCAAATTGCTCCACAACCGCCGCCTGCACCTGATTATGTCTGCCAGGTGACAATTCCAGCGTGACCCCCTCAGGTAAACGTACCGGTACCAGCTGACCTGAACGCCGTTTTTGATAAAGCGCCGCCAGGCTGCCTTGCTGCTCAATAAACTGACGCAAGGTTGCAGCCCAGGCTTCAGTACCATAAACCTGTACCACCCTTAAAGCCGCCTCGGTCAGCGCATAATGGGCACGTGGACTATTAGTAGGCAAATCAGGCGCAAAGGGATTGTATTCGGCAATACCGGCCTGGACAAACTGGTGCAGTACCTGTCGCCGGAAAGTTTCGCGTGTGTTGGGAGCGTAAGATCGCTTGTATTCAGCCGCCACAAAGGCCATGATCCCCTTAGTGATCGTCAAACCTTGTCGCTGTGCTTTACTCCACGGATCTCCCGGCCTTATCCCACACAACGCCAGCAATGTTAAAGCCGACATTTCATTCTGTTGAGCGGGCGGCAGCCCCCATGCAGCCAGGATCGCTTGTGCTTCTTCAATCTTACCCACAGATTTACGCCTCCACCAACAATTCCTGTTTCAGGAACTCTTCCACCGCTTGCTCCGCCACCAGGGGATCAACAACAGAACCAGCCCAGGTTAACAGGTGCTGTCCCATTGCCACGATAGTTTCCAGCGCCGGCAAGGGCAAGGCACGCAATTCCGTGGCGCTTACCTGCGTGTTGCCATTGAACGTGCGAAAATAAGTATCCACCCAATGGCTATTCAGCAAAGCAGCCAACCCATAGGCTTCGGCGGCGCTCAATTCGCCACCCGGCCGGTAAATGTAATTGAGATGGTTTTCCAAAGCCAGCCAGGGAGTTCCCAACGTGCCGGCCAGGTAGGGCGCAGCCGTTAACCGCCGCCGCTGTTCCTTGGCACTGAATCTTCTCAACAACACATAGTTGCGGTCGGCGACCAATAATGACATGGATTCTGGCGTTACCTGTAGCGTTTGGGGCTTACTCCGCGCCGCAGCCGGCCAAATGACCCGCATGGCCTGGATATTTTGTAACCAGAGCAAGGGAGCATGGGTTTCAGAAAGGTCCGTTGATGAGGACAGAAACGCCACCGCCCGGAACGGCACCACCGGCCCGGTAGAAATCTCCAGTCCATAAGTTCGCAGATTGCCTTCCCAGGCCCGGACCACCGCTGTCACATAATCATCCTCATCATCTACAGGAATATGCAACACTTTGTTATCACTATTCCAATCTAAAACCTCCGATAATCGTACCACGCGCGCATGAGCCTGAGATAAATCACTTATCCCGGCGCTAAAGGAAACCCGCACTGAGGTCAGGGGGGCTGCTGATTGCCAATCATCAGCGCGCCTGGCATGTAAAATCATGTTTTCTTGTAAGACCGCATCTCGCTCAAATGCTTCGCGCCGCGAACCAAACAAGTGAATGGCCAAAGGCATCATGCGAGCCAGGAAATACTCTCTAAAACGGCGAAAATAGAGACCGGCGGCATAGCTCCGGGGGCTGATCACCAACAGCTCTCCCCCCGGTTTTAGCAAGGCCGCTCCGACGGCCATGAACAGGGCATAAAGGTTTGGCTGACCATGCACCACCGCAGCAGCGGCGCGGGCTCTGGGATCATCTAAGGGAATTTTGAGGTAGGGGGGATTGAGAATGACCCCGTCAAACTCGTTATCCGCCACGCTTTTCAAGGTAAACAAACGTGGCGTAGCTTCTAAAGCGGCAGCATTAGCCAGCACAAAATCCTCGGCATGAATGACAAACCGCAAATCCATCCCGCGCACCGAAAGCCAGCGCTGCGTATAAGCCAACACCGACCGCAAGCCCTCTAACAAACCAGGGTCGGTTTCATAAGCCACGACCTCCAATTGCTGCGGACGCCGAGGTTGCTCAACCAGGGCTTCACACAAGGCACAGGTCAGGATACCGGCGCCCGCCCCGGGATCCAACCAGCGCAAAACGGCTGTTCCCGGCGGCGTGTAGAGCCGCGCCATAAAATCGGCCACGGCCGGCGGCGTCAAGTATTGACCCTGCCGCTTTTTATGCGCCCCGGATACTGCCGCAGCATAGTGGCGTCCCACCCGGTCCGCATAAACGACCGGCCGTTCGCCGGTATCAAGCTCTGCCATCTTTACCATCTACTTGCTACTTGCCAGACTTTCAAAGCCGTCCGTTTGACCCTATTTTACCCCAAAATAGCGGGCGGCGGGATGGAACACAACCAGCGCGGCGGTGCTGTGCTCCGGGAGCAGCTGACCGGCGGCGGTGAGGCTCAGCCCGGTCAACGCCTGGAAGCCGGCCAGGTCTACGCCCAGGCTCTGTGCCAGCAGGTTGAAGAGCACGAAGTGCCCCCCCAGGTCCGGGCAGGCGGGATACCCCCAGGCGTAACGTTTCCCCTGCCCCGCCGGGAGCCCCAGCTCGCGGCGAATCCGCGCATGGAGCCACTCGGCGGCGGCCTCGGTCACCTGCGCCGCCAGCCCGTGCGTGAAGTAGGCCGCGCTGTACTCACCGGCGGCTTCCAGCGCCGCATAGCGTTCCGTGGCCCCTGCGCCCACCGTCACCACCTGGAAGGCGACCAGGTCCGGGCGGCCGCTGCTCACCGGCGCGAAATAGTCCGCCAGGCAGCGCCGCTCCCCACGGGGCTGGCGGGGAAAGGCAAAGCGCCAGGTTGTCCCGCCCCCTGCCACGAGCAGATCATCCCCTTCTGCCTGCGCCGGGAAGTAGCCGTAGACGCCCGCCGGGTGCAGGTAGTCACCGGCAGAGGCCTGCATCGCCGCCAGCCGCGCTTCAAACTCCGCGCGGAGCGACTCCCAGGCCGGCCCTTGCAGCCCCCGCGCGCCCCACCCCACGCGGAAGAGCGCCCGCCGGTCCAAGAGCGGCCAGAGCTCTGCCAGCGGGATGGACGCCAGGTGGCGAGCGCCCCAGAAAGGCGGTGGGGAAGAAGGGAAAAGGGGAAGAGGGAGAGAGGGGGAGACGGATTTCTGCTCACGGCTCACGGGTGATGTGCTCCAGGACGCGCAGCGCGTCAAAGGCGTCACGGCAGTAGTGGACGCCGCCGGCGTAGCCCGCGCCGATCCGCTGCGCGAACTCCGCGTTGATGGCCGCGCCCCCCACCAGCACCGGATACCGCAGGCCACGCCGTTGCAGCTCCTCCACGGCCACGCGCATCTGCTGGCTCGTCGCCACCAGCAGCGCCGAGAGGCCAATCGCGTCGGCCTGCACCTCCTCGGCTTTGGCGATCACCGCCTCTACCGGCACCTGCTTGCCCAGGTCATAGACGGTGTAGCCGTTGTTCGCCAAAATCGTCTTGACCAGGTTCTTGCCGATGTCGTGAACATCGCCGAAGACCGTCGCCAGGACGACAGCGCCCCGGCTGACGCCGGCAGTATGCTCCAGGAACTGCTCCAGCTGCGTCACAGCAGCCTTCATCACCTCAGCCGATTGCAGCACAAACGGCAGGATGAGCTCGCCCGCGCCAAAGCGGTCGCCCACTTCCTTCATCGCCGGCAGCAGCACCTCATTGAGCACGGCCAGCGGCGTCTGGGTGCGCAGGCATTCGGTGACCAGCGCCTCCACCCCCTCCC
>Ga0067045_1031036_pt1 | contig 13348 bp, 5 predicted proteins | sample TerdegcTABiofilm_FD_59184 | JGI IMG/M metagenome (GOLD analysis project Ga0067045, IMG submission 59184) | Combined Assembly of (Gp0054472, Gp0054536) Wastewater bioreactor microbial communities from Singapore -Terephthalate degrading...
AGGGGGTTCATTAATTCAATTAACAAGGTTCCGGAACAGGTCATAAACAGGTTATGCCTGCGAATGTAAAATCATTATCGTAATCTATATAGTTTTTACTTTTTCTGAATATCCCCCCGTCTTCTCCCAGTACTCCTTCATAAACACCACGAACACCGACAACATTATCCCCAGCACGCCAGCTATAGCTACGTTGAGGCTTTTCTTCGGTGCCACGGGCACAAGCGGTTCCGGCGCCGGTGACAGGATCACGATGCTTGACTCCCCTACCTGGCTGGACTGGGCTATCCTTGTCTCTTCATATTTGCTGTAGAAGGCATCGTAGGTCTGCTGGGCAAGGTCAATATTCCTTTTCAGCAGGTTCTCCTGGTGCTGCTTTTCGGCCAGCTCTATCTGCAGCCCTTCAAGCTCCCTTGAGTTCTGGTCGAGTTGGGATTTTATGTTCTGTCTTTCAGCTTCCAGCATTGTTATTTGGGCTCTTAAGGTTGATATGGCATTCTCCAATGCCAGGTAGTTTGGGTTTATTTCCTGGCTTTCCATGGTTATCTGTCCTGTTTCAGCAGGGCTTTTGTCTATTGAATCAGATATCACGCTGTTTAAGAAAGCATCTTCCGAAAGGCTCTTCTTTGTTACCAGTATCTTTTCGGTACCGGACAGTTCTCGCTGGTAACTATCTAGGGCAGATTTCTTCGCATTTTCTTCTACTTCTTTCTGGATATACTGTATTTTGTAATCCGTTATCAGTTGAAGTTTGGTGCTTATCTCTGCTTTAAGCTCATCTACACCTCTGGGCTGTGCCAGGAATTCTTTATAGACCGTAAGGGCCTGGTCCAGTTTGTCCTTCTCTATGTTCATCTGCTTCTCAAGAGACTGATAGGATTTGACCGCCTGCTCCTTTGACTTTTCAGAAACAAAATCAGTAAAGTTGCGAGCCAGGGTATTGGCTATATCTGCCGCCAACTTCGGGTCACTGTCCTTAACCTTTATCCTTATAAGGTTAGTGTTATTTACCAACTCTACGGTTATCTTCTCTGAAAGCGCCCTCCGGGTTAACCCCTCGGAGGCAAGCCCCAATTCATCCAGTACGTTCTGAAGCACAGCGGGATTCTTCACCTGTTCCTTATATGTATCCAGTGTCGGTATGGGGAAATTTGCCATGGAATTTATTATCCCGGATATGCCCTGACCCGTTTGCGGAGTCTCTACCCTGCTCGCTGCAGAAGCCATCAGGGTAATAGTTGCCTCATAGGTCGGTTCGATTATGAAATAGCTGAAAATAGCACTTATAAGGACTGCTATAAGCGTTATCACGAGGATTAGTTTTCTCCCTTTTATCAATACCTCAATAAGTTCCCGCAAAGAGATTTCTTCCGGATAAGCGTTATAATCATTTGCCTCCACAGATATGCCCCCTATAAAAACCTAATTCATTTCAACTATTATTAGTTCTACAAAAAACGCGCGATTCCTTTTAAAAATATCGGTAAAAATCGTCCATTATCATAGAAATGGATGGCTTGATTTTTACCACTCGGTAAGCATTATATCTTTGATCTCAAAGTATCCGTCATCATTTCCCCTATGCTCTATCCTTATATACTGATTGCCGGGTTCGATATCCTTGGTAGTCAGGACTTCCAACTCGTATTCCTGCCATTCCTCAGTGGTTTTGATTGAATTGATGGCACCCTGGGTGCCCTTGCCGCTCCTGCTTTGAATATAAACCCTGAAATTCTCCGGCTTGATATCGCCCCTTGCTTTGAATTTCAGCAGATACCATTGGTCCGGTTCAAGCGGAAAATCTGCAGTATAAATATAGCTTAAACCCTGTCCTTGATTCTCAACTCTTAGAGCACGCTCATTTCCTTCCTCTTTTATTTCGGTAACCATAGCGCCCCCTTCGCCGTTAGCCTTTCTCCAAAAATCGGGTATATGGTCGTTTGCGGTATCAAACATTTGGGTGGTTGCAAAAACGATCCTATCCGCTACTCTTGGGATTCTTCTGTTTTCAACTTCATTATCCATGAACGCCAGCTTCTCCAGGTCTGTAAGCAGCCTGTACGTTATTTCAATCGGGCGCGAAGAATTTTCATTTAGCAGCCGTATATCTTCCGCCATGGCCAATGTCTTCTGTATATACTCTGCGGCTCCCTCCGGGTTTCTGTTTTCTATCATGTATTCAACCAGCTTTTTATAGGCATAGGCCTTTTGTTCATAGTAGTCTATCAGGTACGGATGAAGCCCTATAGCCCTTTCAATGTGTTCAAATCCCCTTTCCGCCTCCCCTGTTGTCAGATAGAAGAAACCTGTGACTGAATGAATGCTTGCATTGTGCCCGTCATACTTCAAGGCTCTCTCGTATTCTTCCCTTGCCCTTTCGGTAAATGAAAGGTCTTCAGTATGCTGGCCAATAAATTCCAGCACTTGCGCCTTTTCCACCCTATTCACCGCATTAAGGGGGTCAAATCGTGTTGCCGTTTCATATGCTTCAAGGGCCTCCGATAATTTGCCTTCCTGCAGAAGCTTTTTCCCTCTGTCACCCTGAACCTCTCCAATAAGCAAGCTCAAGGAGACAGCTATTACTAGAACAGACGAGATTATAGCAACAGGGTAATATTTTGCAGGGGCAAGGCTGTACCGCTTCTTGGCTTTTGTCGCTGGCTCTATATCCTCTTTGCTGTTTGATATCATGCCGTTGACTATACCGATAAGAAACCACAGGTAAAGGGCTACCGCGCCGAGGGACAGATTAAAGTCAACAATACTGTGGGCACCCAGCGCAAACGCTCCGACAAAGGCACCCCACAGGTGGTCTCTGTCAGGGCCATCGACTTCTTTTCTCCTTGCAAACTTGAATACCTCATAGAATAAAATCAGCCATACGGCACATATGACAAGAAATCCTACCGTCCCCGTCTCCACCCATAATTGCAGGAAATAACTGTGGACTTCCTTTGACCAGTATAGGCTGGATTGATATCCCTGGTACAGGGCTGCCCAGCCCCCTCCTCCGGTGCCGAATACCGGATAGTCTTTAATTATTTTAAAAGCGTCTCCATAGAATTCTAACCTTCTGGTAGCACTGCTTTCCTGCAGGCTGATCCTGCTGAACCTTTCTACTATATTTTCAGGGATATATTTGTAAGAGGTCATGACCGGTATTGGATTTGACCTGTCTTCCCCTTCATATATATTTATATTGTCGTAGGCCGCATAGGTGTTGGAGAAGTAGTTGTAAAAAAATATCCTTATTTTCTCGGTATCCGGCATCGTTGAAAAGCGGAGTTCCTTTGTCTCCAACCCATCGGTTTCGCTCCCGGTCTGGGTCAGGATATTGGCAGCCTCCCCTTTATCATTAATGCTCTGGATGACAACCCTCCAGGAGTATTGCTTTTCTTCGGGGTTCTTTGACTCTATATCAAGGACAATACTATAATCGGTATCGGGCCTTATGCCGCTTATTTCTCTTCTGACAGTTTTCGAGCTGTCTCCTTCATCCGCCGAATGGGCCAGCATAATAGGCTGCCTTGCGTTGAATGCCACACCGGCCAGCACGGCAAGCACTATAACCCCTGCACTGATGACAGCAATCGCTGTTTTCTTATTAATCCCTGATGCGTATTTGGCTGCAATCCGGCTTAACGCTGCCAGAGCAATAGTCAAAACAACTCCGAATACATACCACATCCAGGCTTTGAGCTCCGCCGCACCGGATATGGCCGAGCTAAAGCCCTGCAAGCATAAAACAACCGGAATCAAAGTAAGGATAAAATATGCTATGCAATGCGTCCTGTGCTCCTTTGATATGCCGCTCAGGTAAACAGCCATTACCAGGGGAAAAGCAAGCCAGGCGCCCCTGGAGTATGTAAATATAAAGACGAAGAACAAGGTAAAACTAATACCGTAGTAAATATATCTCTGCCAGTCTTTTACATTCAGCAACAGCGTCATGGAGATAAAATATGCGGCTGTCAGATAGGTAGCCAGGGTATTCGGGTACTGAAGGGAAGAATAAATCCTCCCCGCTTCAAAAGCCCCGGGATAGTTAAAGGTCCCGGCTGCGGCGCCTATGCCCAGCAGGGCTACCAGAGCAGCGTTTGCCAGCAGGATGTTCAACAATATCTGAGGTTTCTTCAGCTCTTTGGTCATCTCCGCAGCCATCCAAAAGGCCATGAAATAGTTGACGTTCTTCAGTAATTCTCCTAAGGCAGACCGGATATTGGCGGCTGGAACCAGCGATACGGCATATGCTAATACAAGGCCTAAGACCGCATAGTCCAAGGGACTTGTCAGAAAACTTGCATCCTTCTTCACCGAGAGCTTGTATATCCACCACAGAAGGAATAACAGCGCGGAAAACGCATGGGTGGGCAAAAACTCTCTGGAGAAGTACAGCCCTCTGAAAAACGGGGGATACAACATAAGAATGCACAACCCGATAAAAACAACCCAGAATAGGCCATTTTTTTCTGCCAATAGTAATTCCTCTACTGCAACATTAGTTTGCTTTAGTCTCTTCAATTTTTGTTTTTTACCCATAAAAATGCTCCTTTCGGGAAAGGTAGTCGGCTATCTATAGGATTTCTACATAAAAAGAAAAATCCCTTTTCAAAAATAGGATTCATGCTTCTTTTTACACGGTCGGTATGTATATGTGTAAGCCTTGCCATCAGCGGCATCCAAAAAAGAGCCAACCTCTGCAGGTTAGCCCTTTTTCTCCCTAGCTTAGTTTTATTTTTCAGGTGCGACTATGGCTGCTACCACTTCTTTTTCTTTCACGTCATACAGGAGCGCTATTTTGTCGCCTTGGTTAATCCTTGACAGCCTGATTGTGCCGTCAAGGCTATATTTATTGAGGTTAAGCTCATCTCCGTCAAGCCGGTACAATACGGCGCCGTCGGCTATCCTGTAGTCTCCACTGTTTGCTCCGGCATCTCCTACCTCCATGAAACTTCCGTCTCTGCCGTAAACCGTACCCGCTATTATCCTGGCGCCGTCACTGTTTTGATATACCAAGCCGCATACGGTGTCGTTCACTCTGCTGTTGCTGTCCAGATAGAATGCAATAAGCTGTCCTTCCTTGACCTGGTTCGACGATTTCAATTTGTACTCGTTCTTGCCCTCGCCGAACACGTCTATTTCAACGAACCAGTCTCTACCAATCTTCCACGGAGCATCTGCAACCACGCCAAAGTATATATCGTCTTTTCTGCCTTCAAAGTTTTCATTAAGGAATACTATCATCTTTGCCGTTTTGCCTGGCTCGCCGAATATAACAGCTTCCCCTTTTGAAGCGGTTATGGCCATGTCTACCAGGGTGTCATAGCTGATAACTTCGGGGTCCAGTTCTATAACGCCGTCATCCTTATCCAGCGCTTTCATTATGACGGTGTCGGCGCCTATATAGTAAGTTTTGCCGCCGCCCTCTACATACCTTCTGTCCGAGTTTTTTGTTACCCTAGTCACGGTTCCATCCACTTTATTATTGGGGTAATCAAAATCAAATCCAAGATTTTCATCAGCAGCTATAATCTCAATGCTGCCCTCCGCTATTTCTCCATCGCTGTTCAGTTCGTATTTTATTGCCCAAACAGTCCTATTGTCATTCGGATAGTTATTAGCTGCAAAAACAGCCGCATCTCTTCTTTCTTCAAAACAATACTCTACCTCTTTACCTTCACTTGTAAATACGGCAATGCTCGGGCTTCTTCCGGCATAGTACCAGGTAACTATGCCGTACAGTTCATCACTGGTTGCCTTGGCATCGGTAATCAATGCCGCTATCTCACCGCTCAAGTCAAGATGGAGCACAACCTTTTCATCCATTATATCAAATTTCGTTACATCATCCAGCCTTTTGAACTCTCTGCCTTGTTTTACCGATATTATAGATGCATCTTTAGCAATATCATAATTGACGCCGCCAATTGTTATACTGTCGTCCCTGAGCCTTGTTACTTTGCCTTTCACCGCTTGGTTTACCACCATGATGAAGAGCTCGTCATCGTCATTTTCCCAGTAGAATATGACCGACCCTTCATCGATGTCGTCCAGAGTCGCTTTGGTGAAGTCTTTATTGTATACGTATACTTCATCATAGTCATCAAGGGCCAGAGCCTGCTCCTCCGCATCATAGAGGCCGATATAGTCTATCTCGTCTCTGTACACATCCGTCACTAAGCCTCTGTCTCCGCCTCCAAAATCGAACAGGTTTGCGGCTGCTATTTCTTTGCCGTCAAAGATGAAGTAACCGTACATGCCTTCTAAGTCTTTTGCAGTTCTACCGCTGCCGGTAAATCTATCATAGTTAACGTAGATGTTTGCTTTTGTGATGTCATCATCGAGCCATGCATAGGTTTTATCCGCAGTCTTTAGTTCTACTTGTTTCTTGCTATTGCCTCCGTCTATTGCTACCGTATCAAATACTATATCTCTTTCTTCTGTTTCAACACTTATCCATACAACTTTTTGTTTTTTGTGAAGTATTTTAACTTCTTTTAAGAATAGGCTTTCGGTATTTACATCTATAGCCATTTCGAAGGTGTCAATAAGTCTTCCGCGCTCGTCTTCCAATTCGAATTCGTTTTCATCAAGCTTGCCTGTTTTTGAAATAGCGGTTACAGTACCCTCGACTTCTTCAATGCCCAGCTTATTCTTAAGAAGGGTTTTGTCTACAGTTTCCCATCTCGGGCTGTCGCCGTAGGACACCTGCTCCATCAATTGAACTTCAAGGGAGTTGTCAACCATCATGGCTATCGCGCCACGGTTTGCAGACAGGCTGCCTACTACGCTCACGCCATCGGTGATTTCCTCTTCTGCGGCCACTGCAAGGTATCCGCCGGGATATCCGCCCAGGGAGTTAGCCTTTGGAGTGTAGCCAAGGGCTGCCACTATCATCTTGATGGATTCGGCGAAGGTTACCGGGTTTTCCGGTTTGAAGGTGCCATCCGGATACCCGACTATTATGCCGATGTCAACCGCCACGTTAATGTAGCCGGATGCCCAGTGGCCCGCTGTGACATCGATGAACCTTGTCGCGCCTGCGGCGTACTGAGCGGCTTCGCCTATCCCAAGGGCGCTTACTATAATTTTAGCAAACTCCGCCCTTGTGACGGGCTGGTCTGGCCTATAGGTACCGTCCGGATAACCTGCGATGATGCCCAGAGCGACAAGCCTTGCCACGGCGTCTTCACAGCCGGTCCCCACTACGTCTTTCGGCACCGCAGCTGCTAAGCTGAATGTGCCTAGCACTAATGCAAGAGCAAGTACCAGTGCCAGAATCCTCTTCATGCCTATTTGCCTCCTTTCTTGATATTTTGTTTTGCATATAATATGCATAATAGGTACAAACTTCCTTTTGAATCCTACTCAGATTATAGCATTGGCAATTGGCGGGGTCAATAACTGGCAGGATATTGAAATGTAATTGTAATATGGCTGTAATATAAGGGAAGGGGACACGCCGCCGCCGGTAAAGTCAGGAGACACACCTCCTCCCTTTAGTATACCTCAAGGGCAGGAGGAATGTCCCCGTCAGAATTACCTGCTGCGGAATGTCCCCGGTTCTAAAAAAAAGAGCTAACCGCTGGGGTTAGCTCTTTTTGATGCAATATGCTTACTTGTGTGTAACTTTGGCTGCCACGATTTCTCTTTCTTCTACATCATACATGAACTCGATTTCGTCACCTGCGTTAATCTTTGTCAGCCTGGTTGTTCCATCCAGAGCACCATCATCAAGCTTATACAGTACGACGTTGCTTGCTACTCTGTATACATAACCTGATACGGTGAGGTAACTTCCGCTTCTATCGCCTACAGTGCCTGATCCGAATACAACAACGCTGGAGCTAGTCGTTTTGTCCACTTTGTCGTTGTTGTCCAGATAGAATGCGACAAGGTTACCTTTTGCAACTGTATTGGAAGCAGGTAGTTTGTAGTCGGCTTTGCCTGAACCGAACACATCAATCTGCGCGTACCAGTTGCTTCCAGACTTCCACGGCCTATCGGTGACTACGCCAAAGTATACGTCTTTCTTGCTGCCTTTGAAGTCAGGATCTTCGAATACTATCATCTTTGCTGTTTTTCCGGGTGTTCCGATTACTATGGCCGGCGTAGCAGAGCTGATGCTCATGGATACCAGACTGTCATATTTTACAAGCTCCGGATCAAATACTACATCGTCACCGTCTTTATCATATAATTTGATCAATACAGTGTCAGAGTTAATATAGAATGTGGTAGTACCATCATGCAGGACGTATTTTTTGTCTGCTTCTTTGGTTATGTTAGCGCTTTCCACACCATCAACATCACCTATAAGCTTAAGGCTGCCTTTTGCTATTTCCCCATCGCTGTTCAGTTTATACGTTACTGCATAATATATGTCATCACCGTTAGCGTCGTTTACAACGTCTGCATCCGTATTTTTCTCGAAGTAATACTCTACTTCTTTACCTTCACTGGTGAATATGGCAACTTTTGGATTCCTTCCTTCGTAGTAATAAGTTACCACGCCGTACAGGTCATCGCTGGTTGCCTGAGCATCAGTAACCATTGCCGCGATTTCACCGTTCAGGTCAAAATAGAGCGCAACTTCTTCATCTATTACATCTGTTATTGTAGTGTTAGCCCAGGTATCAAAGTCTTCGCCACTGTTCAGTGAAGCGATAGATTCATCTTTGGCTCTCGTATAGTTTTTGCCGTCGATTGTTACCTTAGCGCTGTCATCCCTGACCCTTGTTACTTCACCTGTTACTTTTTCGTTTACTACCATAACGAAGAGTTCGTCGTCGTCATTTGCCCAGTAGAATATGACCGAGTTTTCATCGATGTCGTCAAGGCTTGCCTTGGTGAAGTCCTTGTTGTATACGTATACTTCATCATAGTCGTCGAGTTCGAGGACCTGCTCGTCGGCATCGTACAGGGATATATATTCAATTTCATCTTTTGCCACCCCTGTTACAAAGCCTTTGTCTCCGCCTTCAAAATCGAACAGGTTTGCATATTTTACTTCTTTGCCGTCAAAGATGAAGTAACCGTACATGCCCACTAGATCCTTTGCATCGTCTGGTTCAACTTTTTCATAGTTTACATAAATCGTTGCGTCATCTATTTTGTCATTGAACCATGCATATGATTTATCGGCTACTTTCAGGTATACTTTTTTCGCAGGATCGATTCCATCATCTGCTACTACCGTGTCAAACAGTATGTCGGAAGCTGCGGTTTCAACGCTTACCCATACAACCTTCTTGTCCTTGTGAAGCAGCTTGACTTCTTTCAGGAACAGGCTCTCGGTGTTTACGTCGACAACCAGCTCGTAAGTCACACCGTCATCCAGCTTGAATTTGTTCTCAGCAAGCTTTGCTACTCTAGAAATTTCAGTTACAGTACCCTCGACTTCTTTAACGCCCAACTTAGTCTTAAGAAGGGTTTTATCTTCCTTCACTTCCCAAGTGGGTTTGTCGCCGTAGGATACCTGCTCCATCAGCGGAACTTCAAGGGAGTTGTCAACCATGATGGCGATTGCTCCACGGTTTGCTGCCATATTGCCTACCACGTTCACGCCATCGGTGATTTCCTCTTCTGCGGCCACTGCAAGGTATCCGCCGGGATATCCGCCGAGGGCTTCCGCCTTCGGAGTGTAGCCAAGGGCTGCAACTATCATCTTGATGGCTTCAGCGAAGGTTACCGGGTTTTCCGGTTTGAAGGTGCCGTCCGGGTATCCGGAGATTACGCCGACATCAACCGCTACGTTGATGTAGCCTGCTGCCCAGTGGTCTGCGGGCACGTCGGTGAACTTGGTGGTGCCTGCTGCATACTGAGCGGCTTCACCAACCCCAAGCGCTGCAACCACTATCTTGGCAAACTGTGCCCTTGTAACGGACTCTTCGGGTCTATAGGTCCCATCCGGGAAGCCTGCGATGATGCCAAGAGCGCCAAGCCTTGCCACGGCGTCTTCACAATCTGTTCCTACTACATCAGCGGGAGCTGCTGCAGCGAAGCTGAATGTGCCCAGCACCATAGCAAGAGTAAGAACTAGTGCCAGAAGTTTCTTCATGCTTTCTTTTCCTCCTTTTGAATTTTTATTTTGGAAGGAAACTTGTCTTGTAGTGCGTAGTATTTATGTACTACTTCACCGGTCCACCGGTTTCCTTCCTGCTTTTGCGTCAGCGACCGGTGATTTGCCTTTAATATGCAGGAGAGGTACATACTTCTCCCGCATTCTATTGAAATTATAGCACCATCGATTTTTAAGGTCAATAATTGGCAGGATATTGTAATGTATTTGTAATATGCCTGTAATATTAAGGAAAGGTGACATACCGCTGCCTTAAGGTATGGGGACACACTGCTGCCACGCGGATATTCCTTGCTGCGGAATGTACCCGATTGAAAAAGAGCCGGCCGCTCGGGCCAGCTCTTTTTTAATTTAACTTAATCCAGGTCTACATTGACTATGGCTGCTACTATTTCTTTTTCTGCTTCATCATACAGGAACATGATTGTGTCGTCTTTGTTAATCCTTGTAAGCCTGGTTGTTCCGTCGAGTTTGCCGGCATCATCAAGCTGGTACAGTACAGCTCCGCTTGCTACTTTGTATACGGTTCCGTCAACAGTGATGTAGCTTCCGCTTCTTTCTTCCACTGTGCCTGATACTGTGCTGAATACATTTGCTTCATCTGCTTCATATAGTTTCACTTTGTCGCTGCTGTCCAGTTTGAATGCTACAAGGTCACCTTTTGCAACGGCTCCTGCCGTAACTTTATAGTCGCCTTTGCCTGCTCCGAATATATCCATCTGTGCGAACCAGTTGGTTCCGACCTTCCAGGGGGCATCGGTGACTACGCCGAAGTATACGTCGTCTTTGCTGCCTTCAAAGTCCTTGTTCGTGAATACTATCATCTTTGCGGTTTTGCCTTCCTCGCCGAATACTATTGCGTTTCCGTTAGCTGTAACGGCCATGGATACCAGGCTGTCATACTTAACAAGTTCCGGATCCAGTTCGCTGTCGCTGTTCAGCGCTTTCATCAATACTGTATCGGAGTTTATGAAGTAAGTGTCATCTCCACTGGTTAGATATTTTCTGTCCGCAGTTTTTGTTAATGCGATAGCATCGTTTATATCAAGAACTTCAAGGCTGCCCTCTGCGATTTCGCCGTCGCTGTTCAGTTCATATTTTATTGCTACGATAGCGTTTGCAGAATAGTCATAACCTGCTACATCTGCTGCGTCTGCTTTCTCTTCGAAGTAATACTCTACCTCTTTACCTTCGCTTGTGAATACGGCAACCTTCGGGGTTCTTCCTTCATAGTACCAGGTTACCAGACCGTACAGTTCATCGCTGGTTGCCTTGGCATCAGTAATCAATGCCGCGATTTCTCCGTTCAGGTCAAGATAGAGCACCACTTTTTCATTCATTATATCATAGCTGGTTACATCGTTTAGCTGTTCAAAGTCTTTGCCCTGGTTCATTGAAACGACAGCGCCTTCAGCTACAACATAGTTTTTGCCGTCGATTGTTACCCTGTCGTCTCTTAGCCTTGTAACTTCACCTTCTACTTTATTATTCGCTACCATGATGAAGAGCTGATCGTCGGCACCTTCCCAGTAGAAGATAACCGAGTTTTCATCCATGTCGTCAAGGCTTGCCTTGGTGAAATCCTTGTTGTATACGTATACTTCATCATAGTCTTCGAGTTCCAAAACCTGTTCGTCCGCATCTTGCAGAGCTATAAATTCGATTTCATCTTCTGCCACGCCTGTTACTAAACCTTCTTCGTCAAATCTGAACAGGTTTGCTGCTACTATTTCTTTGCCGTCAAAGATGAAGTAACCGTAGTCGCCTGCTTCAACATCGCCTAGAGCTACATCGTCATAGTTTACGTAGATTTTGTCGCTGTCTACTTTATAAGTTTTATCCGCGACCTTTAGCGTAATCTCGTTGCCAGCTACTTTGCTCACTGTGTCAAATACTATGTCGGAGGCTGCGGTTTCAACATTTACCCATACTACTTTCTTGTCTTTGTGCAGTAATTTTACTTCTTTCAGGAACAGGCTCTCGGTATTTACGTCGATAGCCATTTCATAAGTTGTACCGTCATCTAATTTGAATTTGTTCTCAGCCAGCTTTTCTGTCCTTGCGATACCAGTTACGGTACCTTCCACTTCTTTTACGCCCAATTTAGTGTTAAGAAGGGTTTTGGTAGTTGAGGCTTCCCATGTCGGGTTGTCACCGTAGGATTTTTGCTCCATCAGGTAAACATCAAGGGAGTTGTCAACCATGATGGCTATTGAGCCACGGTCTGCCGCCATGTTGCTTACTACGCTCACGCCATCGGTGATTCCCTCTTCTGCAGCCACTGCAAGGTATCCGCCGGGGTATCCGCCCAGGGAGTTGGCCTTCGGAGTGTAGCCAAGGGCTGCCACTATCATCTTGATGGCTTCGGCGAAGGTTACCTGGTTTTCCGGTTTGAAGGTGCCGTCCGGATATCCGACTATTACGCCGACGTCAACCGCTACGTTGATGTAGCCTGATGCCCAGTGGTCCGCGGGCACGTCTGTGAACTTGGTGGTGCCTGCTGCATACTGAGCGGCTTCACCAATGCCAAGGGACGCAACCACTATCTTGGCAAACTGTGCCCTTGTAACCGGCTCATTGGGTCTGTAGGTCCCATCCGGGAAACCATTAATGATGCCCAGAGCGACAAGTCTTACTACTGCATTTTCATAGTCCGTTCCTACAACATCTTCCGGTGCTGCAGCTGCGAAGCTGAATGCGCCCAGCACCATAGCAAGAGCAAGAACTAGTGCTAAAATTTTCTTCATGCTTTCTTGTCCTCCTTCAATTTTTGTTTTGGAAGGAAACTTTTTATGGCAGCTATATGCTACCTGAGTCTTGCTTCACCGGGTTACCGGTTCCCTTCCTGCTTTTACGGTAATAGCCGGCGGTCTGCTTTTAATATGCAGGGAGTTTACATAATTCCCATACATTCTATTGCAATTATAGCACCGGCGATTTTTAAGGTCAATAATTGACAGGATATCGTAATGTACTTGTAATGTGGGTGTAATATTGTCAGTAGTTGGTAGGACGTGGTTCGCGGAATATAGATCACAGATGACAGGAGTGAAAAGCGTATGTAGTTGGTGAATGATGGTTAACATAAAATAGCAGAGATTCAGCGCCTTTTCAGGAATGCTTCTCTGCTATTTAGTCTTATACATCTCGATAAACCTCTCCGGGGAGATCACTTCGACCGACCTGTCTTTGAAATCTTTTTCGTTTCTGGTGATTATATAGTTTGCCTTGATTTTTTTCGCGCACTGCGTTTGCAGCGCGTCTTCA
>Ga0067045_1031044_pt1 | contig 13343 bp, 8 predicted proteins | sample TerdegcTABiofilm_FD_59184 | JGI IMG/M metagenome (GOLD analysis project Ga0067045, IMG submission 59184) | Combined Assembly of (Gp0054472, Gp0054536) Wastewater bioreactor microbial communities from Singapore -Terephthalate degrading...
CCCCCGCCACACCGGCTCGGCCGCCGCCAAGACCAACAAGACAATCAAGGCAACCCTCGACAAGAGTAACAGCAGCTCCTGCAAGAACAGCCGCAACCGCCTGGGACGATAGGCGGCAAGCAGAAACTCCATCGCCGCCCACTCCGTTTCACGGTGCCGCCGGCGACTCCACAAATGGATCAGCACGGGAATGGCCGCCGCCGCCATCCAACCCAAGAGGGCGGGCTGCAAGAAGCCGAAGGCGAGAGGACGAGTTCCCCACATGCTGATCATTCGTCAAATAACCGTTTCTCACGATACTCTTGCCGATCGCACGGCGGCCGGGGTTCGGGAAAGATCCCAATCCCCGAACCGCTCCTTGAGCAAGAAGCAATTCCAACCTTTATGTCAACCGCGGCCGCGTCTGGATCTCGTCAGCAAGTATTGCGTCAACACCCGATCGAGCGGCCAATCCGTGCGAATCAATAGGTAATCCACACTCAGGCCGCGGCACGTGGCCCGCAACTGACTGAGAAACCGCCCGAATTCACGCAGATAGGCCTGCCGCAGAGATCGCGGGTCCGCCGATTTTTTCGGAAGACCTTCCAGCCCTCGAAACTGGATCGGCTCGCGAAACGAGAACTCCGTCTCTTGCGGATCCAAGACCTGCACCACGATCACGTCGTGCCTGCGATGTCGCAGATGCCGCAGCCCGTTCGAGACGTCGGCGAGCGGCGCGAAGAAATCGCTCATCACCACGATCAGGCCGCGGCGGCGGTAGCGTTCCGCGGTTTCATGGAGCACATGCCCGAGCCCCGTCCTTCCCCCCGGGGAAGCGGCCTCCAGGGCCTGCACCACATCCTTGAACCTCCCCGCTCCGGCGTCGGGTCGCAGTACCGTTTGGACCTGCTCGGCAAAGACCGTCAAGCCCACGCGATCCTGACGGTGCAGCACCAGATAGGCCAAGGCGGCCGCCGTGCATTGGGCGCACTCCCATTTACTCCAAGGCGCTCGCTCGCTGCGATAGCGCATGCTCTCGCTGGCGTCGACCAACAAGCCGCACGTCAAGTCCGTCTCTTCCTCGAATCGTTTGAGATAGAACTTGTCGGTCCGCCCGAAGACCTTCCAATCGAGATAACGCAGATCGTCGCCCGGCGAATACTCGCGGTGCTCCGCGAATTCGACCGAAAAACCGTGATACGGGCTACGATGCCGTCCGGCCACGTAGCCTTCCACGATCGCTTTCGCCCGCAGCGTCAAGCCTTCAAGCTTTGCCGGCAGTCGGGGATCCAAGAACTTTGGGAAGTATTCCACGGGCGGTCAATTCTTCATCCGGCAAAGGGATCGTGTCCAAGAGGCGGCGAATCAGATCATCGGCACGGACGCCCTCGACTTCCGCGCTGAAGTTGAGAATGACGCGGTGGCGGAGGACGGGCAAGGCCGCAGCGCGGAGATCTTCCAACGTGGGATGCGTTCGCCCCTGAATCCCCGCACGAGCCTTGGCCGCCGATACGAGATACTGCCCCGCTCGCGGCCCGGCCCCCCAAACAACGAAATCGCGGACGAACTGCGGTGCGGTTTCGACTCCCGGGCGAGTCGCTCGCACCAATTGCAGGGCGTAGCGGGCCACGTGATCGGGGACGGGAATCCGCCGCACCAACCGCTGCATGGCCAGGATTTGTTCCCCATCCAAAACCGGCGAAATCTCCGGCTCCAGGTCCGCCGTCGTCCGCCGGATGATTTCCAGCTCGGCCTCATCGTCCGGGTAGTCCACCAGGATGTGGAACATGAATCGATCGAGCTGAGCCTCCGGCAAGGGATAGGTGCCCTCCTGCTCGATGGGATTTTGTGTGGCCAAGACGTAGAAGGGCTGCTCCAAGGCATGGCGCTGCCCCCCCACCGTGACTTGATATTCCTGCATCGCCTCCAGCAGGGCCGCCTGCGTCTTCGGCGGCGTGCGGTTGATTTCGTCCGCCAGAATGATATTCGCAAACAAGGGACCGGGGACGAACCGAAGCTCGCGGGTGCCCGCCCTCTTGTCCTCTTGGATGATCTCGGTCCCCGTGATGTCCGAGGGCATCAGGTCGGGTGTGAACTGAATGCGATTGAACTTCAACGAAAGGGCTTTCGCCAAGGTGCGAATCATCAGCGTCTTGGCCAGGCCGGGTACTCCCACGAGCAAGCAATGTCCCCGCGCAAACAGGGCCGTCAACAATTCGTCGATGACGTTCTGCTGACCGACGATCACTTGTCCCAATTGGGCCTTCAGCCGGTTGGCGGCTTCCGCCAGTTGCCGCAGACTCTCCGTATCATCCATTTCGTTTTTGTTTTCCCAAATTCGTGAGGGCATGCCCCGTAAGGCATGCGTCGGTCGCATTCTCCACTTCTCGATGTCTTCGCCTCTCCGAAGACCGGCACGCAACCCGGCGGACGGCAGAACCTTCTTCGACCCCGCCTGGAATCACGATTCCCCGATTTCGCCCCTTTCCGCTCATTCTGCAAACCCCGGCGCCGCGCTGTCAACCAATCGCACTCGTCCGCCGACCGCATTTTGCACGACCGTGAGCGTCCTGTCCGATTCACGGAGCGTGGGCGTCGATAACCGGTATCAAAGGAGCGGAAAAGTCCGGCTTTTGGTTCCGCGAGAACCACTCCTCCAAAAGCAACCGCCGCTGCGTCGGCGCGGCGGTGCGGTTGCGGTCATTGCGGTCCGGACCGTGTTCCACGCTCCAGCCGTCCCACTCGCGGAATGCGTGATAAGCCCAATCCCAGCCGTACTCCTCGAACAGCTCGATACAGTCTCGCAGATAACGGTAAGCGCTTTCATCCGGCGCCCAGCGGATGGCGCTGAATTCTCCGATATAGATGTGGACCCCGTAATCCCGTTGATAGCGAATCACAGGATCGAGGATCTGCCGCAGCACCTCTTTGTCATAGTACTTTCCGCCGATTTCGCCGGGGTAGTGCAAACCCACCGCCGAATCGTACACGCCTTGATGCGTGAAAGCGTGCGGTTGATACATGTGGACGCTGTAGACGATTCCCGGCACGTCCAGGGGTTCAAACCAGTCCAGGCCTTCGGGACTTCCCCACGGTCCCGGTTCCACGATGATGGCGTGGTAGGGATCGATTTCGCGGACGCGCCTTGCCGTCACTTCCGCCAATTCACGCCAGGTCATCAGTCCCTCAGCGACCGCTCCCTCCACCGGTTCATTCACCAAGTCGTATCCCCATACGGCCGGATGCTCCCGGTACCGCGCGGCAATTCCCTCCCAAATCTCCAAGAAGGCTTCCTGAAACTCCTTTTCGTGAAACATACGGCATTCGGAGGCTGCATTGCGTCCTCCGGGAGGCGTGTGGATATCGATGACCGCCAAGATTCCCGCCCGGCGGCAAGCCTCCAATCCCTGATCCAGACGCTGCAAGGCGGATTCCAGCCAAAGGCGATACTCCGCGACCCCGACGCTATCTGCGGGACTACGTGGGAATCCACCCCAAATCAACTGCCAACGGACGTGGTTGGCCCCCCAATCGCGCCCGAATTCCATCAGGTCTTCGTCCGAAACACGCGGTCCGATCATCGCGCCGCGAAGCCGCGGCAGAGCATGTCCTTTGAATACGACTTCCCGCGGGGATTGCGACGGCGCCGACCGTTGCCGGCCGATGACGCGCACTCGGACGTCATCGAACCACGCCTGTCCCGTGACAGCCTCCAAACCCAAGATCAGCGTCACGTTCCGGGCATTTGCCGGGACGGCAGCCACGTGTTCATGCGTCTTCCAATCCCATCCTCCGCCCGGCAGATTTCGTTGCGGCCAGAGGGTGCCGGTCGGCGTGTCGATCTTCAACATGCACTTCACGCCGTTATACGGCTGCGGCGGCTCGGCAACGTCGGCCGCCTTGATTCGGGCCGAGACCCGAACGCGCGTTCCTTGCAATTTCTCCACCGGCAAGCTCAGTTGCACGCTCCGCGAACCGCGACCGGCTTCGGGGGGAATCACGACGTGCAAACACCATCCTTGTTCGGGATCGCGAACCAAGGCCAGCCCTTCTCCTCGCTTGGGTTCCCAAGGTCCGGGCAAGTCTGCGAGGCGCGGTCCATCCACGGGCGCGGACGGCTCAAAATCCGCGGCAAGAACCTCAGATTCATCCATCGCATGGGTGCTCCGGGCAGGCAGACATAGCACTGCTATCCCGACGAAAGACAGGCAAGCGCAACGAAATAGTGGGACCCTTCTCACGTTCTCGACTCCTAAACTATTCCCCAAAGGTGCGGAGGCGGCGTCTCCCTGATCAGAAGATTACCACGTCCTCCCTCGCAACCCATGCTTTCCCCTTGCCCGCGCGGTCATGCCTGCCGCGTCCGGCTTCCTATCCGCATTCCCAACGTGCTCTCCCCGATTTCCGTCATTCAGAGGGCGGGCCCCCGGCGGAAGCCTCGCCGACATCCTCCGGCACGATCTCCGTCTCGAAAGCGGCTATTTCCGTGGCGCCGACAAGGAACAGCGTATCGCCGGCAAAAGCCATATTTCCCCCTCTCAGGCCCCAAGGTTCCAGAGACATGACTTTCACGGGACGACCGGCGGAGACGTCGAAAACATAGATCGCGTCCTCCGTCGGCCAGTAAATGCGATTACCGGCGATCAGCCCCCGTCCGACGCCCATCGGCTCCTTGCCCTCCGGCCAAACAAGCGAGACTTCCCCGGTATGCGGTCCCATCGTCTCCAAAAGATAGAGTCGATCTCCGGACGCGACCAAACGATCCCCCACCACGCCTAGAAGGTACGTAACTCCCTCCAATTCCGTCTCACTCCACCACAATACCTGGCCGTTCGCGGCGTCCAAAGCGAAGACGTAACGACTATCGCGGGGAGCCAGATACAAGACGCCGTTGTGATACAGACAGGGCGAGGGCGATCGATAGCGAAAGATTTCGTTGCGGCTCAAGTCGCCCCGAGAAATTCGTGGATAGGTCGTCAACCAGCGGATGTTTCCCGTGCCGGCCGACACCGCCGCCACGCAGCCCAGATTGGTGGACACGTAAAGCGTGTCGCCGTGGAGGGTCGGCAACAGGTGGTCCATTTCATGAAGCAGGCCCCGCCCGGGTGAATCCGCCGCGCAAAGGAACCTCTGCCAACGGTTCTCTCCTCGATCCGCGGAATAACAGGCGAGGTAAACCTGGGAGGGGATGTCCGATCGCCGCAACAACACGAACACACTGTCTTCGTGGACCAGCGGCGGCCCCTCGAAGGCCCATTCGCGGCCCGGCGGCGTCGCTTTCCACAAGAGCCGCCCTTGCTCCGCGAGATCCACGCAGACCAAGAAGTTCTCCGGCACCTCTCCGCCGGTCAAGACGGGAGAAACGGTGACCGGCAAACCCATCCGAGCAAACAATCGCCTCCCGGCGATCGTGCACGAGAATCGCCCCGGTTCCAAAGTGTTGTACGGCAAGCCCTCCATCAAGCCGGGTTCCGGGAAATCCACCACCACGGGTCCCTCCAGCCCCCACAGCGGCTTCCCCGTCCGAACGTCCCATGCCAGGATTTGCCGCGACGTTGCGACCCAAACGCGATCGTCTGCGGCGGCCGCAAAGTAACTCAACGGAGCGTCCGCGGGTTCGGTACCGCTGCGGACACCGGCCGGCTGGATCCACGCATTGATGGTGCTGACAGGCGGCGGCGGCAAGCTCGCCCTCCATTTCGGTCGCACAATCTCGAAAGCGCGCGGGAGTATCTTGGAACGCGCATCGTTTCCCGCGAAGGTCGGCCAGTCCGCGGCGACCGGCGGCAGCGGTCGGGCGCGGATCTCTCCCAACAAATCCTGCAACACGGTCGCATACGCCGTCTCCCGCCCCGCAAATCGTCCCGACTCCGCTGCGAATTTCGCTGTGAACTCCCGCAACTCGCGCTCGGCACGCGCGACGTCACCCTCGAGGATGGACGCCAGAACCAGACGAGCCAAGACGGCCGGCTCATCGAAGGAACAATCCGCCGTTCCCCACCAGGTGTCGCCGCCGGGCGCAGGAAGGAGACGCAGCCAATGGCTGCGGGCGGCCGCGGGATCACCGTCTTGAATCGCCCACTCGCCGAGCAGCCACAAGGCCTCATCCGCCCAACTGCTCGCAGCGCCCCATTCGACCAAGCGCGTCATTTTCTCGTGGTCGTGTTCCGCAGCCGCCTGCCGATACCATACCTCGAACGTGCCGTCCGCGGAACGACGATATTCCCGGAGAGCCTCCGGCGGCATCCGCGACAACAATACCTGACCGTATTGTCGCAGCGGCACATAGCGCGGCGATACCCCCGGCATATTCCGCGTGATGGGCACCAACTTGTCGTCCGCGCCCTCGATCAAACGCAGCAGATTGGGCAGGGCTTCGGCGTCGCGTCCCGCGGCAAGGGCTTCCTCCACCTGCCGCAAGCGTCCGCGCAACGCACTATCGATTTCGTCCACGCGGGGCCTTCCCGTCAGTTCATAGATCGGCCCCACCGACGGGATCACCACTTGCCCCCGGGCCGATGCCGCAGCGAGGAAAGCCATACAGCAAATCCAGACCGCACAGGTCGAAAACAGGAAGCTTCGGCGACGCCGCACCGGACCAAGCGACGGACCGATAAAGCGAAAGCGGCCCCCTCCCGCGGCTGTTCGATAATCAGACGGCGGAATCATACTTTCCCTCGAAACAACGCAAACCGCCCTCACGATGTGTTTCGGCTTGCTTGCCGCTGGCCGGTAGCACCTCCCCCATCGGAACCGCGAGTAGGGCTCATCCACAGGCAGTGACGGCTTCGTAAAAGGCGCGAAGATTCTCGGAGGTAACCCCCGGCGGCGTTCCCCCTCCTGCGGACCAAAGCACTCGCCGACGATCCTTCACGGAAGCCTTCGCCTGTTGTACCGCCTGAACGACGTCCTGCGGCGTGCCTCCCGCCAAGACATCCCTCGGCGGGATATTCCCCACCAGAACTAATTCATCCCCGGCCAGCGCACGTATTTCCTCCAACCCATGCTCGTGCGAAAAATTGAAGGCGTTGAAGCCGATGCGTTCGGCGTACTTCGCCGTAATCAGGCCGTGGGCGTCGTTGTGCAGCATTTTCACGGGCACGTCCAACGCCGCGAACACCTGCCTCATGAAAGGACAAGCGAACGTTTCAAAGTCTCGCGGCCCCACAAATCCGATCAAGTCGTCCAGAACCAGAACCCCTTCGATGCTGGGAAAGCATTCCTTCTGATAGCGAAGCCAATCCACAATAAAGCGGCTGACTTTGTCCAGCAATCGTAGGGCACGCTCCGGTTCGGACCGTAGTCCCAACAAAAATTCCGTCTGCCCCAACAGATAGGACGCGATGTTCATCGGACCGCGGCTGACTGCAAAACGGATACGATGGCCTGCCGCCTCAATGCGACCCCGGCAATGTTGCAGCCGTTTGATGACCAGCGGTAGCAGCCCATCCGTTCGGCAATCGGGAACGGTAATGCGGTCCGTTTCCTGCCAACTCAGCAAGACGCGCTCGGCGTGCGGAAAATCATTCTCGTGAAAGCGGCATTTGACACCGAAGGCGGACGGCTCCGTACACATCCCGTATTCCGCCCAGAAGCCGGGCAGAAACCACATGCCGGGAAAGTCCCGCATGACCTTCAGATTGGCGGCCAGCCACGTTTCGTCGTCCGTGAGATATTCGAGAATGGTCGTCCCGAACCACCCGGGTAGCCACGGGCAATCGATAATCAAACCGACCGGCTCCGGCACGACCGATTCGCCGCGAACCAACCGCAACATATTCTCCCACTGATCGTCGCGCATGAGGTTCCCCTTCTTCACCGGGCGGATCCCGGGGAAGGAACAACATCCCCCATCCCTCGATGCCCGGGACTGCTGACCGGCCGCGAGCATCTCCAACCGCGTCCGTCCCGCCGACGGTCACTTCTGTCTCATCCTAACCCTTCGGCCGAGCGTTGCCAAACCGCACCCGGCGATTGCGCACGGCGTTGTGACGAGGATCGAGCGTCGCTTGTCCGCCGGGAACGACCATTCGGTCCGCCATGCGACGATGGGAAACTCCGTGCCGCGACAGACCCTATTGCGACGGATAGCGCGAAAGCCGCCCGCTCGGTGTAAATTAAGAAAAAGACCCCACCCCCATGCCGGGGTCGTGCGTATCAGTATTGTCCGCCGTGGGACGCCAAGTACCTGTTGCTCCGCCGAGGCCGAAATGAACCGTCACGACCAGACGGCCTCCGACGATCACGTCATGCCGGTCGATCCATACTCGAATTACACTTCCGCGGTGCAGACGCTGCGTGCCGACGAAGGGGTGCCGCGTCCTTGGTCCCGCCGCGGCTACCTTCGCACATGTCTTGCAACCATCGCCTACGCGGTACCCAAGCTCAGCTTTGGGCTGGGGATGTCGATCTTGGGTTGCATTGGGGGGCTGTGGGCCTTCTTGAGCTTGCGGTTTTCCGTACCGAATACCTCCCTGGGCAACCGACTGCAATTCCGCGCCGGCCGGCTCGCGGAATTCACGGAAGAGGGCGTCCACACTCGATTTCGCGACAGCCACGGCGTTTGGATTGTCTGCCTTCGCGTCGGGGGCACCCGGCGATTGATGGCCTATCGGGCGACGTGCACGCACCTCGGTTGCTTGACCCTCTGGTCCGAAGCGGACGGTGAATTCCACTGCCCCTGTCACGGCAGCGCCTTCAATGCGGCAGGCGACAACCTCCGCGGCCCGGCGCCGCGCCCGCTGGACCTCTGTGCCATCCGCGCCACCGGGGACGGGTACGTGGAGATCGACGCATCCCGCGTCTTCCGCCGCGAGGTCGGCCGGGGCCTGCCCTCCGATTGCTACGTATTGGTCTAGACGGACTCATGCGACTGATTCAACGGATTCGCCGATCCCAAGTCTACCGCAGCGTGATACGACATCCCGCCCCCCGGGATCGTCGGAACCGCGCGGCCGTCGTTTTGACGAATCTCGTGCTCCACCTGCACCCCGTGGCGATCTCGCGCCACGCCGTACGAATCGGCTACACCTGGTGTCTCGGCGGCATCGCGTTTTTCCTCATGCTGGTGGAGACGATCACCGGCGTCCTGTTGATGCTGTACTATCGCCCCACGGCGAGCCACGCCTACGGCGACATGTTGGAACTGCGCGACGTCGTCTCTTTCGGCTTGATCCGAGAAATCCACCGCTGGGGCGCCCACGCCATGGTGATCATCGTCATGCTGCACATGCTGCGTGTGTTTCTGACCGGGAGTTACCGGCCCCCGCGGGAGTTCAATTGGGTCGTCGGCGTGATGCTGCTTTGCCTGACGCTCTTCTTGGCCTTCACCGGGTATCTGTTGCCATGGGACCAGCTTTCCATGTGGGCGGTGACCGTGGGCACGAACTTGGCGGGCGCCGCTCCCTTCATCGGCCACGAAGGTCCCGGTTCCGCATGGATCACCGCCGGCGGTGAACCGCTCATCACACCGCAGTCCGACGTCCGCTACCTACTGTTGGGAGCGACCGGCGTCACCGAAGAGACCTTGAACCGCTTCTACGTGCTGCATTGCATTGCATTACCCCTAGCCGTATTCGCCCTTTGCGGCTTGCATTTCTGGCGCGTACGCAAGGACGGCGGCATCAGCGGACCGTTATGAAGGACCCTTTGAACGGAAACCGCCGCGGCATCACCGCCTCGATACTCGCTCCACGGCAACCATGATCGACGACCCGCTCCTGTTTTCGCCCCAATCCGCCTCAACCGTTCCGGTTTGGCTTTATGCGCTCCTGGCGCTGGTCAACGCCGTGGCCGTCGTCCAAACGGGAAAGGCATGGCGGCGAGAGCAATCCGCCGGCCGCTTTCCGCTCATCCCGGTTTCCTTCGGCCTGTACGCCGCACTGGCGACGGCAGCCCTCGGACTGTTCATGTTCACCGGGAGATTGCCCGGCCCGCCCGAATCCGTCAAGAGGCTCGTCGACTCCTCCCTGCGCGCGACAACCGTGTGTGTATTGTGGTGGGGCCTGCTGTTCGCATTGATCCTACTGAGGCGGCCGCTGACTTCCCCGAACAGCCGCCCCCACGTCTTGAACATCCCCGCCTTGGCGTTCCTCCTCGCCTTGACCGACATCCGATTTTCGGAGCTGGTTTGGCAGCCGGACAACGTCGCCATCGTCCTGATGGTCGCCGCGACGCTGTTCTACTTTTATTCCGCATTGTCGTCGGCCGTTCGGAACGACGATCGAATCGCGCGAGGATTACCGCCGCTCGAAGGCGAGGCGAGGGAAAAGGAGAAGGTCCTCGTCTGGCCCGATCTCGTTTACATCGAATTGATTGCTATGATCGTTGTTACGACGGCACTCTTGATTTGGTCCTTAGCGCTGCCCGCCCCGCTGGAAGCCCCGGCCGATCCGCTGCATACTCCCAATCCGGCCAAGGCGCCGTGGTATTTCGTGGGACTGCAAGAACTTCTCGTCTATTTCGATCCTTGGTTGGCCGGCGTGGTCATCCCGGCGATCCTCGTGCTGGGATTGGTCGCGTTACCGTATCTGGATCCATCGCCCGAGGGCAGCGGCTATTACTCCATCGCGTCTCGCCCGCGCGCCGCCTGGGCCTTCGTCTTCGGCTTCTTCGGACTGTGGCTGCTGCTGATCGTGATCGGGGTCTTTTTTCGCGGTCCCAACTGGGCTTTCTACGGGCCGTTCGAGCCGCGCGACGTCCCTAAGATCGAATCCACGCGACCGCAGCCGCTTTCCACCTGGTTACGATCGTCCGGCACAGCATTCGAGCGGCCTTCCCACGAGCAGCATCGGTCCGGTGCGGTCGAGGTCTTGTTACGCGAATGGCCGGGGCTGGCGATTCTTGTCGCCTATTTTGTCGGCTTACCCCAGGTGCTGCTACGCGGTCCGACGCGAGCTTTCCGCCGCCGCGTCGGCGCTGTCCGATACCATTTGGCCATGTTTTTTTTCCTTTTCATGATGTTCATTCCGATCAAGATACTTCTGCGGGATGTTGTTGCCGTAAACTACGTTTTGTATCTACCGGAATGGGGTTGGAATATCTGATCTTTTTGACGCTGCGCGACGCGATCGGCCATGCATATTCGGGAGGAAACCCACTACAACCTGAATCGGCTCCACGTCATCTTCGCCGCGACCTCTTTTTTGTTGCTGGCAGTGACGATCGTCTGGATCGTGCGCGACGCCCGCCGACCCTGGAAGCGCTACCAGGCTGAAGCCGCCCATTTACTCGCCAGGTTCGGTTCCGATCATCCGGGGGAATCGGGGCGGTCCGTTCCCCGGCGCGGAGGGCGGCAAGCAAGTGACTTCTTCGGTGAAATACCTAGTCCTACATGGGACGGCGTCATCGCACTCCGCGGCATCGAGATACCCGGTTTCGACCGTGACGGTACGGTACAAGGTCGCGCGCCCCTCGATCGTTGTGTCACCTGTCACGTCTTGATCGACTGGTCCTACGATGACCTCATCCCTGCCTCCAACGATCGCCGGAGTTCCGCAAGCGTTGCCTCTCACGACTTCCCATGGAGGGGCTTGTGGGAAATACCTACCGGCGCGGTCAAAATACGGCACCCCGTCGTCTCGAATCCGACGACCTTGCAGCTTTGGATGCCACTTTTGCCTCAATCCTCGGGAGGCGATGTCTCCGCAAGTGCCGCGAACGCCGGTTCCAGTGACGATGCTTTACTGACAAGGGTGGGCGTCGCAACAACGGCGTCCTCCGCGGAGGCGGCTTGGGCACGTTGGGGGCTGGTCCTCGTCGAACCGCCGGCCCGCGATTCCGGCGCCATGGTCGTGCAAATCGCCCCACGCTCTCCCGCCGCCCTGGCCGAACTGCGTCCCGGTGACGTCATTCTCGAAATCGGCGATACGACGATCACCAGGGCGACGGAAGCGGTGTCGGCACTCGAAGACTGGTTGCAGCGAGCCGGCGGACGTTCGCCGTCGGGTCGGCTCCAGATGCGAGAGTTCCCGACCAGCGCAGCCCCGCAGCGCCGTGCCCCGTGGGTCCAATTGACGGTGAGGCGCGGACATCCCAATCCACTGGCCGGCCACCCGCGGCCCGATCTATACCTTTCGGCCGAGAGCCCTCATCCGCTCCCGGAATTCGGTTGCACGATCTGCCACGAGGGGCAAGGCCCGGCGACGGAGTTCGTCCACGCCGCGCATTTCCCGACATCCGCCGCACAGGCCCGGCAGTGGCAAGATGCGTACTCTTGGCATCCCGCCGAAAGCTCGCCGTACCCCATAACGCCGGGACCCTTTCTTCAGCGGAGTTGCCTGGCTTGTCACCGGCACGTCTTCGACCTGGCGGAAAGGGGAGATCCCGTGCGGCCCGCCGCAGGCAGCTTGCTCGAGGGACGGCGGGCCTTTGAACGCTACGGCTGCTACGGATGCCACGACGTAACCGATCCCAACTCCCCCCATCCCAGCGATCCGGGAATCCTTCGCGAACCACCGTATCGGGGAGCCGCGCTACAGCTCCTGACACTCGATTCCTTACCGCAGTCCGTACGACAAGCCGCGGTCGCCTACGTCCAGGGCGCCGAAGACGAAAATCTGCGGCAAAACCTGGCGGCGGGCGTGGCCGCTTGGTTACGATCGGCGTCGCCGGAGCGCCCGACCGCGGCGGAAGACGCGGCCGACAATGCTTACGACAGCCTCGGATCGCACGACAGCCCCGGAAAACCGTACGAAACGCGATTCGCCCTCACGGAGGCGGCGCGTCTGCTGCGGGTGCTAAGGTCGGACCGCCGCGAAGACATGATCCCGCCGCGAGGTCCCAGCCTGCGATACATTGCCCAGCGGCGCGACTTCGCGTATGTGACCCGCTACATCGCGAACCCGACCGGCATGCGTCCGGACGCCCGCATGCCACAGTTATTCGGTCTATTGGAACATGCCGACCCTCGGCACGCTGGAAAGTTACGCGAGTACGAAGACGTTGAGATCACGGGCATGGCGGCATATCTGACGGCCGGGTCGCCCTCCCCGGAATCCATGTCAGGGGTCCATGCACCGAGCGCAACACCGCGGAGCCTTGCGTCCCAGGAAGATGTGGATGAGGCATGGGGAAGACGGCTGTTCGCGACGCAAGGTTGCCTGGCCTGCCATCGACACCCCGACTTCCCCGAGGCACAATCGACATTCGGCCCCGATCTTGCGGGCCTGTCGTCCCGTTGGAGTTCCACGACGGCTCGGCCCCGCAACGACGGCGACCGATCTTGGAGGCGGGCGGACGACCTCGAGAATCTTGTTGCGTGGTTGGATAATCCTCGGTCGTTCAATCCGCATAGCCGCATGCCGCGACCGCAATTTCGCTCCTTCCACCGGCTCGCGGAGCCGGACGGCGAAGCCAGCCTATCC
>Ga0067045_1031045_pt1 | contig 13339 bp, 9 predicted proteins | sample TerdegcTABiofilm_FD_59184 | JGI IMG/M metagenome (GOLD analysis project Ga0067045, IMG submission 59184) | Combined Assembly of (Gp0054472, Gp0054536) Wastewater bioreactor microbial communities from Singapore -Terephthalate degrading...
AAAACCATTTCTAAATGTTATCATATGCACATGCGAGCATATAACAAATAGGAGGTATAAAATGAATACCAATGAAAATGAAGTGTGCAAGATATTAATTGTACACGAAGATTTAGTTGAAAAAGCTAAAAAAAATATGCCAGATGAATATTTAATCCGAGAAATCGGTGACTTTTTCAAAGTTTTAGGAGAGCCGACCAGAATTAAAATAATTAACGCTTTGTTTAATTCTGAAATGTGTGTGTGTGATTTAACTGCTGTATTAAATATGAATCAACCTGCAATTTCACATCAACTCAAAATATTAAAGCAGAATGGATTTGTCAAGTATAGGAAGGATGGAAAAATTGTCTATTATTCATTAAAAGATGACCATGTCAGACAAATTTATGAACAAGGATTTTTACATATCAACGAAAAAAAAGGAGGATTACTATGAAGAAATATCTTTTAAAAAATCTTGACTGTGCAAATTGTGCTGCAAAACTGGAAAGCAGTATTAAGAAATTGGACTGTGTAAAATCGGTCTCAATTGATTTTGGTACTCTTTCTATGCTTATAGAGACAACTGATATTAATAAAGTACAAAAAGAAATTGAGAAAATTGAACCAGAAGTTAAAATCATTGATACAAATGAAAAAAAATCAGAAGAACAAGAAGAAAACTTCAACCCAAAAACGGAATTAATTTTTATAGGTATAACTGCATTTATATATATCTTAGGATTAATTTTTCAGAAACAATTGGAAGGTACCACTTTTCACTTAGCTGAATATGTCCTCTTTTTAGGCGTATATTTAATGTCGGGATGGAAAGTTTTATTTAATGCTTTTAAAAATATCTCCAAAGGAAGAGTATTTGACGAAAATTTTTTAATGACAATAGCAACAGTTGGGGCAATTGCTATTCACGCACTGGCTGAAGCCGTTGGAGTTATGTTGTTTTACAAAGTTGGCGAATTTCTGCAAGAACTATCAGTACAAAACTCCAGAAAATCAATTAGAGCATTGCTGGAAATACGTCCCGATTATGCAAATTTAATAGTAAACGGCGAAACAAAAAAAGTTAATCCCGAAAATGTCAAAGTCAGAGATAAAGTGCTTATAAAACCAGGAGAAAAAATACCTTTGGATGGTGTAGTTATTTCAGGAAACACTCAAGTTGATACTTCGGCATTGACAGGAGAATCTGTTCCAAGAATAATTAGAGAAAAAGACACTGTTTTAGCCGGAATGATAAATAAAGCCGGATTAATAACTATAGAGGTTACAAAACCTTTTGGAGAATCATCAATAACCAAGATTTTGGAATTAGTAGAAAACGCAACACATAAAAAAGCAAAAACAGAAAATTTTTTCACTACATTTGCAAGATACTATACACCGGCAATCGTTGCGATATCGCTATTAACAGCGATTTTGCCTCCGTTACTTATATCAGGACAGACCTTTACAGAATGGATTTATAGAGCATTGGTTATACTGGTAATCTCATGTCCTTGTGCCCTTGTAGTGAGTATTCCTCTTACTTATTTCGGCGGTATAGGTGCAGCTTCCAAAAAAGGTATCTTAATAAAAGGGTCAAACTATTTGGAAACTTTGAATTCTGTAAAGACTATATTTTTTGATAAAACAGGAACTATTACAAAGGGCGTATTCAAAGTTACTGAAATTGTAACTAAAAACGATTTTACAAAGGAAGAAGTATTAGCATTTGCAGCCGAGGCAGAAGTTCATTCTACTCACCCTATAGCATTATCAATTATAGAGTCATATGGAAAAAAAGTAGATTTATCAATAATTAAGGATTATCAAGAAATAGGTGGTAAGGGCATAAAGGCAGTTATTAAAAATAGAACTGTTATTGTTGGAAATGACCGTCTTTTACATCACTTTAATATTGAACACGATATTTGTTCTATACCCGGTACAATTGTTCATGTTGCTATCGATAGTAAATATGCTGGTTATTTAATCATTAGTGATGAAATTAAAGAGGACTCCATTAAAGCTATTGCAGATTTAAAAAAACTTGGAGTAAAAGAATTAATAATGTTAACAGGTGATAACAAAGATATAGCAGAAGCCATCAGTAAAAAGGTTGGAATTGATAAATATTATGCTGAATTAATGCCTGAAGATAAAGTTTCTATTCTTGAAAGTTTTATTAGTAATAAAACTAGAAACTCAGGCAAGGTTGCTTTTGTAGGAGACGGAATAAATGATGCACCTGTTCTTACACGAGCAGATATTGGAATTTCAATGGGCGGCTTAGGGTCAGACGCCGCTATTGAAACCGCAGATGTAGTTATTATGAATGACTCTCTTACAAAAATATCAGAGGCAATAAATATTTCTAAGAAAAACAAGATTATTTTACTTGAAAATATCGCTTTTGCCCTCGGAGTAAAAGGAATTTTCGTGGTTTTAGGGTTTTTAGGTATTGCAACTATGTGGGAAGCAGTATTCGGAGATATGGGCGTGGCACTTATTGCTATTTTTAATGCTTCCAGAATGTTGAAGATAAAATAAACTTATTTCAGAGGCTGGCTCAAAAGTTTTTTGGATGTCAGCCTCTTTTCTATACCTGATATTTAAGATATTCTTAATTCTGTAATTTTATTTCAACATCAATCTGTTTAAAAGAGGACAGGGATGTCCGACTCTTTCAAAGAAAATGCAGAAGTTTCCGATAACGTTTCGCCAGTAGCCGAAGTCGAGCCAATGGCTCGATTTGGGGAGATGAAGCATTAGCGCACATCTCCCGGCTACTGGCTGTTGTCGGAATGTGCCGTGCCGTTATTTATTACTGAAAATAAACTGTCTTCATACTCAGCTTCTATCCTTTTTTTAGCAGCATTAAAGTAAGCATTATCTAATTCAATGCCAATAAATTTTCTATTTAATCTCAACGCAGCAACACCTGTAGACCCAACACCCATAAATGGATCTAAAACAATATCATTTTCATTTGTTGCAATTTTTATTAGGTGTTTTAATAAATATATTGGCTTTTGTGTTGGATGTTTTGGATTATTAAGTCTTTCAGGTCCCATACATATTGGACCTTCTAAAAAATTATGCATTTCATTTTGTTTCCCAAAATTCCATGTATGATTTTTATTCCACATACATACTATCAATTCACAACTATTTAAAAATCCTGCTTTTCTAAATTTTGGAACAGGATTTGTTTTATGCCAGACAAAAAATTGAAAAGTGTCAAAAATCGGATCAAATACTTCATGCCATTTTCCAATTAAATTATATGAACAAAATGCAAAAATGTTCCCAGTTGGTTTTAAAATTCGTAAAAAATCATCTTTTAAATCAGCAGGGTTAAAATCTACAGCATCCCATTCTGCGAGATCGTTATTTATATCTGTTCTCCAATCAAATTTCATATTTCCAGTAGAATATTTACTTAAATTATAAGGTGGATCAGTTAATATAAAATCAACAGATGAATCTGGAATATTTTTTAATAACTGAAAACAATCTCCATTAAACAATTCATAATCATTTTTAATCATAAATAAGCCTTTTTAATTTTATCTAATGCTTTTATTATAAATGAAGAACTTTTTTTATATTCATCTATTACTATATCATAGCCTCTTTCTGAACAACAGATAAAATTCCAAAAATCTTTACCGATTAATAATTCATCTTTAGAAAAAAATTGTAACACTCGTCCTTGTTTCCATTCTTTATTTTCGCCAAATCTATTATAAGCAGTAGCAAAATAACATTTTATATTTGCATTATTACCTAAAATGTTAGATAATATAGCATATTGTTCAAAAATTGCTTCTTTTTCAGACCGTGCTTTTTTATTATCTAAATCACCTCCAATTTTCAATTCTATTAGATAATGTGTCCCATTTTCTTTATCAATCAAATAGTAGTCGCTTACATGAGTTTTATTTTCAATTTTTCCTGTTTTTTTTACATTTTTGATTTTTTCATAATGAGCAATGTCAGGTTTTAATGGGTTATTTATATTTTTATAGCCTTCTAATAATTCTGCAATAATTCTTGTTTGTTCAGGATATAAAGGACCTTCTACGCTTGTTTTTACTTCATAAAATAATTTCGCAATATTAATTGCTAATCCTTCAAGCATGTTTCCTAATGAACTATCTAAAGACCTAACTAATGCTGCATAATATTTAATATCCTCGCCTAAAGCATCTATAAAAATATTATTAATTTTCATATTTATTACGCCATCAGGATCGTCCACTTCCGATAAATGTCTTTGTTCAAATCCTTCAGCATAAGCTTTTACTGATGCATTAACTATTTGCCTTATAGATGTTTCAGTATCTACTTTTCTCATTTTATTTCCTTAAATAAATCTTATACCATTTATTACATTTTAAAACAATATTTTTTGTATTGATTTTATAGTTATAGGCACGGCATTTCCGACAACGGTCGGCGGTATGAAATCGTTGGGGATTGCGGGCTACTATCCTGTCGAGTTACAACGAACTTGATGCGGGGTAGGACGCTCGCATAACCACCTAAACCCCAATGTTTTATACCGCTTGTTACCGCCTGGTGTTTTTCCAATTTAACTGTTTTCCATTTTTTCTTTTGTAAATTTGTTCAAATCAAAATTTAATTGAGTTACAAAGTCAGTGGTTCTTTCCTTACAATCTGCTCTTTTACAATACTTACAGTATTTCTTAAAACATTCATCTGTGTGCAAATTAAAAACAATGTCTTCTTGGAAATTTGAAACTAATAAGTTCTTTAATTTTTCTCCTTCTTCATGAGCATCTGATAAATACAAATTCCAAGGTAAAACCAAATCACAATTTATATGATATACATTACCGTATTTAATAAGTTTAAAATTGTGGATATCAATCCATTCATCAGGCTTGTTGCTTTCAATTATTTTCCCGAATTGCTCAATCAATTTAAAATCTGCTTCGTCCATTAGATGCGAAGAGGTTTCTTTAAGTATTTTCAAGCCAGTTATTACTATAATAGTCCCGAAAATCAAGGCTATCAAACTGTCTAACCATGCTAATTTTGTATAGTACAGCAAAACTAAACCAACTACTAAGCCAATTGATGAATAGGTGTCGGAGTGTAAGTGTTTTCCGCCTGATATTAAGGCAATTGAATTATTCCTCTTGCCAACTTTTATGCTATACCAACCAATTAAATAATTCAACAAACCTGCAACAGCTACAATAATAATTCCGATATCTAATTGCGAAATTTCTGCTGGAACAAAAAATCGTTTAATTGCTTCAAAAATGATAATTAAACCTGCGATTATAATTAAAAAACCCTCGACTGATGCAGATAAAAACTCGGCTTTCCCATGACCGAACGGATGGTCTTCGTCTTTAGGTTTTAATGAAACATAAACAGCGTACAAAGTAATAAATCCAGTTGTCACATTTACTGTACTTTCAAGAGCATCTGTTAATATACCTACTGAATTGGTCAAAAAGTAGGCAATTAATTTTACTATAAACATTAGAACTGATGAAATTGCAATAATTCGTTGAACTTTAAATTTCAGATTTTTATTATTTGTCTCCATATTTCTTTTTACCATACCAATATTCTATAAATATCTTCTTACTTTTTCTTTGTAACTAATGTAGTTAGTTCCAAATCTACTTTCTAAAAACCTTTCTTCACCAAGAATAATTAAATGATAAACAAATATGCTGTAGATTCCTAATATAATAGTCCATGGGCTTAAGAAATGAATAATCGAAGAAAGAGTAATTAAATTGAAACCGACATACATGGGATTTCGACTAAATTTGTACAATCCTTTTGTTTTGAAATGGGTTGTTTCACTTGGTAATCCCAAGCGAGTTGAATTTCCAAGATTTATCAAACTAATAAATGTAAACGTTAATCCAGCAATTATTAACACTACAGAAAATGCTCTATTAAAATAAAAGTCATTTACTACAATTGTTTCTATATTGATAAAACTAAGTACTAAAAATATCCATGTGAGATAGCCAGAAATCTTACCTGTATAAAACAATAATGGATTAATCGTTGTTTTTCCTATAATATTCATTGTGTAAGTTGTTTTAGTTTATATATTTTTTAATGTTGCTGTCGTCTTTACACTTGGCGGTAACTTCATTTATGTGCCATTTCACCTAACTTTTATCTTCTATTATCTTAGATTTAATCTAAAAAAAATCAAGGCCATTTAATCAAATTTTTAACGAATCTAATTCAAATTGAATCTAACGGACTTATTATTTTCTCCAATCTATTTTTTGTTACATGAGTATATATTTCAGTTGTCTTAATACTTGTATGTCCTAATAGCTCCTGAATATATTTTATATCAACTCCATTTTCAAGAAGGTGAGTGGCAAAACTATGTCTTAAAGCATGAATAGAAACATCTTTATTTATTGAAGCTAAATTTTTAGCTTTTTCAAAAATTTTTTGTGCACTTCTTATTGATAAATGCTTACTTGATGACCAGCCTTCAAAAAGCCAATATGTTGGTCTATATTCTTTTATATAATCTGAAATAAGCATTTGAGCTTTTTTAGAAAATATTGTTATTCTATCTTTTTTCCCTTTTGAGTTCCTTATAAAAATAGTACTATTTTCAAAATCAAGATCAGTAAATTTTAATTTAACTACTTCTGAAACTCTTAGTCCAGAAGAATAAGCTAGTGTAAGAATAGCTTTATGTTTTAAGTTTTTAGTGACATCAATAATTTTTTTCACTTCCCAGTGAGATAAAGTATCTGGTAGTTTTTTTGACCTCTTTGGCCTTTTTATAAAATTAAAGAAGTTAAAATTAACAAGGTTTTTATAATAAAACTTAAGTGCACTATAAGCAACATTTACTGTTGAACTTGATTTTTTAAGTGTATCTGTAAGATATGCTAAGTAATCATAAATATCTTGAGAATTAATATTGTAAGGATCCTTTTTAATAAATTGTAAGAAATCTTTATTATAATATAGATATTCTTTGATAGTTTTAACACTGAAATTTCTAGATAAAAGTTGAGCATTAAGTTCATTGAGCAAATTATTTGAGCTTTTTATATGTGAAATTTCATATTTGAGGGTTTGCAAAATAGAAAAAATTATATGAATAATTTCATCATTTTTCTTAAATATCCAGAACTTCCTTTCAATATTCCACTTTTTTTCTTTTATATTTTTAATTTTTTCAAGAAAATCTTTATCATATGGAATATAAAGTTCTATAGTGTTTCCATTTTCAATTATCTTCGCAAATTTTTTGTTTTTCATATAATTTTCCTAATAGTAATGATAGGCGAATTATTTCGTAAAATCTCCAAAAATAATACTATTTTACCACACCATAGCTCTTCCAACAATTCTTCTATCTTTTGCTGTAAAAAAACTTTTCAACACCAATAATTGCTATACACTTTTAAATAGTAATTTTATATTAAACTATTACAAAAATATTTATCATTAAAAGTTTGCTTTTAGTTTTCATTTAAAAATTATTTTTGAATTATAGAAGAATATATTTATTATAGAAGAATTTATTCATCTATTATTTACTTTAAACTAAAATGTTCTTTATTAAAAAAAAAGAACTGAAAAAATAAAATAAAGATTATATATAAAATTAATTAATAACCTTTTACCATATTTTTCATAATTATTTTCATAACCATTAAACAACTTAAATCAACTTTTAATGCAAATTTAATGCAAAAAGGTAAATTTAAATTTGCAATTTTTTAATTTATTTGCAAATTAATAAGTGCAAAGATTTTGAATGATAAGTTAGATTTAGTTAGATTCATACAAAATTTTGGAGGAAAATAATGGCTAAAAAGATGAAATCGATGGATGGAAACAATGCTGCCGCGTATGTGTCATATGCTTTTACAGAAGTTGCAGCTATATATCCTATAACTCCATCTTCAACGATGGCTGAATATGTTGATGAGTGGGCTTCAAAAGGTGAGAAAAACATGTTTGGTCAGGTTGTTAAAGTTTCTGAAATGCAATCAGAAGCAGGTGCTGCTGGTGCAGTTCATGGAAGCTTACAGGGTGGCGCACTTACATCAACCTATACTGCTTCTCAAGGTTTACTCTTAATGATTCCAAATATGTATAAAATCGCTGGAGAACTTTTACCAGGAGTTTTCCATGTTTCAGCAAGAACTGTTGCAAGTCATGCATTATCTATTTTTGGAGATCATTCCGATGTTATGGCATGTAGACAAACAGGTTTTGCTCTTTTAGCAACAGGCTCAGTTCAGGAGATTTTAGATATCGCTCCTGTTGCCCATCTTGCTGCAATAAGAACAAGAGTTCCATTTTTACATTTCTTTGATGGATTTAGAACATCACATGAGATTCAAAAGGTTGAAGCATGGGAATATTCAGATATGCTTCCTCTGGTAGATATGGAAGCTATTAAAAAATTTAGACAAAGGGCATTGAGTCCAGATTCCCCAGTCACAAGAGGAACAGCTCAGAATCCAGATATCTTCTTCCAAGCAAGAGAATCCTGCAATCCATATTATGAAAAAGTTGCAGATATTGTTGAAGATGAGATGATGAAACTTTCAAAAATTACTGGAAGAGTTTATCATCCATTTACATATTATGGTGCAGATGATGCAGAGTATATTATAGTTGCAATGGGTTCTGTTACTGACTTACTTAAACCAACAATAGATTATTTAATAAGCAAAGGCAAAAAAGTTGGTGCAATCACTGTTCACCTTTATAGACCATTTTCTGAAAAATACTTTTTCAATGTTTTACCAAAAACAGTTAAAAGAATCGCAGTTTTGGATAGAACAAAAGAACCAGGTGCTCCTGGTGAACCTTTATATCTTGATGTTAAAAATCTTTTCTATGGCAAAAAAGATGCTCCACTTGTTGTTGGTGGAAGATATGGCCTTTCTTCTAAAGATACAAAGCCAGAAGACTTAATTGCTGTTTATGACAATCTTGCAAGAAATGAGCCAAAAGACCATTTTACAATAAGTATTATTGATGATGTTGCTTTTACATCACTTCCTCCATCCGAGCCAGTTGATGTTACTCCAGAAGGAACCTTTGAGGCTGTTTTTTATGGTTTAGGTTCAGATGGTACTGTCGGTGCAAATAAAAACTCAATCAAGATAATAGGTGATACAACAGATTTATATGCTCAGGCATATTTTGCTTATGACTCTAAAAAATCTGGTGGTGTAACAATATCTCATTTAAGATTTGGTAAAAAACCTATTCATCTTCCATGCTATGTTTCTCATGCAAATTTTGTTGCCTGCCATGTTCCTGCTTACCTTGATAAATATGATTTACTAAGACCAATAAAGAAAAATGGGGTTTTCCTATTAAATTCTATATGGGATAAAGATGAAGTTGCAAATCATCTTCCAAACTCATTGAAAAAGAGAATGGCTGAGCAAAATGTAAGGTTTTATATTATAAATGCTACAAATATAGCAGAAGAAGTCGGACTTCCAGGAAGAACAAATTCCATAATGCAATCTGCATTTTTCAAGGTTTCAAATGTTATCCCTTATGAAAAAGCAGTCAGCGAAATGAAAAAAGCAGTTGAAAAAACTTATGGGAAAAAGGGCGAAGATGTAGTTAAAAAGAATTTTGAAGCTATAGATAGAGGCGGACAGGTCATAGAAGTTCCTGTTGATCCATCCTGGAAGAATCTACCAGAAGAGGAAAAAGGATATGGTGATCTTCCAGAATTCATCGAAAAGGTTATGATCCCTATCAATTCCTTAAAAGGTGATGACCTTCCAGTATCAGCTTTTGTAAATAGAGAAGATGGTACATTCCCCGCTGGAACAACCCAGTATGAGAAAAGAGGTATTGCAGTAAATGTTCCCGAGTGGAATCCAGATAATTGTATCCAGTGTAACCAATGCGCTTTTGTTTGTCCACATGCAGTAATAAGACCATTTTTGCTTGATGAAAATGAGGCTAAAAATGTTCCAGCTGGAACAAAACTTTTAAAGGCAATAGGTAAGGGGCTTGAGAATTATCAATATAAGATTCAAGTATCTGTCTTAGATTGTACAGGCTGTGGAAACTGCGCAGATATCTGCCCTGGTAAAAAAGGCGAAAAAGCACTTGTTATGAAACCTCTTGAAACCCAGCAAAATGAAGTTGCAAGATGGCAGTATTTCGATAAAAATGTTTCATACAAAGAAATTACCCCAGTCAACAATATTAAAAATAGCCAGTTCAAACAGCCATTATTTGAATTCTCTGGCGCATGTGCAGGTTGTGGTGAAACTCCATACATAAAGGTAATATCACAACTTTTTGGTGATAGAATGGTTGTTGCAAATGCAACTGGTTGTTCATCTATCTATGGTGGTTCAGCTCCTGCAACTCCATATAGAGCAAACAAAGATGGAAAAGGTATCGCATGGGCAAATAGTCTTTTTGAGGATAATGCAGAATATGGCTTTGGTATTTACCTTGCAAATAAGAAATTAAAAGAAAAGGCTTTGATGGAATTCGAAAATGCAATTTCAAACGCAAAAGTTTCAGAAAAAGTTAGAAATCTTTTTGATGAATATAAAAAAGAAGAAGATTACGGCAAACAGATGCAGATAGTTGATAAGATAAAGGCAGCACTTGCATCTGAAAAAAGCGATATTGCAAAAGAATTAGAATCATTAACAAAATATTTGATCAAAAAATCGGTTTGGGTTATAGGTGGCGATGGTTGGGCTTATGATATTGGTTTTGGTGGTCTTGATCATGTCATAGCTCAAGGAGAAGATATAAATCTTTTAGTTCTCGATACCGAAGTCTATTCAAATACAGGTGGTCAATCATCAAAATCAACACCAATTTCTGCAGTGGCAAGATTTGCTGCAGCAGGTAAGAGGGTAAGGAAAAAAGATCTAGGTCTTATTGCAATGAGCTATGGATATGTTTATGTGGCTCAGGTAGCTATGGGAGCAGATAAGAATCAGTTCTTAAAAGCTATAACCGAAGCCGAAAGTTATAATGGACCTTCATTAATCATAGCTTATTCACCTTGTATCAACCATGGCTTAAGATCAGGCATGGGGAAGAGCCAAGAAGAAGAAGAAAGAGCTGTAAAAGCAGGTTATTGGCATCTTTATAGATACGATCCAAGACTCGAAGCTCAAGGGAAAAATCCTTTCCAACTCGATTCGAAAGACCCAACCGAAAGCTTCAGAGATTTTATAATGAATGAAGTTAGATTCTCTTCTCTTGCTAAGACTTTCCCAGATGTTGCCGATGAACTTTTCAAGGCATGCGAAGAGGATGCAAAGAAAAGACTTGCAACATATAAAAGACTCGCATCCATGGATTTTAGTAAATAGTTAAACACTTTAATTTTATAATTATTTTATAATCATTTTATAATCGTATTATAATCATTTTTATTTCTCTTAAATCAAAGGGGTGGAAGGTGAACTTCCGCCCCTTTGATTTAAATAAAAAAATAAAAAAATTCTAAAATTATAATATTTTATTTAAATAATTAATCAAATAAAATACTTGACAAAATTAAAATACTTTATATAAATTATGTAATGAATATAAATAAAATCACTACTCACTACTCACTCCCCAAAGTTGCTAGATTACTTGAAAATACTATTAAAATATCTCTTAATAAGATTCTACATCACATATAAATACATAATTTTTGAACAATATAAATTAATTTTATTATTTATTTATGGTTTTCAATAGCTCCCAAATTTGAGGGGGCTTAAGTAAATAAAAAATAAAAATAAAATAAATTAAAAAAAAGAATAATATAAAAAGAAAAAGGTTCATAAAATAAATAAAAATATAAATATAAAAAATAAAAGAGAGAATCTATATACATCATTTATACAAAAATTGAAAGTAAAAAAATAAAAAATAAAAAAATTATTTAAAAAAATAGGAGATTGTATGAAAAGATTATTTATAATAATTTTTATATTCTTATTTTTTGGATCTTTATTTATATCATGCGAATCAATAATTAAAGATAATAAGACATATAATCATATTGATGCAACAAATGCACTTTCAAAACTTGTTCCAGCATTCAATGAAGTTTTAAGAGATAACGCTGGTTTTATTTCTATAATAAAAGAAGAAGCAGATAAAAGATTCGATGGTACAACAGATGTTCTTTTTGATACTATTAAAAATAGAAGTTTGGTAAAAGGCGGTAAAACATTTAAAGAATTGCTTAATTCAAAATTAATTTCAAAAGGATCCAGTGAGAGTCTTGAAGATCTTATTTCCAAAATACCATATTTTAATATTTATGTCTTCACTCCAGAAGTTAAATCATTAAACAAAGAAAATGAAGAAAATATAATAGTTGTAGCAGATAGATATGATGTAGATGGTATGAGTTATGAATATATAATATATTGTATAGACATGCTTGGTAACGAATATCAATTTGCAAAAGGGCAAGAGCCAGACAAGACCACATTTGTTCTAGGTGTAAATGAAGCACTTGCATATGAAGCATACTTAAATTGGCTTTCAGAAAACGGGTGCAATCAACAGCAGGCAACCCCCAATATTTTAACTACTACAAAGGGTGGATGGGATCAAAAGATATCAAGAGAATTTCAAATTACTCAGTTATATTTATACAATAATTACGAATTTTTTCCAAAAGGTCCAGCAGAAATTTATATGCTTGTAGTATATGCTAAATATGGAATTAATAGTGGTATTAGAGTTGAATTAACAGAAGTAGATGATGAAAAATGGGTTTATAATATGAATAGAAATTTAGTTACCTTAATTAATGAATCATATGAAAGTAAATTTGCTGTCTATTTTAGAGAATGGGATATTTTTTGGTTTTGGGAAAGTGGAACATATCCAGATCAAGTAATCGCACACTTGACTATTGAAACAGTAACTCCTACACATATTGTATCATATGCTTTTGGCTGTAACAGATGGGATGATGATCTTAGGTATGCATACCAAGATAGTTTTAATAATGGTCATGTTTACGATATGCCTGAATGTGTTAGTATTGCAGATCACAAATTTGCGTATAATGGCTTTAAGGTTGATTTCTGGGAATCAATTTCTGGTACAAAATTCTACTTTGGAATGCCAAATGCGACTTCAAACTATTACAACTGGGCTAATATTACTTTTAAACAATATTAATTAAAAATATTATAATGAGGTTTGTTATTGGCAAACCTCATTGTATTATTCGATTAAGGATTATTATGAAAAAAAAATCTATTAAGAACTTATTTTTGATAATATTTTTTATCTTTTTTTTATTAAGTATCTCAAAATATTCTTTTGCACAGGAGAATATAAATTT
>Ga0067045_1004028_pt1 | contig 13338 bp, 16 predicted proteins | sample TerdegcTABiofilm_FD_59184 | JGI IMG/M metagenome (GOLD analysis project Ga0067045, IMG submission 59184) | Combined Assembly of (Gp0054472, Gp0054536) Wastewater bioreactor microbial communities from Singapore -Terephthalate degrading...
CTTTTACAACAGGCAACGGATACAGGCCAGGCTCGGATACTTATCCCCTGCTGCCTATGAACAGGAGTACTACAGAAAGAGATGTGCAGCATGAAGATTATTGGTGTCCACTATTGACATCAGGGGTCACCTCTCCCCTCTGCCTTTAAGGATTGTCTGACCCCGATGTTTTTTCCTAAGCTTATGACGGATCTACGCATTCACTCATATACGCATTTACGCTTCAACGCTTCAACGCTCATGCTTGCCGGCTTGATAGCCTGCCAGCTTGTTCCCTTTCCAGTTTACTTTAAGGAGTCACCATGAAACGAGCACTCATTACAGGCATTACCGGTCAGGATGGTTCATACCTGGCTGAACTCCTCCTCTCCAAGGGCTATGAGATTCACGGCCTCATCCGCAGGGCCAGCACATTCAACACAGACAGGATCGATCACCTGTACAGGGATTTTCACGATCCGGAAGCCCGGGTATACCTCCACTACGGCGACCTGTCCGTGTCAGGCCAGTTGACAGACCTTCTCTCATCTGTGCGCCCTGACGAGATCTACAACCTCGGGGCCCAGAGCCATGTCCGGGTCAGCTTCGACATGCCGGAATATACCGGCGATATCACGGGGCTGGGAACGCTCCGGCTCCTGGAGGCCATCCGCAAAACAGGGATTAAAACAAAATTCTACCAGGCATCCTCCAGCGAGATGTTCGGCGCAGCACCGCCGCCCCAGTCTGAAACGACACCTTTCCAGCCTCAAAGCCCCTATGCCGCAGCCAAGGTCTATGCATATTACGTTGTAAAGAACTACCGGGATGCTTACAACCTTTTTGCCTGCAACGGAATCCTTTTTAACCACGAGTCACCGCGGCGTGGCGAAACCTTCGTGACCAGGAAGGTTACCCGGGCAGCAACGCGTATCAAGCTCGGCCTGCAGAAGAAGCTCTACCTCGGCAACACCAAGGCCAAGCGCGACTGGGGGTTTGCCGGCGACTATGTGGAGGCCATGTGGCTCATGCTCCAGCAGGACAACCCCGACGACTACGTGATTGCCCTGGGAGAAACCCACTCCGTCAGCGAATTCGTTGAGAAGGTATTTCAGAAACTGGACATGGACTATCGCGAATATGTTGAGATCGATCCCCGGTACTTCCGCCCCACCGAGGTAGACGTCCTTCTGGGAGACTCCTCCAAGGCAAGAAAAAACCTCGGCTGGCAGCCGAAGGTAAACTTTGACGCCCTTATCGATATGATGATCGCGGCAGACATGGAACTCGCCGCACGGGAAAAGACCCTCCGTGACGCCGGATATGAATGCAATTTTTCAAGGTAGACCTTGAAAAATTTGTTCAACGTTAGAAGCGGTTCAAGGTTCAATGTTAGAATCAGTTCAAAGTTAAAGGCGGATGAACAGTTTTTCTCTTTAACTTTGAACTTTGAACGTAGAACATAGAACAGTCTGTTCCTATGAAGATTGAAAATTTCGAAGACATCGAAGCTTGGAAAGAATCACGATTACTGTTTAAAGAGATTCATATCATTTTTAATAAGATGAAAGATTATTCTTTTCGTGATCAGATCCAACGAGCTGCACTATCGATAATGACAAATATAGCTGAAGGATTTGACAGAGGTAGCAATAAAGAATTCATCCAATTTCTTATAATTGCGAGAGGATCAACATCCGAAGTTCGCAGTCTTCTTTATGCAGGATCAGACGTTGGATATATCGACAGAGCAACGTTTACTAAGCTCCATGAACGATGCACAAAACTGACGAATCTCATCAATGGCTTTATTCGGTATCTCAAGAACTCAGAACGACAACGGTAGAAATCCGTTCAACGTTAGAAGCGGTTCAAGGTTCAATGTTAGAATCAGTTCAAAGTTAAAGGCGGATGAACAGTCTTTCTGCCTTGAACAGTTTTCATCTCTTGGAGGTTTAACCTTGAACATAGAACGTAGAACATTGAACAGTTTTCATCTCTTGGGGGTTTAACCTTGAACATAGAACGTAGAACATTGAACAGTTTTCATCTCTTGGGGGTTTAACCTTGAACACAGAACGTAGAACATTGAACAAAAGGGTTACCGTCACCGGTGGAAAAGGTTTTCTCGGTCAGCACCTCATCGCCAGGCTCAAAGCCCACGGCTGGAAGCACATCGCCATTGCTGACCTTCCCGAATACAACCTCACCCGGATCACCGACATCAGGCGCATGTACCGTGACCAAAAGCCCGATATCGTCATCCATCTTGCGGCAAAGGTGGGCGGCATCGGCTTCAACCAGCAGAACCCGGCATCGCTCTTTTACGAGAACGCCATGATGGGCATCCAGCTCATGCACGAAGGATACACCCGTCACATCGACAAGTTCGTTGCCCTCGGCACCATCTGTGCCTACCCCAAGTTCACACCGGTACCCTTCAAAGAAGATGATCTCTGGGCCGGCTACCCGGAAGAAACCAACGCCCCCTATGGTCTTGCAAAGAAGATGATGCTCGTCCAGTCACAGTCATACCGCCAGCAGTATGGTTTTAATTCCATCTTCCTCCTGCCGGTGAACCTCTACGGCCCCGGAGACAATTTCACCTTCACTTCATCCCACGTGATCCCTGCCCTTATCCGAAAATTCCACCTCGCCCAGCTCCTCTCCCGCAGAGACTTCCCTGCCATCATCCGCGACTTTGAATTCAACCGTGAAACCGAAGTTGTTATAGCCGGCAAGAAAATCACGCTCACGAAGAATTCATCTCAGGCAGATATCATGAAGGTCCTCTCTCACTTCGGCATCTCCGCCTCTAATGTTCTTAACGTTGAACCTCGAACCTTGAACCTTGAACCTTCTTCATCTTCACCCAACCTTGAACCTCGAACCTTGAACCTTAAACCTTCTTCATCTTCTTCTCCGAACTCCGAGCTCCGAGCTCCGAACGCACATATTTCGACCACTGTCGAAATATGGGGCACTGGCCACGCCACCCGTGAATTCTTCTACGTTGAAGACGCAGCAGAAGCAATCGCCCTGGCAACCGAAAAATACAACAAGAGTGAGCCGGTCAATATCGGTGCGGGATTCGAGATATCCATCAAGGACCTCGTGAATCTCATTGTGGAACTCATGGATTATAAGGGAACGGTTGTCTGGGACACAACAAAGCCCGACGGCCAGCCGCGCCGGATGCTTGACACGGAACGGGCACGCAAAGAATTCGGCTTCACAGCAGGTACTGATTTTCGCACAGGTTTAATAAAGACGATAGAATGGTATAAAAGTCAGTAAACGTTTCTTTGGTGTGTCGAGTTTCTTTGGTTTCTCTAGTTTGTTAAGTTTCTCTTGTTATTAAACCAGAGAAACTGCCTTTCCGCCTTTACTTTTCACTTTTACCTTTTCACTTTTCACTTCTTACTTCCCTTCCCGTTTGGATTGACAGACAGTCAATTATTGTGCTAAATTAATGCATATAAAATTATATAAAGGTGATGCCATGAGGAGCACAGTTACCATAGAAAAAACAATGCTCGATGAGTTGCTCACTGAAACCCATGCGAAAAGCAAGGCCTCTGCCGTAAAAGTGGCCATTTCAGACTATCTGAGGCGAAGACGAAAAGATAAAATTAAATCCATGAAAGGTAAGCTTGAGTTTGATTTAACTGCTGAGGAGTTGCGTCACTTTGAGCGGTGAGCGCGTACTAATAGACACGTCTGCGTGGATAGCCTTCTTTAGAAATACGTCAACGGAGTTATCGGAAAAAGTAGATGCACTCATTGATAAGGCCGAAGTGTGCGTTCCACATATTGTCATAGCAGAGCTCATCCAAGGTGCCAAGTCTGACCGTGAAATAACAACAATAGAGAGCTTTGTGGATGCATTTACCATTGTCGATCAGACTGAGAACACATGGGCCAAAGCAGGCAAGCTTGCCTATAATCTGAAGAAAAAAGGCAAGACCATCAACCTGGCTGACTGCTATATAGCCGTAATAGCCCAGGAGCAGGATTGCCGGATTTATACCCTTGATGTGCATTTCAAAGACATTCAGAAAATTACTAAACTTTCACTTCTATAAAGTGGAGAAACCATGGCAACAAAGACGCTGAGGATAAATGCATCAGCTCATCCGCCTCTGTCTTTCTAATCCTGCAGTTTTATTCCCGCTTTTAGCTATCACCCATGACCTCTTACCTATTTTTCGCCTTTCCCCTTTTACCTTTCCCCTTTCCCCACATCACCTGTCTCTTCATCACATTTCATCATTTCAAGAACGCCCCCAAAGTCCCTTCTCTCCTTATTTGACTACTTGTAATCTTTTGTTCTAAAATAGACTATTAAATAGTCTAAACAGGAGGTTGATCATGGGCAAGGTTAGCTCGTATGAAGCTAAGACGCATTTATCAGGGCTTCTCAGACGCACCGCAAAAGGTGAGCAGATAACAATTACCAAACATGGCGTCTCAGTGGCCATGCTCGTGCCTGTGAGGACTTCAAAAAAAAGAAGTGTCCGTGCATCGATCCAAGAAATTAGAAAGTTTCGCGCAGGGAAGAAGCTTGATAGAATTGATTTGAAGGCAATGATAGAAGAAGGACGTAGATTTTGAACCGGTTCGTCCTTGATTGCTCTGTAGTAATGGCTTGGTGCTTTGAAGATGAAGCTGATGCATATGCTGATTCAGTTCTCAACCTTATGGATGAATCCGAAGCTCTTGTGCCATGTATTTGGCCCTTGGAAGTCGCAAATGTCTTACTTGTCGCAGAACGCAGGAAGCGGCTAACAGAGGCTGCGTCGCTCCAATTTGCCGGGCTTCTTAGCGAGCTTCCTATCACGGTCGATTATGAGTCATCTGACCGTGCGTTGAGCGAGATTTTATTCCTTGGAAGGCAACAAGGATTATCCTCCTATGACGCAGCATACCTGGAACTGGCAATGCGAGAGGGTATTCCATTAGCTACCAGGGACAGCAAGCTCTCCAAGGTTTCGAGGAAATGCGGGGTAAAGATTATTTGATTCGTAAGAACTTCTTTTTTCACCGCCGATAAACGCTGATTTATTCAGTTTTTAGTTATAAATTTTGAATTTTGAGTTAAAAAATCTTATCTAACTACGAACTAAAAACTCATAACTCATAACTGTCGTTGTATGTCTGCGTCCATCTGCGTAATCTGCGGTTAAATTAGCTGTCCAGCTTTATAGCCTGTTAACCTTCCAGCCTGCTAGCCTGTCAGCTGATATCAAACATTTCAACATTTCAAGAACGTCCCCGAAGTCCTGGGATTCCCCTCATTGAAAGACAAGCAACTTGAAAGAGACTATGCTATAATAAAGATGATTTAAGAAATTGTCGTATAATGGAAAGGGGTGCACACAAATGCTTGCAATAAAGAAAGAATACATTATAACAGAAAACAACAAAAAGAAAGCAGTGCTCATCGATCTTGAGACCTTCAATAAAATGGAAGAACTTATCGAAGATTATGGCCTCGGGAAATTCATGGATGAAGTAAAGAATGAGAGAAACCTTTCCTTAAAAGATGCCAAGAAACAATATCAGGCGATAAAAAAGGGTTAAGTTCTTGATCTGTTATTTCAAGAAAACTTTTTTAAAAGACCTTGCCGAGGTACCAGTCACTTATCGAAAGAAAATAGAGGCTATGGTTTTTGAGGATATTCCATCGTTACAACATATCACAAACTAAATTGATATTAAGAAGATACAGGGCTACGAGAGCTTTTATCGAATAAGGATAGGACCTTACAGGATTGGTTGTGAAATAGAGTCAGGAAATAAGATCATTTTCTACAGGGTCAAAAACCGAAAAGATATTTACAAAGTCTTCCCATAATACTCACATTCACGCTTATACGCGTTCCCGCCCTTCCCGTTGTCTCTCTTGTTTCTCAACTCAAAACTCAAAACTAACAACTCAAAACGAAAGGTTCTGCCATGAACAAATAAAAAAGGCAGAACCTATAAAGTCCTGCCTCATTATTTATCTTGCTATCAGCTGTGAGCTGCTTTCTCTGGTTACTTCTTAAATTTTCTCCTGAGTCCTACCAATCCGAGAAGGCCTGCTCCAAGAAGGTAAATTGTTGGCGGGATGGGTACACCACCACCCGTCGAGTCTGTGTATACCAACTGATCCTGAGCAGGACTTGTATAACCGGCGTCATTATAGAGGTTCATAACCTTCACAGCAAACTGCCCATTATTGGGTTGCATGGCCGCAGCTACGCTACCGAACATACCGGTAAGAAGCGTTGTATAAGCAGCCGTTAAGCTTCCGCCACTTTCCTGCTCAAGATACCAGATTGCATTCTGAAGGTCTCCTGCTGCTGCATCTCGGCCAGGGACTGTATAATCATACGGCGATAGGATTCCTAGAGCAAATGCGGCGTAAAGGTAGGCAGCGCCCTTCGATAGTGGATCCGGGCTAGGGCCGCCTGATCCCCCCTCAATGGCCGCGTTGGAAAGCTTGAAGTAGTAAGTGCCGCCTGGAGAGACATGCTCATCTGTTTCAACACAGAATGACTGGATACTTGAAGAACTCAATCTGGCTTTGGGATCGTAACCTGCAGTATAGCCCGCTATATCTGTCCCACTAAGGGTGAACTCGCCACCAAGTCCGGAATAATACCCGCCCGTTCTGGTCACATTCACCACGTACGCCATAACCATTGAGGGTATAACCATAAGTACCACTAAAAGAACAGATACAGATAGAAATTTTTTCATAAAAAACCTCCTTATTATTTCCTTTTCAAAACTTTGCGCATAAATCCTGTCAAAAAGTATCTACCGTATATTTTACCCCTCGGAAATTAATTCGATTTATGTTCTTTTAACTCCAAGACGTGATATTTGTCAAGTTTTTTTATAAATTAAATTATTTTTTTAAAGGCGATAAAGAAATTATATTGCGATAAAATAAAGCAAGATTAATAGCTGAATCTTTACTGTTAAGGTATTTTAAGGTATATTTATTGCATAATTGTTACATAGATTTTGTTGTATTTAGAACCAAATTTGGTACGAAAAAATCATGTGTTTTTTAAATTCACGAAAACACTAATGGCGGTAGCGTGTCAAAAATAGATAATATAGTTTCTTTTGTTTGTCGAGTTTCTTTCGTTTCTTTAGTTATTGAACCAGAAAAAACTGTTTCTCTTGTTTCTTGAGTTGTTTGAGTTTCTCTAGTTGTTAAACCAGACAAACTATATAAACCACAGAAACTAGCTCATGAAAATCACCCGATTTGAAGATCTTGATTGTTGGAAAGAAGCACGAAAATTGGTGAACATGGTCTATGACGCTATCCGTAACAACAAGAACTTCCAAAATGATTATCGCTTGAAAGATCAAAGTATCGGTGCTGCTGTTTCAACTATGGGAAATATTTCAGAAGGTTTTGTCCGAAGATCAAACAAGGAGTTCATCCAGTTCCTATTTATTTCAGTTTCCTCTGCGGCAGAACTCCAATCACACATATACGTAGCATTGGACCAGAGTTATATTTCCCAAGAACTATTTGAAAAAATCTATACTCAAGCTGATAAGACTTCCCGACTCATCTCCGGCCTTATAACATATCTGAGAAATAACCAAAAAAAATATAAACAAGAAAAACCAAAGAAACTATAGAAACCAAAGAAACCTGTTTCTTTTCATTCCATGCTTTTTAATTCCATAGAATTCGCCCTCTTTCTTACTCTGGTAGTGCTGTTTTATTTTCTATCACCATTCCGGTATAGAGTAGCTTTCCTTGTTATCGCAAGCTACTTTTTCTATATGTACTGGCAGTGGGAATATGGTTTGCTGCTTGCGGCTCAAACGGCAATCAACTTCGGGTGCGGTTGGGCAATCTCACGCGCCGCTTCCCAGCGGAGCCGACAGGTCTTACTCGCTGCAAGCATTTCATCAAGTCTCGGAATACTCTTTTTATTTAAGTATAGTGGTTTCTTTATCGACTCGGTAAATAATTTATTTTCATCCTTTTCTGGCATACCTTCCCTTCCTCGGGTAGAACTTGTTCTTCCCGTTGGGATATCGTTTTATACCCTTCAAGCTGTTGGTTACTCTATTGACGTATACCGAAGGAATACAGAACACGAAAGCAATCCGGCCCGCTTTACGCTCTTTGTCGGCTTTTTTCCTCAACTGCTTTCCGGCCCCATAGAGCGCGCTGGTCATATGCTTAACCAGTTTCGCTCTGAAAACAGTTTTGACTTTGCAAGAGTCTCGTCAGGTCTCACCCTTATGCTCTGGGGTCTTTTTAAAAAAGTTGTCATTGCTGATCGACTGGCAATTTATGTTAACCTTGTCTACAACGATCCCCAGGGTTATTCTGGCTCCAGCCTTCTCCTCGCAACCTACTTCTTCACGTTTCAGATATATTGTGATTTCTCCGGTTACACAGATATGGCTATCGGCGCGGCGAGAATTCTTGGGTACGACCTAATGGCAAACTTCCGGCTCCCCTATTTTGCGGAATCAGTCTCGGATTTCTGGCGACGATGGCACATTTCACTTACATCATGGTTTCGGGATTACCTTTATATACCTCTTGGCGGCAACCGTACTAGTTCTGCAAGGTGGCTTCTTAACATTATGGCCGTATTTACAATTAGCGGTCTCTGGCATGGGGCAGCATGGACTTTCGTCATTTGGGGGATGCTTCATGGGATCTATTACCTGCTGGAGAGGGTTATCGGTGCTTCGGTGGCAAGAGTTTGCTCTGCACTTCGTATCGGGGGCGAGCTGCTCAAATGGCTCAAAGTCCTTGTGACCTTCCATCTTGTCGCTTTCGCATGGATTTTTTTTAAGGCCCGTTCCCTCACTGATGCGCTGCATGTGATCGGTGGAATCTTCACCAGTGTCACGGGTCCAGTCTACCTCGGCCCTTCACAGATAACAACAATACTCGGTGCGGGCTTGATACTCCTCCTTGTAACCGTCCAGTTCCTTCAGTATCGTGGTCTGGTACCCTTGTCAAAGTCAGAACGCACCTTTCCACTATACGTCCGGTGGCCGGTTTACGTTGCTATGATTTTTGGCATCTCTATTTTTGGCATAGGCAGCAATGAATTCATTTACTTCCAGTTCTAGCCAAAAATGCTTGATATTTCTAATTTTCCATAAGCGTAAATCTGCGATAAAGATTCCAGGTTTTTCATCGCCGATAAAGACTGATAAAGGCCATGATGAACGCCGATGAAGTATTTATTGCCCGGATGTGTGATAGAGCGAGACATCCGGTCAAATCTCAGCACCTGAGGTGCAGACAGTCTTGCCTGACGGAGGCGTTGAATATGGGCAACATTGGCGTCGTATCACAATGCTGCCCATGGACACAATCATCAGCGTAAATCTGCGGGATTTTTATCAGCGTACATCTGCGATAAGAGATCCTGAATTTCTAATTTAATAAATGTGTGAGCTAAATTTTCGGAATAAGCCATGTTAGCGCCTAATGTGCCGGAACCTAAATCACACAAAACGGGGGCGGGTCGCTACCTTCTGAGCGCGTTAATTTTCCTAGCGCTGCTTGTTGCTCTTGACATCGCCATAGGGATCACACTGGAAAAAGGCCTGAAAGCTTACTTCGGAATGAATGGAAAGGTCGACATTCTCTGCATCGGGCATAGCAGAACCGTATTGGGCATAGATGCCGAATTGCTTTCACAGGAAACAGGCTTAAAGGTTGCCAAGTATGCCGTTAACGGTGCCAATATCTCAGACCGCTATGCCATGATCCGCCAGTTTTTGAGTGAGCATCCCGAAGTCCGTCTTATCATTTATGACGTTGAAGCATCAACCTTCTCAAGCGATGGCCTAAGCTCAAACTCGTATCGGTTGTTTTTTCCCTTCATGGATAACACGGAAATGAAAGCTTATTTGCAGAACCAGCGTCAATCAATGAAAGATCTCATGCTCAAAAAAAGTCATCAAAACATCTCGTTATGATGAAACAACTTTCTTTTTAGCCCTCCGGGGAATTGTTGGCATGAATCGTAACCTTAAATATGGGCGATTTAACGAGGAAAGAGCAAAGCGCTGGATCGAACAAGGAAAAAATCGACCCGTGAAAATCGATCCCAAAAGCTACGAAGTTTTCCTGTCTACCATAGACTTTGTAAAATCGCATGGCGTAAATATGCTGCTTGTTGATATGCCAACGGTGAATCTGTTGAATCAGTCTGAATGGCCAGCAAGCAGGGAGGTACGGAATCTTTTTCAAGGGCTCAAAGCACAAAATTTCAAAATAGACTACTATGACCTAAGCAGTATTTATCAGGACAATTATGAAATATTCTATGACATGATTCATTTGAACGCTCATGGGCAAAAAATGGTAACAACTCTAGTTGCCGAGAGAGTAAAAAGTTATTTACGTATTTAACGAAATCCTTAAAGTCTCTACACAACATTCTTAATTAATGCCCTCGTTAAACAAAATGGTTCTTTCAGAAAAAGAGGTACAATTAAGAGATAATTCTACGAATCTGGAAATCAAGCGGTGGAATCCTGAATACAAGAGGGAATGGGATGCTTTCGTCAACAATGGAAAAAATGCAACCTTTTTATTCCTTCGCGATTATATGGATTACCATAGTGAAAAGTTCTGTGACTATTCCTTACTCATTTATCGAGGACCTAAATTGCTTGCTTTGCTACCAGCAAACCTAACAACCGAGGGCAAACTCATCAGTCATGAGGGTCTTACCTATGGAGGGTTTATCTTTAGACGTGATGTGAGATTGGCTGAAGTTTTAGAATGTTTTCGGGCAGTATTGCGTTACCTAGAATCTCTAAGCATAAAACTGATTATATACAAAATGATGCCTCGCTTTTACAATACCCTGCCGTGCGATGACGTTGAATACGCACTCTTTTTGCTTGATGCAAAACTTTATCGTCTGGATTGTTCACTCGTCATTAATTTTGATGACCGACTGCCGTTTAAGAAGGGAAGAAAAAGCGAAATAAGTAAAGCAAAAAAATATGGCGTAACATTAGGACAAGAAAATGATTTCAAACTGTTTTGGAACGAAGTGCTTATGCCGCGGTTAAACAGTAAACATAACGTAAACCCTGTTCATTCTTTTGAGGAAATAACTTTACTTGCCAAACGTTTCCCGGATAAGATCAAGTTATTTTCCGCATATGTTGACAATAAGCCAATTGCAGGTGCCGTAATCTATGAGGCAAAACATGTTGCCCACGCCCAGTATATTGCAGTATCAAGTGAAGGACGCCGAATAGGCGCTCTGGACCTTCTTTTGAATTGGATTATTAATGATATATATAGCAACATGAAATATTTTGATTTTGGCATTTGCAATGAAAATGAGGGTAAGTCACTAAACCATGGATTATTGCAATGGAAACAAGGCTTTGGCGCAAGAGCAACCAGCCATAATTTCTATGAAATTGTGACCAGTAACCACTACAGACTGAATGATGTTTTGGACGCTCAACAACAATCGTGACAACAAAAAGTTGAAAAAATAGTTTTAAATTGAGTTTGTCGAACAACAATACATAATATAAAATAAATTCATTTCATTGTGGTTTTTCGACCAGGAAATATCCGGAATATGCAAAACCAAGCTAATTGTCAGTTATCAGATACGTGAACCATGGAGGTACAATGACTTTATCCATAATCAGCCCTAAGGCAGTAATTGACCCACGTGCCATACTCGCTGAAAGAGCTACGATAGGACATTTCTCCGTTATAGAGAGTGGTGTCACAATCGGTAACAACAGTATCATAGCAGAGTCCGTAGTCATAAGGCGTGACGTCTTTATCGGCAAAGATGTGATTATCCATCCCAATGTAGTCATCAATTCAGGGATTAATATTGGAGATCGTGTGGAGATTTTTCCAGGTGCTTATATCGGCAAAGAACCGAAGGGCGCTGGCACGCTGGCCAGGCAGCCTGTTTTTGAAAAGTACGTTTCCATTGGTGCGGATTCATCCATTGGACCACATGCGGTAATTTATTATGATGTAAAAATTGGCAAACACACACTAATTGGAGACGGTGCATCCATCAGAGAACAATGTCGTATAGGTTCGTTCTGCATAATCGGACGCTATGTAACAATAAACTACAATACAACAGTAGGTAACAGAACGAAAATAATGGATTTGGCTCACATTACGGGTAATAGCACAATTGGAAATGAGGTTTTCATAAGCATGATGATAACATCGACAAACGACAATGCGCTGGGGGCAAGAGGTTACAGCGAACAGCAGATGAAGGGCCCTACTATTAAAGACGGCGCAATGCTCGGAGCCAACGTAACGCTCCTTCCCGGCGTAACTATTGGTATGAAATCGATCATCGGTGCCGGTGCTGTGGTGACAAAGAATGTCCCCCCGAATTCTGTAATGATGGGAGTACCCGCCAGAGAGTCAAAGAAGGTTGAGCCGTGAATACCACTCATGACACCCGAATCATACAACTTCCGAAGATACACGATGATCGTGGAAATCTGAGCTTTATCGAAGCTGGCCGCCCTATACCTTTTGTCATTCAGCGGGCATACTGGATTTACGATGTCCCAGGTGGAGAAACCCGCGGAGGTCATGCCTACAAAGAACTTCACGAGTTTTTCATCGCTTTATCGGGAAGTTTCGATGTTGTTCTCGATGATGGCAAGGAGCGCAGGGTTGTTAACCTCAACAGATCCTACTTCGGACTGTATGTCCCCAACATGATCTGGCGGCATCTGGACAATTTTTCTACAAACTCTGTTTGCTTGATCCTGGCTTCGTTGCCTTATACACCAGACGACTATATCCGAGATTATGAATTGTATCTGGATTTTACCAGGAGAAATGGGACATGTCAGCCATAGACGATTGCAAGATCCTTCAGCTGCCTGACATTCGAAACCGGCAGGGCAACCTAACCCCTATTCATTCAAAGATTGATGTGCCATTTGACATAAAACGTGTCTATTATCTGTATGATGTACCAGGTGGTGCTTCGCGTGGTGGACACGCGCATAAAGAACTTCAGCAACTTGTGGTCTCTGTCATGGGCGCTTTTGACGTTATTCTCGATGACGGGAAAAATAGAAAAATAGTCCATCTGGACCGGGCATATTTCGGACTTTATATTCCCAGGCTAATCTGGAGGGAACTGGATAATTTCTCATCGGGAGCAATCTGCCTTGTTCTTGCATCTCTTCCTTACGATGAGTCAAGACCTTTGCACGGTAATTTCCCCTGAAATTACTTGTAACATATTGATATATATGATATATTACCTCATTCTGATGACAAGAAGGAGGTATCCTTGAAGGACACATTTACCACTCCAACCTTTGCCG
>Ga0067045_1004627_pt1 | contig 13330 bp, 12 predicted proteins | sample TerdegcTABiofilm_FD_59184 | JGI IMG/M metagenome (GOLD analysis project Ga0067045, IMG submission 59184) | Combined Assembly of (Gp0054472, Gp0054536) Wastewater bioreactor microbial communities from Singapore -Terephthalate degrading...
TGGCGAGCTTTTCGATGAGACCGTGGTACTCGTCGTAGCTCACATACAGGTGCTTACCGTCTTCTGTCAGCATGGGCACAGTTCCTTTGAAAGTTCAGTAAAACCCAGCCCGATCAGGCGGCGCTGTACGGGTTGTGCATCAGGATGGTGTGATCGCGGTCGGGGCTGGTGGACACCATGGCGATGGGCACACCGGTCACTTCGGCGATACGGTCCAGATAGCGGCGGGCATTCACGGGCAGCTTGTCGTAATCGGTCACACCCACGGTGGAGTCGGTCCAGCCGGGAATGGATTCGTAGATCGGCTTGCAGCGCTCGATATCGTCCGCACCCAGAGGCAGCAGGTCGATCGTCTCGCCGTCGAGTTCGTAGCCCACGCACAGTTGCAGCTCTTCGATGCCGTCGAGCACGTCCAGCTTGGTGATGCACAGGCCGGACAGACCATTGATCTGGGCCGAGCGCTTGAGCAGCGCAGCATCAAACCAGCCGCAGCGGCGCGAACGGCCGGTGGTCACGCCCTTTTCGGCGCCCACGGTGGACATGACCCAGCCGGGAGTGCCTTCCTTTTCCCATTCCAGCTCGGTAGGGAAAGGACCGCCGCCCACACGGGTGCAGTAGGCCTTGGTGATGCCCAGGATGTAGTGCAGCAGACCAGGGCCCACGCCGGCGCCTGCGGCGGCATTGCCGGCCACGCAGTTGGACGATGTGACATAGGGGTAGGTGCCGTGATCCACGTCCAGCAGCGTGCCTTGCGCGCCTTCGAACAGCAGGTTGCCGCCTTCGGCGTGCACCGCGTTGAGCTCGCGCGAGACATCGGCAATCATGGGCCCCAGCAGCTCGGCATGACGCATGGCTTCTTCGTACACGGCGTCGAACTGCACTTCGCCGTCCTTCATGTAGGGAGCCAGGCCAGCGCCGAAGTCGAAGTTCTTGGAACCCAGCACATTCACCAGAATGTGGTTGTGCAGGCTCAGCAGCTCGCGCAGCTTGGTGGCAAAGCGCTCGGGGTGCTTCAGATCCTGCACGCGCAGGGCGCGGCGGGCGATCTTGTCTTCGTAGGAAGGGCCAATGCCCTTGCCGGTGGTGCCGATCTTCTGCACGCCACCCTTTTCACGGGCCGCTTCACGGGCCACGTCCAGAGCCTGGTGGAAAGGCAGGATCAGCGGGCAGGCTTCGGACACGCGCAGGCGGTCACGCACTTGCACGCCAGCCTTCTCCAGGCCTTCGATTTCTTCAAACAGCTTGCCCACGGAGAGCACCACACCGTTGCCGATGTAACACTTCACGCCGGGGCGCATGATGCCGCTGGGAATCAGGTGCAGAGCCGTCTTCACGCCGTTGATGACCAGTGTGTGACCCGCGTTGTGGCCGCCCTGGAAACGCACGACGCCGTTGGCGCTTTCGGTCAGCCAGTCGACCAGCTTGCCCTTGCCCTCGTCACCCCACTGGGTGCCGACGACGACCACATTGCGACCTTTGGATGTATTCATATTCCAATCCGATAAATCGAAGAATTAGTCAAATGCCTTAAATGGCTTGCACGACCCATTGCCCGCCAACATTGGCAAGCTCACGGTCGCAGTGGAACTCGTCCACTTCGCTTTCATGCCCTGGCAGCACGCAGACCACCGTCTCGCCCTGCTGGCGCAATGCGGCAATGGCGGCAGCCACTTGCACGTCATCGCCCCAGGGAGCGCGAATGGCAGCCTTGAGCGGACGCTCGGGCACGACAGCCACCAGTTGTTTGATATCAAGACTGAAGCCGGCAGCGGGACGGTTGCGCCCGAACACTGCACCGACTTCGTCGTAACGGCCACCGCGCACCAGCGCATCGCTGCCGCCGGGCACATAGATGGCAAAGCGCGTACCGCTGTAGTAGGAGTAGCCACGCAGATCGGCCAGGTCGAAACTGACCTTGACGCCATCGAGTCGCTGCACCAGCCAGCGCAGATGAGACAGCACATTGCGCACGCCGGCAGTGCGATCCAGCAGCTTTTCAGCTTGATCGAGCACTTCCATGCCGCCGTACAGCTGCAGCAGCGCCATCAGGCCTTCACGCGAGGCCTCGGGGAAATCGCGGGTCAGCTGGGCCAGCTCGGTTGCGTCCTTGGAGGCCAGGGCCGCATGCACGCCTCGCAGCACCTGCTCGTCCACCATCACGCCGGCCAGCAGGCTGCGCACGATGCGCACGTCGGCCAGATCCACGATGACGTCCTTGACGCCCGCGCCCTTGAGGCAGTCCAGGGCCAGATGCAGGGCTTCGAGGTCGGCTTCCAGGCCTTCGTGGCCATAGAGCTCGGCACCGAACTGGAACGGCTCACGCGTGGCACGCGGACGGTCGGGGCGTGCATGGACGACGGGGCCGCAGTAGCACAGACGGGTCACGCCCTTGCGATTGAGCAGATGCGCATCGATACGGGCCACCTGCTGCGTCATGTCGGCGCGCAGACCCATGGTGCGACCGGAGAGCTGGTCAATCAGTTTGGAGGTTTGAAGGGCAAGAGCTTCGCCTGTACCCGTCAGCAAGGACTCCAGATACTCCAGCATGGGTGGCATGACAAGTTCATAGCCATAGCTGCGCGCAGTATCGAGCAATCCTCGACGCAATTCTTCGATGTGCCGTGCCTCTGAGGGCAAAACATCGGCAATGTGATCCGGCAGGACCCAAGCAGACATGGAGAAATGGGGAGGCTGTTAAAAATGCGATTCTACCGGCTTTGCCAGCCCTGCCCAATTTGACCGCTAAGGCCTAGCCAGTATCGGCAGTATTCATAGCAGCATCAGCATGATGGCGCCTGCTGCGATACAGAGCAGTCCGCAAAAGCGCAGCTGTCCATCCCTGAGCTGCATCAGCTGGGTAAACAGCTGCCGCCACAACCCGGGCGCGAACAGCGGCAGCAAGCCTTCCAGCACCAGCAACAGGGCCAGCGCCAGGCCCAGTGTCTCCAGCCAATCCATTGCCATCCCCCCAATAGGCAATGGCCCTCGAGGGGCCATTGCTTTCGTCGTTGTCAAAGCTATCGGAACTTGCGCAAAAGAGGAGGCGCAGCAGGCATTGCTATCGACAGAAAACCATGCCTGATCCGAACCTGCGCAAGCCTGGGCTTTTATTTGCCAGCGGCACCGCCATTGCGGTAGGTCTTGAAGAAGTCGCTTTGCGACGGGTCAAGCACCATCACGTCGCTCTTCTTGGAGAAGCTCTCCTTGTAAGCGTCCAGGCTGCGATAGAACTGAGCAAACTGCGGGTCCTTGCCAAAGGATTCTGCATAGACCCGTGCGGCTTCGGCATCGCCCTCGCCCTTGACCTTCTGGGCATCGCGGTAAGCATTGGCAATGATGACGTCCCGCTGACGATCGGCCTCGGCGCGGATCTTCTCACCTTCGGCGGCGCCCGTGGAGCGCAGTTCGTTGGCCACGCGCTTGCGCTCTGCCTCCATACGGCGGTAGACGGACTCGGTGATGGTCTCGGCGTAGTCCACGCGGGTGATACGCACATCGACGATGTCCACGCCCCAGGGCTTGGAGCCGCGCACGGTTTCCAGAACCTCACGCTTGACATCAGTCATCAGCCCTTCGCGCTTGGAAGACAGCAGCTCGCGCACGGTGCGGCGATTGATCTCTTCCTGGAAGGCATTGCGCACCACGCGGTTGAGCTGCATGGCACCGGCAGATTCATCCAGGCCCACGTTACGGATGTATTCCGAGGGCTCGGAAATGCGCCAGCGCACATACCAGTCAATGACCACACGCTGCTTCTCGGCGGTGAGCATGGGCTCGGTATCGGTGCTGTCGAGCGTCAGCAGACGCTTGTCGATATAGCGCACGTTCTGCAGCGGAGGCGGCAGCTTGAAGTTGAGCCCCGGCTCGGTGATCACTTCCTTGATCTGCCCCAGCGCATAGACCACACCGAACTGACGCTGATCAACCACGAACAGGGTGGAGCTCAGCAAGGCCAGCACCACGAGAATGCTGGTGACAAAAAATCCGATTCGATTCACTGCATTCTCTCCTAGCGTGCGTCACGGTCACGGCTGCGCGCATCGCGGCTGCGGGCGTCACCGGCGGGATTGGGAACTACACGTACGTTGGCTGGAGCCGAAGCGGCGCCGCCGGCAGCTGCATCACCCGACGCAGCAGGAGCAGCCGCATTGCCCGTCACGTTCTGCATGATCTTGTCCAGCGGCAGATACAGCAGATTGGAGCCCTGGCGCGACTCAACCAGAACCTTGGTCACATTGGTATAGACCTGCTGCATCGCGTCGATGTAGAGGCGGTCACGCGTGACCTGAGGGGCCTTCTGGTATTCGGAATACAGCGAGCTGAAGCGTCCTGCATCGCCCTGTGCCTGGGCCACGATCTTGGACTTGTAGCCCGCAGCCTCTTCACCCAGACGTGCGGCAGCACCCGCAGCACGCGGCACCACATCGTTGGCATAGGCCTGGGCTTCGTTCTTGGCGCGCTCGCGCTCCTGACCGGCCTTGAGCACATCGTCGAACGAGGCCTGCACCTGCTCGGGCGGACGCACGCCGCCCTGCTGCATATTGATGCCCACCACTTCAACGCCGATCTGGTAGCGATCCAGAATGGTCTGCATCAGATCACGCACGCGTGGGGCAATCTGGTCGCGCTCCTCGGACAGGGCCGCATCCATCTTCATCTTGCCGACGACTTCGCGCACGGCGGACTCCGCCACCTGAACCACGGCCTCGGAGGGATTGCGGCTCTCGAACAGCCAGTCGCGCGCATTGCTCAGGCGGTACTGCACGGCAAACTTGATCTCGACGATGTTCTCGTCCTCGGTCAACATGGCCGATGCCCGCAATCCCGTGCCACGCACGATATTGTCGCTACCCACTTCGGCCGAGCGAATCTGCGAAACGTAGACCAGCTCATGCTTCTGGATGGGATAAGGCAGACGCCAGTTGAAGCCGGCGCCCACGGTGCCCTTGTACTTGCCGAACTGCGTGATGACGGCCTGCTGGCCTTCCTGCACGATGAAGAAGCCCGTACCCAGCCAGATCAGCACGGCCACGCCGGCGATCAGGAAAATGCCCTTGCCGGGGTTGAAAGGCTCGCCGGGCTGGCCGCCGCTGCGGCTCGGAGGCACGCCGCGGCCATTGCCGGAGCCGCCGCCGAACAGGCCGGAAAGCTTGCGGTTGAGGTCGCGCCACACCTCTTCCAGATCAGGCGGCTGGCCTTGCTGGGAAGAGGAAGGACGGGGACGTTGCTCGGGTGCGGGCGGCACCGGAGGACGCTCCCCTTCAGGTGCCGAGCTGTCCGGCTTGGAGCTATCTTCGTTGTTGTTGTCGCCACGACCCCAGCGCGGATCGTTCAAATTGAACATCCCGCGAATGCGTTGCGGCAGCATCGCCAGGCGATGGACGCGTTGTGAAAAATTCATGCGAGACGTCTCTGTGTTTTCAAAAAGACATGGACCATGGCAAGCATTGTGCCCAATAGGGACGCAAGCCCCTAGTATTGCGCGTCGTCATCAGGGGACATCCAGTACGTATCGTCCTGCCCCTCGACTTCTTCGCGTGCCGCCTCTTCACGTACCTGCAAAACCCGGTCAGCCAACATCTGCCGCAGCTGCGCAAGCCCCTGCCCCGAGCGAGCACTGACAAACACACGCGGCACCGGCACGCCATCGAGCTCATACATATCCTGCAGCACGGCAGGCTGACGCTCGGGCTCAATGGCATCCAGCTTGTTGAAAACCAGAATCTGGGGCACATCATCGGCCCCGATTTCACCCAGAACTTTTTGGACTTGTTGTATTTGTTCCGGGAATCCGGGGTTCGATGCATCCACGACATGCAGCAGCAGATCGGCGTCAATCGCCTCCTGCAAGGTGGCCTGGAAGGCATCCACCAGACCGTGCGGCAAGTCACGAATAAAACCGACGGTATCCGACAGGGAAACCGACTCCTCGGCCTCCGTGAGGTACATCTGCCGGGTGGTCGTATCCAGCGTGGCAAACAGCTGATCTGCGGCATAGGCGCGAGCCTTCACCATGGCATTGAACAGCGTGGATTTGCCGGCATTGGTATAGCCGACCAGGGAAATATTGAAAACTTCGCGACGCGAGCGCTGGCGCCTTTGCGTGGAACGCTGCTTCTTGACCTTTTTCAGGCGCTCCTTGGTGCGCTTGATGGCATCATCAATCATGCGGCGATCCAGCTCGATCTGCTTCTCACCGGGGCCGCCACGGCCACCGATACCGCCGGCCTGACGCTCCAGGTGGCTCCAGCGGCGCACCAGGCGCGTGCTGATGTACTGCAGACGAGCCAGCTCCACCTGCAGCTTGCCTTCATGGCTGCGTGCACGCTGGGCGAAGATTTCGAGAATCAGCATGGTCCGGTCGTTGACCGGCATCTGGATATGGCGCTCCAGATTGCGCTGCTGCGCCGGGCTCAGGGCCTGGTCGAACCAGACTTCCTTGGCGCCATGCATCTGGGCCAGCATGCGGATTTCATCCGCCTTGCCGCTGCCCACGAACAGCGCGGGATCGGGGGCTTTGCGCTTGCAGGTCAAGCGCGCCACGGGGTGCAAGCCAGCGGTCTGGGCCAGCAAGCCCAGCTCTTCCAGCTCGTCGTCGAAATGGGGAACACCAAAATCCACGCCCACCAGCAGCACTGGCGCAGACGCGGAACGTTCAAAGGATTCAGAACTCAAATACCTGTCCCGTAGGGTAAGAGCCGCGCCGGGCTGGCCGGCGGGCGTTGACGCAAGAAAGCTTAGGCAGCGGGGGCGTCGTTGTCAGCCGGCGTAGCGGCCGAGAAGTTCACGGCACGGCCGGGAACGATGGTGGAGATGGCGTGCTTGTAAACCATCTGGGTCACGGTGTTGCGCAGAAGCACCACGTATTGGTCGAACGACTCGATTTGGCCCTGCAGCTTGATGCCGTTGACCAGGTAGATGGAAACGGGCACATGTTCACGACGCAGTGCGTTCAGGAACGGATCTTGGAGGAGTTGACCTTTATTGCTCACGATATTCTCCGTGTTCGAAGAGTGTTGTTGTAAACCGACACATTACCACAGAGCCCGGGGAAAACAGCGAAAAGGGTTTTCCCCAGGCGCAAGCAGACTGCAATTAATCCTTGTCGGCGTAAGGATTATGAGAGGTTTTCAAGTCGATGCGCAACGGGGTGCCGACCAAATTGAACTCCTTGCGGAAACGACCTTCCAGGAAGCGCTTGTAGGCATCGGTGACCAGCTCCAGCGAATTGCCGTGGATCACGATGATGGGCGGGTTCATGCCGCCCTGGTGGGCATAGCGCATCTTGGGACGATAGGCCCCCACCTTCTTGGGCGTCTGGAACTGGATCGATTCCATCAGGATGCGTGTCAGCACCGGCGTAGGCATCTTGCAGGTGGCTGCACGATGGGCTTGGATGATGGATTTCCACAGCGGCTCGAGACCCTGGCGCTTCTGTGCCGAGATGAAGTGCAGCGGCGCGAACTTCAGAAAGGACAGGCGTGTCTCGATGGAGCGCTCCAGCATCTGGCGCTGGTAGTCATCGACGGCATCCCATTTGTTGATGGCCAGCACCACAGAGCGGCCGCTCTCCAGGATATAGCCGGCGATATGGGCGTCCTGGTCGGTCACGCCCTGCGTGGCATCGATCAGCAGCAGCACCACGTTGGCGCCTTCGATGGCCTGCAGCGTCTTGACCACCGAGAACTTCTCGATGGCTTCAAACACCTTGCCCTTGCGACGCAGGCCGGCGGTGTCGATCAGTTCGAACTTCTGGCCGTTGCGTTCGAAAGGCACGGTGATCGCATCGCGCGTGGTGCCGGGCATGTCGAAAGCCACCAGGCGCTCTTCACCCAGCCAGGTGTTGATCAGCGTGGACTTGCCGGCGTTGGGACGGCCCGCCACCGCCAGACGCACGGGCTTCTGGTCTTCCTCGCCAAAAGCTTCCTCTTCGGGCTCGGGCAGGTTCAGCAGACCCAGGGCTGCATCGACCAGGCTGCGCACACCCTGACCATGGGCTGCAGACACGGGCACGACCTCGCCAAGGCCCAGCTCATAGAACTCGGACAGCTGCGCACCATCCTTCATGCCTTCGGCCTTGTTGGCCACCAGCATGGTGGGCTTGCCCAGACGGCGCAGGTAGTTGCCGATCTCGTGATCCTGACCGGACAGACCGGCGCGCGCATCCAGCACGAAGATCACGACATCGGCTTCCGCCACGGCTTGCTGCGTCTGCTTGGCCATCTCCTTGAAGATGCCGCGCGACGCGTCCGGCTCGAAACCGCCCGTGTCGATGACGATGTACTCATGCTTGCCCTGACGGCCCTGGCCGTAATGGCGGTCACGCGTCAGCCCTGCAAAGTCGGCGACGATGGCATCCCTCGACTTCGTGAGTCGATTGAACAGCGTCGACTTGCCCACATTCGGGCGCCCTACCAGGGCAATAACTGGCTTCATTCCAAAAACAACCTATCAATCCGGCTTGAAGCCATACACAGTTCCGCTTCGGCTGACGACCACCAGAGTATTGGCGGCAACAACCGGGGAAGTGGCAACTCCTGCCTTGTCAGTTTCCAAACGGGCCAGTGCAGAGCCATCTTCACGCGAGAGCATATGCACCGTCCCCAAATCATCGGCCAGCACCACGGAGCGGCCCAGCACCAGAGGTGCCGTCAGCTTGCGGTACTGCAGCTTGTCGATGGACCACAGACGCTGACCGTCTGCACGATTCCATGCCTGTACCGTGCCATTGCTTTCGGCGCCGAACACAGCCTGCTCGTCACCAGCCACGCCATCGCTGCCCTTGGAGGTCTGCGTCCAGCGCACATTGGCCGTGCTCACATCCACGCAACCCACCGAGGCCTGGAAGGCACGTGCGCAGACGCTGCTGTCCACACGGCTTACGGGACCGACCAGATCCACCAGTCGCTCCACATCGTTGGTGCCGCGCGGTGCGGCCAGAGGCGCCATCCAGCGCACCGAGCCATTGTCGGGATCGACACCGGCCAGACGTCCGGACACGCCCACCACCAGATTATTACCAACGGCCTGCAAAACGCCGGGCTGGCGCAGAATAAGCGGTTCATTGCTGGGGCCTTCGACAGACCACAGCTCACGACCGGTGTTGGCATCGAAGGCCGCCAGCGAGCGGTCAGCGGCCATCACGAACACACGCCCACCAGCCACCAGGGGCGGTGTGTAGACGGCGGCGTTCAGATTGTTCTTCCACAGCTGCTTGCCTTCGGCAAACACCATGAGCTGGTTGCTGCGCGTGACCACCGCCGTGCGCTGGCCGTCGCTGCCCACACCGGTGGTCAGCGGCTCGCCCGCACTGAACTTGCCCAGCTGGCTGCCGGTATTGCCGTCCAGCGTGGTGACGCTGCCGTCCTTGGTGACCACGGTGACGGTATTGCCCTGCACCAGCGCAGGCATGGCCAGAGGCACTTCGCTGCCCAGCTTGGCGGACCAGGCCTGGTGCACGGCGATCTTGGCGGGGTTGGGCCCCAGATCCTGTGGCTTGGGCTTGTCCTTGCCGCCGAACATGGAGCAGGCAGCCAGCGACGCGGCCACTGCGGTCAGCACCAGCACGCGGGCTGCGGATTGCGCTGCGGGAGCAGCGGACTTCACTCGATGGGCAAAAGTCTTCAAGATTATTTCTCCGACGGCGTTGTCTTGACCAGGGTTGCGGTTTCAGGAGCCGCACCCAGCGCGTTCAGCTTGAACTCCACCAGGTGGCGGTAGTCCAGATCCTTGTCCAGTGCCTTGTAGGCCGCCTGGTACTGGGCAATCGCCTCAGCCGGCTTGCCCAGCGCGCCATACAGATCGCCGCGGCGGTCGGCCTGCAGACCGGCGTAGGACTCAGGCATGGACGCTTCCAGCACCTTCAGGCCTTCGTCATAGCTTTTTTGCTGCTCCAGCACCGAAGACAGGCGAATGCGGGCCAGGGCCTTGAAGCCTTCATCGCCCTTCTCCGCCACCCAGCTCAGTTGCGCCTTGGCGTCATCGAACTTGCCGGCATCCACCGAGGCCTTGGCCATCAGCAAAGCCGTCTGGGCAGCCTGCGCAGTGCCTGCGTACTTGTCACGCAGCTCGCCGAAAGCCTGGTCGGCACGGGCCGCATCCTTGGCCGTCAGGGCTTCGTCCACCGCGAACTCCAGGGCCGAGGCCTGAGTCGCCTGACGCTTTTGCCAGTACTGCCAGCCGTTCCAGCCAGCCAGTCCGAGAAAGACCACGACCAGCACACTGGTGATCAGAGTCCCCCAGGAATTCCAGAAATGCTTGAGCTGCTCAATTTGCTCTTGTTCTTCAAGATCGAGATGGTTTGCCATGGCTACTTAGATTGAGTGGAACGCTGGTCAGAAAACGAGAAGCGGAAAATCAAACCGCCGATTTTAGGCTGCCGGCCCACAGGGCCACGTCCGCCAGAGCCTGCTGCAGCTGCTGGCCTTCGCCGTCGCGCAGCGACTTCACGGTCACCTTGCCCTGTGCCAGCTCGTCAGCGCCGAAGATCAGGGCGAAGCGCGCACCCGAGCCATCGGCCTTCTTGAACTGGGATTTCATCGAGCCCATGCCTTCGGCAGATCCGCCTGCGGCTGCGTGCATCTGTACCGCCACACCGGCGGCGCGCAGTTGCTGCACGGTCTTGAAGACCTGGGGCAGCGCCGAGGCATCGGGAATGATGGCGTAGACATCGGCTGCGGGCTGAGGAATCTCGGCACCCACCTCCTTGAGCACTTCGAGCACGCGCTCGACGCCCATGCCCCAGCCCACGGCCGGTGCGGGCTTGCCGCCGATTTCCTCGATCAGGTAGTCGTAGCGACCGCCGCCGCAGATGGTGCCTTGCGAGCCCAGCTTGTCGGTAATGAACTCGAACACCGTGAGGTTGTAGTAGTCCATGCCGCGCACCAGGCGCGGGTTCAGGCTCCAGGCCACACCGTTGGCATCCAGAATCTCCTGCACGGCCTTCAGATGCGCCTTGGAGGCATCCCCGAGATAGTCCATCAGCTTGGGCGCTGCGTTGACCATGTCCTGCATGGCAGGATTCTTGGTATCCAGCACGCGCAGCGGATTGCTGTACATGCGGCGCTTGGCCTCCTCGTCCATCACCTCGGTGTGCTGCTCGAAGTAGGCGATCAGGGCCGCGCGATGCGCCTTGCGTTCCTCTGGCTGGCCCAGGCTGTTGAGCTCCAGGCGCACGCCATCGATGCCCAGCTCCTTCCACAGCTGCGCAGCCAGCAGAATCACCTCGGCATCCAGTTCGGGGCCGGCAAAGCCCATGGCTTCCACACCGACCTGATGGAACTGGCGATAGCGGCCGCGCTGGGGACGTTCGTGGCGGAACATCTGCCCGATGTAGAACAGGCGCTTGCCGCCTTCGTAGAGCAGATTGTTTTCCACCACCGAGCGCACCACGCCGGCCGTGCCTTCGGGGCGCAGGGTCAGGTGCTCGCCGTTGAGCTTGTCTTCGAAGGAGTACATCTCCTTCTCGACGATATCGGTCACCTCGCCCAGGCCGCGCACAAACAAGGCCGTGGGCTCGACGATGGGAGTGCGGATATTGCGATAGGCAAAGCGCCCCATCAGATCGCGCACCTTGGCTTCAAACCATTCCCAGCGCGCCGAGTCGGGAGGGAGGATGTCGTTCATGCCTTTGACGGCAGTCAGTTTTTCGTTCTTGGCCACGTGAAGTCTCACACTTGGGCTACTAGCAAAACAAGAGCAAATTGCGCTTGGCAACTATGCCTTTTAACTAGAAACCTAATTCAAATCCATATAGATAGTGCGCAAGCAGCTATCAATTCCAAAGTACCGGCTCGCCGGCATTGTGCCAGCAAGCGCAATCACCACCCGCATGACGGGACGCTGCGAGCGCCTGAGCCGCTCAGGCCTTCTGCCCGTAGCGGCGCTGCACATATTCCAGCACCAGGGTCTGGAACTCCTCGGCGATATGTTCGCCGCGCAGCGTCAAGGCTTTCTCGCCGTCGATGAACACCGGCGCCGCAGGCGCTTCGCCATTGCCGGGCAGGCTGATGCCGATATCGGCATGCTTGCTCTCGCCGGGGCCGTTGACGATGCAACCCATCACGGCCACCTTCATGGCTTCCACGCCGGGGAACTGGGTACGCCAGACCGGCATTTCGCCACGCAGGAAATCGTCGATCTTCTTGGCCAGCTCCTGGAAGGTGGTGCTGGTGGTGCGGCCGCAGCCCGGGCAGGCAGTGACGCTGGGCACGAACACGCGCAGACCCAGGGCCTGCAGAATTTCGGAGGCCACCACGACTTCCTGCGTGCGTGCTTCACCGGGCTGGGGCGTGAGCGAGACGCGAATCGTGTCGCCAATGCCCTCCTGCAGCAGCACCGACAGCGCAGCGGTGGATGCCACCGTGCCCTTGGTGCCCATGCCGGCCTCGGTCAGGCCCAGATGCAGCGCATAGTCGCAGCGGCGCGCCAGCTCGCGATAGACCGAGATCAGATCCTGCACACCGCTGACCTTGCAGGACAGGATGATGTTGTCGGGGTTCAGGCCGATATTCCTGGCCAGCTCGGCCGAGCTGATGGCCGAGGTGATCAGCGCCTCGTACATGACCTGGCGCGTCTCCCAGGGCCTCTCGCGACGGCTGTTCTGATCCATCAGATCGGCCATGATTTCCTGGTCCAGCGAGCCCCAGTTCACGCCGATGCGCACGGCCTTGTCGTATTTGGCCGCAATCTCGATCATCTGACCAAACTGCTTGTCCTTCTTGTCGCCCTTGCCCACGTTGCCGGGGTTGATGCGGTACTTGGACAGCGCCTGGGCGCAGTCGGGGTAGTCGGTCAGCAGACGGTGGCCGTTGTAGTGGAAGTCCCCGACCAACGGCACATACTCGCCCATGCGATCGAGCTGCTCGCGGATATAGGGCACGGCTGCCGCCGCCTCGGGCGTGTTCACCGTGATGCGCACCATCTCCGAGCCGGCCTGGGCCAGCTGACGCACCTGGATGGCAGTCTCCACCGCATCCACGGTGTCGGTATTGGTCATGGACTGCACGCGCACGGGCGCATCGCCCCCCACGGTGACCACGTTGTTGCGCCACACCACACGGGCCTGGCGAGATTTGCGCGGCAGCGGGCTGGCGATGGCTATCGCCTGGCTGAGCTGCTGCGAACTTTGAGAATCTTGCACTCTTGTTTACCTCGAACGGTTACTTCACCTCGAAGCGAGCCACATTGTCGCGTGTGCTCGAGATATCGAAGGGTTCGCCACGTACCGTCACCTGCGTGCCCTTGGCATTGCCCACAATCACCGACAGGGGCAACTGGCCTTCGGCAGTCGCAGATTCATCCTTGGACAGGGTCTTTTCCAGCACTACCT
>Ga0067045_1031049_pt1 | contig 13329 bp, 13 predicted proteins | sample TerdegcTABiofilm_FD_59184 | JGI IMG/M metagenome (GOLD analysis project Ga0067045, IMG submission 59184) | Combined Assembly of (Gp0054472, Gp0054536) Wastewater bioreactor microbial communities from Singapore -Terephthalate degrading...
CAGGAGCCTCGCCCTCCCAGCATCACGCATCGTCATCTGGAGACAGCCCAGCCATCCGCTCCGTCGTGGAACAAGAAAGGCCACGGCTCGTGAGTGGGTCAGCCGCTGGGAACCGGAGTGGGATTCGCCGTAACGTGCTCCCAACGGCCGTGCTCCTCAAGGGCCTTCCAAAGATCCCCAATTTCCCCGTGACCGAAGAACCGACGGACCAGAGTCGCCAGAGGCTCCTGCGCGACCACCGCAATCACCCCCTCCTTGTGACGCTTCACCAACCTGGTCATGGCGGAATCAACACGCTCGGCCGCGTCGAAAAGCATCTCGCCCTCCGGGGGGCATACGTGCTCCGGATGCTCCTGCCACTGCCGGTAGACCTTCGGCTGCTTCAAACGGACGTCTTCGATGAGGATTCCCTGCCACAGCCCCATGTTGAGGTTGTGCATTCGATCCAGTTTCTTCAGTTTCGCCCCAACGGCCTCGGCCACCAGTTGGCCCGCCTCGATCGCCGGCTCGCCGGCGGCGACGTAAACCACCTCAATGCCAAGGCCCCGCACTTCCTCGAGGACGCGCGCCATTTCGGCCCGGCCCTGCTCGTTCAGCGGGACATCGAGGTTTCCCTGGATTCGCCCTTGGAGGTCGTAATCCGTGCAGCCCGGGCGAATGAGCACGATCTCGAACATAGGTCCCTAGACTTTCTCGCCGAGTGTCGAAAGGGCGGCGTTCCGCAGTTTCGCCAGTCGCTCCCGATAATCGGGATAGGCGAACAGGCCTGTCCCCACGACGAACATCCGGGCCCCCGCGCTGGCACACGGGACGATCGTCTCGCCGTTGACGCCTCCATCCACCGAAAGCAGGGCCCGCTCGCCCATCCGCTCGGTAATCCAGTGCAGCTTGTCGAGCCCGTCCTGCCGCAACGTCTGGCCTCCGAAGCCCGGCATCACCGTCATCACCAGCACGAGGTCGCAGTGATCCCGGCACGACTGGAGAGCCGACACGGGAGTGGGCGGACTGATCGCAACCCCGGCGAGGGCCCCGAGCCCGCGAATCTCCTCCAGAAGCGGGACCGGGTCGGCCACGGCCTCCACGTGAAAGGTGATGAGGTCCGCCCCCGCTTCGCGGAACGGTTTCACGAACTTCCCGGGCTCGGAGACCATCAGATGGACGTCCAAAGGGAGGTCCGTCACCCGGCGAACCGCCTGGACCACGGGAACCCCAATACTCAAGTTGGGGACGAAGTGCCCGTCCATGACATCCAAATGGAGGATTCGCGCGCCAGCCTGCTCGACAGCCTCGACCTCTCGGCCCAGGTTGGCGAAGTCGCAGGCCAGCAGCGAAGGCCCAATCAGCGGCACGGCGGCCCGCAACTCAAGCAGCAGCGAGGAGGCATCCATCGAAAACGTCTTGGGGTTCCATCGGCGAATCCGTGAATTCCTCCCAGGCGCACCGTGGGGAAGAACTCCCTAGAACTCAAGCCCAATTCTAGCAACCGTCAGTCCGAGCGCCTGCGCTCGTTTCGGGGGGGATGCGCAAGTGCTTCTGTAGAAATAGGTTATGAATGCCATCGAGGTTCACATTCCCCCCGCGCGAGGTGGTTTTCCGGCGGACGCGATCCCCCGAGTACGGCCCGAAGCAACCACCCTCGGACGACTCGATCCCTACTTCGTGTCCACGTCGTCGTCACTCCGGGGCAAGTCGCCCAAGCTGCTCAGCCCGAACAGGGCAAGGAACCGATCGGTGGTCCAGTACTGAGCGAGGCGCGGCGAGTTCGCCGTCCTCTCGATCCGGAGCAGGCGCCGGTGGACAAGTTGCGCCAGCAGATGGTTGCTGGGATGACCCCGGAGCTGGGTGACCGTGTCGGCCGTCACGGGCTGCCGATATGCCACTATGGCCAGGACGTCGATGGCCGCCTGCGAGAGGCGGGCCTCGCGGATCCGTCCGTAGAACCGGTTGCGGATCGGCCAGAATTCACGCCGCAACGCCATCCGATAGCCAGCCCCCTCGCTGACAATGAAATACGGGCACCCTCCCGCGGCGTAGCGCCGATTCAGTTGTTCGACCAGGTCGGGTACCTCACTCGGGAGCACGCCCCGCATCAGTTCGGACACCCGGGCACTCGTCAGGGGCTCGCCCATCGAATTGCCCACAAAGAGCATCGCCTCCAGAATGCTCGTGGGATTGATCTCGCACGGGTCGTCGTCGGCCGGGCCCTCGGAGGCGACCGGCGGAATCCCCAGAGCGGCCCCTTGGTCATCGGGCAGACCCGACGAAGTGGCCTCGCGGCCGGCTGCGGCCCCTTCCTCCGCATCCCCCTCCTGCTCGGAAGGCGGCTCGGGATCCGATCTCGAGGGACTCGCTTCGCGCATGGCCTGGGCGAAGGCATCGCTCAGGGCTCGGAGCGATACCGCTTCCTCAGGGGGAAGGCTGATGTCGGACCCCGGTTCCGTAGGCATGAAGCGCACTATACGGCGGCTCGACGACGGGAAGCAAGGCTACTTCTGGGGGGAAATCTGGCCGGCGTAGAGCTTCCGAAGCCGAGCGTTCTCGGAGGCCAACCGCAAGAGACAGAGGACGAGCCCCCCGAGACCCGTCCAGAGCAACCCCAGCGACACGAGGCCCTGCGACAATCGTCCAGCACCGCCCGGCACGGCTTCCTGCGCGTGCTCCGGACCCGGGGCAAGCCACGCCACGGCAGTAAGCCCTACCACGTAGGCGATGAGGAGAAGGAACGCGAGAGTCCAGCCAATGCCGGTCTTGCCGCCCCCTCGTTCGAGGAACGGTAGTGCCAACAAGAACACGCCCATCAGGCCCAAGATCGCGATGCCGGCCATCTCGGGCAGGAGTTTGAAGGTCTGGAGCATGAAGAGGAAGTACCATTCGGGCTTGATTCCCTCGGGGGCCGGTTGGAGTGGATTCGCCTTGGCGCCAATCCCCGCCGGCTGGACCACCGCCAGCGTCACGATCGCCCCCAGGAGCATGAGCCAAACACAGAGGTCGATCAGCAGGAACTCGCTGAAGAAGGGACGGGAATCGCGGACGTCCTGGCGTGTCAGGCCGGCCGGAAGGCTTACGCCGCGGACCCGGCTCAAGAACACGTGGATTCCCAGCAGCAAGAACATCGCCAACGGGGCGAGCGCCACGTGGGCGGCGAAGAACCGGGTGATCGTCTCGCCGGTGAGTTGTTCGCCGCCGCGGAGCAAGTGGACCAGCCCGGGGCCGATCCACGGGAGTTTGCCGGGGATCTGCGTGCCGACCCGCGTAGCGAAGTACGACAACTCGGTCCACGGCAACAGGTAGCCGCTGAAGCCGGAGCCCATCGCCACACAGAGCATGAAGACGCCGGAGATCCAGACCAATTCCCTGGGCCTCCGGTAGGCCCGGGCGAAGAGCACGGTCGCCAGGTGCAGCCCGACGACCAGAAGGAAAAGGCTCGCGCCCCAGGCGTGCATCGAGCGGATCAGCCAGCCGAACGGGACGTCGGTTGCGATCCGCCGCACGCTCTCGTGGGCCGCGGCCTCGGTCGGCTGGTAGTAGAGCATGAGCAACAACCCGGTGGCCGCTTGCACCGCGAAGAGGAACACCGCGGCATCGCCCAGGCAGTAGATCCAGCTATGCCGGTGGATTGGAACGGGCTTACGACGCAGCAGGGCCAGGGCAGGATCGAGGTCGAGGCGTGTGGAGAACCAGGAGACCGTGGCGCGCGGCGAAAAAAGAGACTGACGCCTTGGCGGTATGGTCTCGCCCGCCCCGCCGGATGGCGTCACGTCGCCGGGCGTCTCATCTTCAAGCGGCTCCAGATCAGGCGTTGGTCGGTCGGAGGGCCCGCTCAAGGTCTTCTCTCTCCAAGGCAATCACAAGTTTGCCGTCGCGAAAGGCGTGGTGGAAGCGGCGAAGCGGGCGGGGCGGAGGGCCGGCCGTCACGTTGCCGTCGAGGTCGTATTCTCCGCCGTGGCACGCGCACGAAATGCAGTTCTCCTTCTCCCGGTATCCGACCGTGCAGTCGAAATGGGTACACACGGCCACGTAGACCTTCAGCACGCTCTCCGGTTCGGGCGTGCGGAGCAGCAGCGCCGGGATCCGGCCGTAGAGGATCAGCTTCGCCTTGCCCGGGCGCAGATCGTAGTCCGGCTGCGAAACCACCAGGAACGGGGGCGGCGGTTCCTCGTGGAGGTTCCCCGCGTAGTAGGCCAGCGGAACCGCGGTGCCTGCGGCCAGAGCCGCCGCGCCGGCGCCGAGCATGCCGCACAGGAAGCGCCGCCGGGCAAGATGCGACTGGTCGAGCACGGCGATTCCCTCGCCCTCGGGGAGAGAATTCGAGTCCGGGCGGGCTGTCTCCGGGGATGGGGAAGACCTGGGGTGATCGTGGCCGCCCTCACCCCCGGCCTCTCTCCCGCTTGCGGGAGAGGGGAGGCTCCGCGCCAGGCCTTTGAGCCTCTGGGAGAGCCGGCGGCGTCGGATGCCGCGGATGCCGTCGGTGGGACGCACGTCCTTGGGGCACACCTCGATGCAGCGGCCCACGGTGCGGCAACCCCAGATCCCCTCCTCCGAGTCTTCGGCATCGAGGGGTCGTGCATCGGGCGATTCGCGGGAATCCTGCACGAAGCGATAGAGCTTGGCCAAGGCGGCCGGGCCGGTGAAGCCCTCGTTGCTCGTGAGCATGGGGCAGGCCGCGTAGCACAGCCCGCAGAGAATGCAGTTGACGTACTGGTCGATCCGCTGCCGTTCCCGCTCGCTCATGCGCGTCTTGCCCGGGCCGGCAAGCTCTCGTTGAAGCCAGGGCCGTACCCGCTCGTATTTCTCCCAAAAGGGCATCATCTCGACGACGAGATCCTTAAGGACCTCCAAGTGCGGCAGCGGCTCCAGGACGGCCCGGCCCCCATCGAGGCTGTCAAGCTGGACGCGGCAGGCAAGGTTCAGGTTCCCGTTGATCGACATCGCGCACGATCCGCACACCGCGCCGCGGCAGGCATAGCGAAACGCGAGCGACGGGTCCTGCTCGGCTTGAATCCTCAGCAAGGCCTCCAGGACCGACGTCTTCCCGCCTGCCGCCAATTCGTAAGTGCGAAACTGCGCAGGCCCCGGCCGCGATGCGTCGTAGCGAAGGACTTCGATGCGGTAGACCCTAGATGGCATGGTGTAGTCCCTGGAGGGCGAGGTTCCTGCCGAGCCTGCGACGAGCGTACATCTTTCGGCGTCCAAGACGGCTCGGCAGGAGCCTCGCCCTCCCGGGGGTGCAAGAACTCATTCCATTAGACTCCGGCTTGAATTGCCTCGACCAGCCGGTCGATGTCCGAGGCGTCGTTGTAGGCGTGCGGGCTGATACGCAGCCCGCCGCCGCGGCAACTCAGCACGACTCCTCGCGCGAGGCATTGGCTTCGGAGGGCCTGGGGGTCCCGGCCGGGGAAGTCGAAGATCACAATCCCGCTCTTGTGTTCGGGGCTCCGGTCGCTGCGGATGCGGGCCCCCATGGCCTCGAGCCGCTGGCAGGCCAGATCGGTGACGTCGAAAATCCTCCGGCAAAGCGACGCCGCGCCGAAGCGAGCCAGGAGTCCGAGGCTCGCATGGAGGGCGATGGCGCCGACCATGTTCTGGGAGCCTCCTTCGTACCTGGCGGCACTCGGCTTCAACACGAGTTCGATCCGCGTGAAGTCGTGCTCATGGGCCACGCTATGCCAGCCCAGCCCCAAGGGGCGGAGACGATCGAGGTGTTCTCGACGCACAAACAAGACGCCGGCGCCCTCGGGGCCGAGCAGCCACTTGTGCCCGTCCGCGGCGAGGAAATCGACCGGCGTGCGACGAACCTCCAGCGGCACCACACCAAGGGCCTGGATGGCGTCGACGAAGAGCAGCGCACCGTGGGCGTGGGCCAATTCCGCAAGCCGATCCAAGTCGTTTCGCCACCCACTCGCGTAGCCAACCCAACTGACCGAGAGGATGCGAGTCCGTCGATCGCAGGCCGCAGCAACGAGGTCCAGATCGACCACCCCCCCGTGAGTGGCGACACGCCGCGTATCCACCCCCCGGTTAGCGAGGTTCATCCAGGCATACTGGTTGGAGGGGAATTCATCGGCCAGGGTGACCACGTTGTCCCCTTCCTCCCAAGGGTAGCCCTCTGAGATAATATTGATCCCCTCTGTCGTGTTATGCGTCAGCGCAATCTCGTCGAGTGAAGCCCCCAGCAGGTCGGCGAAGGACCTGCGGAGATCCTCCGCCTGCTGAGCCCACCCGGGCCAGGCGACATCTCCGTCGCCACTCGCTTGTTCGGCCCACCGGACGATTGCCTCCCGGGCCGGCTCCGGCAGCGGGGCGACGGCCGCGTGGTCCAGGTAAGCCCAGCGTCGGGCGATCGGCATCTGACCGCGCAACGCGCTCCAGTCGGGCGCCGGGAGATCGGAAACGTCGTGGCCCAATGCCAAATCAAGCCTCCTGGCTTTCGCAAACGTCAGTGGAGAACGGGACCGATCCGGATTATACTAAATGGGGTTGGCTGACCGTAGAACTGCCCGGGGATAGCTCCGATGCCCAAAGCACTTTGCATTGTCGGAATGGTCGTGGCCCTGCTGCTGGTTATCCTCTTCGGTCTCGATCTGGGGCTGGGCATGCCCTTTGGCGGGGTCAGCATGGCGATGAGCGTCGGGTTCATCGTCTGCGCGCTCATCCTTGCGTTCCTCAGTTGGACGACATTCCGGGAGCAGTTGTAGGCGAGGCCACGATCGGCGCTCACGGGCCGCGACTCGGCGCAGCGGCGAGGATGGCGTCCACGAGTCCCTCCATGGTGTAGCGGGCGGCCTCGGCGGCGGGTGGGAAGCCCAGGCGGGCCAGGGTCTCGGAGGTCACCGGGCTGATGCTCGCCAACTGCGTTTGCCGCAAGGTCTCGCCGAACAGCCGGACCAGCGACTCCGCGATTGCCGAACTCGTGACGGTCATCCAGTCGATCCGTCCTTCGGCCAGGGCAGCGGCCACATCGGGATCGGGCCGTTGAGTATCGGTGCTCCGATAGGCCACCACCTGCTCCACCCGGGCGCCGGCCAACCCGAGTTGCTCGGCCAGCACCTCACGCCCCCGGCTCGCTCGAACCAGGAGAAAACGCCGCCCGTGCGCCTCGGCCACCAGGGCCTCGGCGAGCGACTCCGCCCGGTATTCCGGAGGCACCAGATCGGCCCGAAGCCGGTCCTTCCCGAGCTCCTCCGCCGTTCCCGGCCCGATCGCCGCAATCTTGACCCGCCCCAGGCGGCGGGCGTCGCCGCCGTGATGCCAGAGCCGGTCGAGGAAGAACCGCACGCCGTTGACGCTCGAGAAGATGACCCAGTCATAGCGGTCCAGGTTGGCAAGGGCCCGGTCGACCGGGGCCCAGTCGTTCGGCGGCCCGATCTCGATCGCCGGTTGAAACAGCACCGTCGCGCCCAGTTCGGCGAGCCGGTCCACACACGTTTCCGCTTGTTGCCGAGGCCGGGTCACCACGACCCGCTTGCCGAACAGCGGACGCCCGGCAAACCAGGACACTTCCGGCCCCATGGCGGCGACGCGGCCGACGAGGATGACCGCCGGCGGCCGGAGCCGACGTTCTGCAATGACGTTGGCCACGTCGCCGAGCGTGCAGCGAACGGTCTCCTGGTCGGCCCACGAGCAGCGTCGGACGATCGCCACCGGCGTATCGGCCGGCTTGCCGCGATGGAGGAGCGCCTCACTCCACACGCCAACCGACGTGACTCCCATGTAGAAGATTATAGTCCCCGGAAACGCGGCCAAGGCCCCGTAGTCGAGCGACGGGGTGTGCTTGGTGTGCCTCTCCTGGCCGGCGACCAGGGCCACGGCCGACGAGTGCTCACCGTGTGTGATGGGAATCGCCGCGTAGCTTGAGGCGGCGAGCGCTGCCGTAACCCCCGGCACCGTCTGGTAGGGAATCCCCGCCGCAGAGAGGGCTTCGATTTCGTCCGCACTTCGCCCGAAGACATCGGGATCCCCCCCCTTGAGTCGCACAACCGTTTTCCCCATACGAGCCGCATCCACCATGGCGGCATTGATTTCGGACTGCGGCCACGGCTTGAGCGAGCCATGGTGCCCGAGGGGAATCAGCTCCGCAGAGGGGTTCGCGTGCTTCAGGATTACGGGATTGGCGAGGTAATCGTAGAGAACCAGATCGGCGTGCGCGAGGCATTGCGCCCCGCGCAGCGTGATCAGTCCCGGGTCGCCCGGCCCCGCCCCAACAAGGTACACGAGCCCAGCGGTGGTGGCGCGAGATTGGGTCATGCAGCGGCGTTCTCACGCCCCTTGTTCGGCGGTCATGTTGGGCGTTGTGTTGGGGATTTCAGTTGTTAGAATAGGACCTTATGGAATGGACGGTTAGTCCGCAAGGCCTGTGGCCGGGAATGGGATCGGTCTTCCGTCGCGCCCGCACTCCCCCAATCGATCGGCTCTCACCATGGCACCCGAAGACAGCACCTCTCCGATTTCCCCCGGAAAGCGCAAACGGCTTCAGCAGTGCTTCGAGCAAGCCAACTCGCTGATGCGCCAGGAGAACTACGACTACGCCAATGAGTTGTTCACGCAATGCGTCGTCGGCGACCCGACGAATGTGCCTTACGCCCAGAGTTATCTGGCCAACCTCAAGCTGAAGTATAGCAACAACAAGAAGGGGAGCAACCTCTTCGCCATCCAGGGCATCGGTCCGAAAGGGATGGTCAAGAAGGCGTCGATCCAGAAGGACTGGGCGGGGGTCATCAAGCACGGGCTGGATGTCCTGAAGCTCAACCCCTGGCACGTGGCCACCTTAACCGCCATGGCCCACGCGTGCGAGGGCCTCGGGTGCTTGCAGACCCAGTTGGTCTATCTCAAGATGGCCTTGGAGCCGAACCCGAAGGACGCAGACATCAACCGTCTGTGTGCCATCGCACTGGACGAGGCCGAGCAATACGATCAGGCCATCACGTGCTGGCACCGCGTGGAGAAGGCGAAGCCGGGCAATGAGGAAGCGGGCCGGGCCATCGCCAGCCTCACGGTCAAGAAGACGATCAAGAAGGGCGGGTGGGAGAAAGGCGACGACGTCTCGAAACAGAAGTTCTCGGCCGGCGGGTCGGCTACGCCGGAGGCCGGCGACCTGACGCCCGAACAGCGGCTGGAGCGCGATATCCGCCGCAATCCCAAGGACTTGCCCAAGTACGTCGAGCTTTCGGAGCTTTACGTCCGCGACGAGGCATTCGACAAGGCTGAGGAAGTGCTCCGTCGGGCCTACGAGGTCTCCAACAAGAACATCGACATCCGCGAGAAGTGGGAAGACGTGCAACTGCGGCACCTCCGCCAGCAGATGACCCGCGTCCAGCAGCAGGCGGAACAGTCGGGCGCGGAAGCCGATCAGCAGCGGTTCCTGGACATCAAGGCGAAGTATCAGGTCAAGGACCTGGAGTTCTGTCAGAACCGCGTGGCGAGGTATCCCAACAACTTGCTGTTCCGCTACGATCTGGGCGAGCGGTACAAGCTCAACGGGATGTATAACGAAGCGATCGCCGAGTACCAGCTTGCCCGTAATGATCCGCGACGCAAAGGGTTGTCGCTCCTCTCCCTGGGCCAGTGTTTCCAGAAGATCAAGCAGTATCGGCTCTCGGCGTCGCACTTCGACGAGGCGATCCGCGAGATCCCCGACCGGGACGCGGACAACAAGAAGAAGGCCCTCTATCTGGCGGGCCGATTGGCCCTGGCCATGCACGATTTCGATTCCGCCGAGCGTCACTTGACTGTGCTGGCGGGCATGGACTTCAGCTATCGTGACGTCTCCGCCCTCCTGGACAAAGTCGGGGAAATGCGAGAGAATGACGGGTCCGGAGGTGGTGGGGAGGGAGGGCCGCAAGGCTGAGGGTGTGCCCGGAGGCCGGCAGCACGGCCATCGTGGCCGTCCCGACAGGCTGGAAGCCTGTGCTACCGTTTTGGTGTCGGGCGGGAAGGCCTGACCTACAAGTTTGCCACAGAAGGAATAGGTGTTAAGCGAACATGCCGACCACGAAAAGTGCAGCCAAGCGGCTGCGGCAGGACACGATCCGGCGGACCAAGAATCGCGCGATCAAGCGGGACTTGCACACGCGGTCGAAACGGGTCGAGGCCGCGGTCGTCGAGGGCAATCTGGAGCTGGCGACCGCCGAATTCCGCGCGACGTCGAAGAAACTCGATCAGGCTGCGGCCAGGGGCGTGGTGCATCCCAACGCCACCGCTCGGCGCAAGTCGCGACTGTCGGCCAAGATCAAGGCCGCCAAGGCGAAGGCCGCGGCGAAGAGCTGAGCCTCTCAGAATTCGATCCGCTCGGCATCGAAGACGGGGCCCTCGATGCAGGTCCGGCGGTAGTCCCATGCGCCTGAGGTGTCTCGCACCTTGGCCACGCAACTGAAGCATACCCCGATGCCGCAGGCCATGGGCGACTCCAGCGAAACTTGGCAGGATACCGCAAGTTCCCGCGCGAGGCGGGCGCACGCCTCCATCATCGGCTCGGGGCCGCAGCAGACAATCCGGCATGACAGGGTGGATCGCCGGATCACCGGGCGGATCGCGTCGGTCACCAGGCCCCGGTGTCCGGCCGAGCCGTCGTCGGTGTACACCACGACCTCCACGCCCAGCCGCTCGAAATCGTCGACGCCGGCCAACGCGTCGGCCGTCCGCGCCCCGTAGCACAACGTGACCTTCTTCGCGGTCGCCGCCCGACGCTTCGGATCCCCGTAGCCACGCTGCCCGAGAGACTCCCGGGCCAAGGCCAGGAAGGGGGTCTGACCGATGCCGCCGGCTACCATCACCAGGTGCTCGGCCTCAGGAGGCGCGAAGCCGTTGCCCAACGGCCCCCAGACCTCCAGGGGATCGCCTGAATGGAGGGAGGCCAGGCGCCGCGTCATCTTGCCGACCGTCAAATACACGATCTCCAGCCCGACCGCCGAGCCGTTCTCGTCCAACACGGTGTCGTAGAAGGCCAGCGGGCGGCCCAGGAGCGGATCGCTCCAATCGGCCAAACGCAGCATGAGGAACTGGCCCGGCGTGATCCGCCTCGCAATCTCGGGGGCGCGGATCCGCAGCCGGTACGTGTCCCGCGCCAGGAGCCGGTTCTCCTCGATTTCCACCCGGCCGTGCCACGCGGTATCCGCGTAGCAGACGTGACGGTGTTCCATCGTCAAGGCTCCTTCCGTTTCCGCGCGGGACGGCCTTTCCTCGCCGTTTCCGACGTGTGTCTCCTGCCGGGCCGGAAAGACCGCCCCGCGCCGTGCGAAGGCCGCGACGGAGCCCCACGGCGCGACGGTCCCTGGGACGCCCGGCGCAGGGCTTCCACCTCCAATCGCGTGAGGCGTCGGAAGTCGCCGGGCGCCAGGTCGCCGAGCCGAACCGGCCCTACGGCAAGACGCATCAGCCGCAACACCTTATGGCCCACGCGAGCCAGGATCCGGCGGATTTCCCGGTTCTTTCCCTCTCGCAAGGTCATCTCCATCACGGTGCTCTGCTTCATCGTCTTCTTTGCCGTCACCGAGCTGACTCGGGCAACTCCCTCCGCCAGGTAGACCCCGCGGCGCAACTCCGACAGCACTTCCGGAGTCGGTTGGCCCGCCACCAGCACCCGATACGCCTTCTCGACGCCGTAGCGGGGGTGCATCAACCGGTTGGCCAACTCGCCGTCGTTGGTCAGTAGGATCAGGCCCTCGCTGTGCAGGTCGAGACGCCCGACGGGGAAGAGCCGCAACTCGGGAAAGGGCACCAGGTCGACCACGCGCGGACGGCCCGCCGGGTCGCGATTCGTGCAGACCACCCCCGGCGGTTTGTGTACGGCAAAGTACATGCGATCCGACTGCGGCAGCGCCACGCCATCGACGCGGATCTGCTGGGCCGCTGGGTCGACCTTGGTGCCGAGTTCGGTGACCACCTTGCGGTCGACCTCGACCCGCCCGGTGAGAATCAACTCCTCGCACTGACGGCGACTGCCAAGCCCTGCGGCCGCCAGCACCTTCTGGAGCCGCTCCGGCCCGGCGACTGCGGCGGGCGCATCCGGCCCTTCTTCTCTCTTGGGGCCTTGCAATCCCCTCGCCACGCCGGACCGATGCTGCCCTCGCCCGGGGCGGCCACCGGCATGCCGGGACCGTTTCCCGTGAGTGGGCTCGGATTTACGGGGCACACGTCGGACCATCGGTTTGTCCACCCAGAAGAAGGGGTTCTCTCTGCACGATCCGCAAGCACCATGCAGCGGTTGGCAGAACGGCAACCTATCCTAACGCCCTAACCGGGAGTCTCCCAGCCTGGGCCTAAGCGGACAGACGCTTTTTTCGGCCGTCAGGCTGTGCGGAGGACAACGCGAAACGGGCCGAAGAATGAGGCAGTCCCAGGCCCGCAGAGGCGTCAAGGCAACTGCCTATTGGGGCATCTAATACCCAGTCCGTGGTGGCGCAAGGAGCAACCGTCGCATTACTCGTAGGTATTGCGTTTCGTCCAGCGGGCGCGGCTCGGCTCGGCGAGCGGTTTGTCGTAGTCCCGAGGTCGGACGCCGACCACGGCGGGGCCAATGTCGTTGTCGGGATAGGGATCGAATCGCACCGCCTTGTCTTGCTGGTAGGGTGCGGGCCCCGGGTGCAACCACTTGGGTCCCGACATGCAGCCACCCATTGAGCCGACGAGCACAAACGCGAGGAGCCATCGACCAAGCCTGTTCATCGCGATCCTTTCGGTCAGAGGCCCGCCAGTGGGAACGATCTTCCCTCCGCGACGGTTGGCCGGGCGCGGATTATAGGAGTCTGGTGGTTCTCCAAGAAGGCGAGTGTGGAGAACACGCTTCCTGGGGCCATTCCACCTCTCGGAGTGCATCGGCAGCAGGGCGATGATTACGCAAGTCTTTTCTGAACAACGCGTTATAGCAGGAAGATGCGGCGAGTGTTCCATCCAAGCGGTGAAGGCGGGCTATTCCGGATGGATCGGCCGGGGACCCCGGCGCACCGCCCCCCTAGGCATCAAGTTAAGGATAACGGCCGGTGAATCGGGTGTAAGAAAGGGAAAAGAGGGAAACTGGAGAAGTGGGAAAGAGCATGTTTCCTGATTGCGGTCGCCAACATCGCCATAGAACCTCTTTTCCCATTCCCCCCCTTTCCCCCTTTCCCTTTCTCACCCCCTCAGACATTTGTGGTTCATCCGGCTGAAGCGTGCCTGGGCCGGCGACGTCGGCCAAAGTGCGGCTGCGCCGCAGGATTTCCTAAGGCATAGGTCTGGTGTCCAATGGGAGGAAAGAAACGGCCCCCGACGGCATTGGCGGTCAGGGGCCTGACGCGCCATGGGCGCACCGGAGCCTGGATATCCCTCGTCTCACTTGCGTCGTGAGGAGAGCCCGAC
>Ga0067045_1031048_pt1 | contig 13328 bp, 10 predicted proteins | sample TerdegcTABiofilm_FD_59184 | JGI IMG/M metagenome (GOLD analysis project Ga0067045, IMG submission 59184) | Combined Assembly of (Gp0054472, Gp0054536) Wastewater bioreactor microbial communities from Singapore -Terephthalate degrading...
TTTGGCTTTGTAAAGAGCATCTTGCAGCGCGTCGACACGCTGGTCACAGGCCGCGGCAAGATAGACGAGGAGCTCTTCGAGGAACTCGAGGACTCGCTGATACAGGCGGACATTAACGTCCGAACGGTCGCTCAGACACTCGACAGCCTGCGCGAGCGCGTTCGAGAGGATCGCGTCGCCGACCCGGGATCGGTGAAGGCGCTGCTTCGCGAGTTGCTGAAGTCCACGCTGCAGACTTCAGGAATGCGCGCGGCAGCGCTGGTCAACCCACCGGAGAAGCCTGGCCTGTACCTTTTCGTCGGCGTCAACGGCACCGGCAAGACCACCACCATCGCCAAAGTGGCGCACAGGTTGCGGCAGTCCGGTTCGCGCGTGATCCTTGCAGCGGCCGACACATTCAGGGCCGCAGCCATCGAACAGCTCGAGACATGGGCAGATCGTGTGGGCTGCGAGGTTGTCAAGCATCGCCCCGGCGCCGATCCGTCTGCCGTGGTGTTCGACGCGATCAAGGCTGCCCAGGCGCGCGGGGCCGATTATGTGCTCGCCGACACTGCAGGACGACTCCAGAATAAGGCCCCGTTGATGGAGGAGCTCCGCAAAGTCACGCGCGTCGCCGAGCGAGGCCTGGGCCGGCCCCCTGACGAGGTCCTGCTGGTACTCGACGCGACAACCGGCCAGAACGGCATCAGTCAGGCGCGCGTGTTCACCGAGGTCTGCGACGTGAGCGGCATCGTCCTCGCAAAGCTGGATGGCACGGCGCGAGGGGGGATCGTGGTCACCATCGCAGAGGAACTCGGGCTGCCAATAAAGCTCGTCGGAAGCGGCGAACGGATGACAGACCTCGAGGACTTTGACGCCGACGCTTTCGTGGATGCGTTGCTCGCCTGAGTCTCAGACAGAGACCGATTAGCCGTCCACCGCCGCGATGGCCTCGATTTCCACATCCACGCCGAGCGGCAGCTCGGCCACGGCCACGCAGCTTCTGGCCGGCTTGATGCTGCCCCAGTACTCGGAGTAGACCGCATTCAGGCGCGCGAAGCAGTCCATGTCGGTCAGGAACACGGTCACTTTCACGACGTCCTCAAGGGATGCCCCAGCCGCTTGCAGTACCGCCTCAACGTTCTTGATGCACTGCCGGACGCGATCCTCGAACCCGCCATCCACTATGGCGCGCGTCGCGGGGTCCATGGGTACCTGCCCGGATACGAAAACGAGACCGCCCGCCTTGATGCCGGGAGTGTAGGGGGCAGATGCCACCGGCGACCCCGACCACACAGGCTCCTTGCTCATATGCTGTTCACCTCTCGATGTGCTTACGCGTCTGTTCGAGTTACCGACGACGCTCCTGTGACGATTCCATCGGTGATGCACCCGCCTTATCCACGCGCAACACGATGCACTCTTCGATCTCCAGCGTCAGGCGAAGCTCGATCCGATCGCGCGTTGTCGTGGCGACGATCGCCTCGCCGGTCACCGCATTGAAGATACCGGCCCGGTTGCCCAGCAGGCCGAATGTCCGCCTATCGAGGGACAGAGAGACCTCGCGCCTCTGTCCGCTGTCGTTCAGCACCGTCACAAAGCGAGCGCCGAATCGCTCGACATACACATCATCTCGGCTCGACCGTGCCCCGGTGATGGGCTCCCAGCCTGCACCTGACAGTTGGCTGATGATCGGTATGTACTTGCGGAACAGCGCTCTGTCGCGGTTGTACCACTGCGGTTGCGTCCAGTAGTTGCGCGTAGACGCGTCAACGCTGAACATGCTCGGGAAAACCCCGTAGAACATGCTGCGCTGGAAGTACCGTTCTACCTGTTCAGGTCCGAACCGGTCAAAGTCGGTGTTCTGAAGCAGGAGGTAGGGCTTCCGGTAGCATAGCGAGCGTCGCAAACAGAACACGCTGTCGGGATCGGGTCGCCATGCGCCGCCCGGCATCCAGTTGGTCTCGGTTCCCATGACGTCGAGCAACGGAGCGAACGCATGGATGCGCCAGGGCGTGGCATTGGCCATCAGCAGCTTGCCTCGCCGCCGCAGATCCTCGCTCATAGTCCGGGCAAGCTCATAGACTGAGAACCACGTGGGAACGACGGGGCGCAGTTCGTCGGTTGCATACGTGACGGGTACGGATGAGCGCTGCAGCGATTCCGGCCGGTAGTCAAGCACGTCGGCCCACCCTTCGATCGAGTCGAGGTACTCCCCGTCGAGTTGCCCCGGGCTCCCCGGGCCATAGAGTCGGTCCGCCAATGCGCTGGCGTAGCTCAACGTCGCCTTGGTGGCCTCGCCGGGCGGACAGGGCAGCGCTGGGTTAGGGTTCAGAACCCATACCGCCCCGTTGGTCCACGGGGCGTTCTGAAACTCGACGTTGAAAGCCCCATGCTCATCATGGGTCCCGGAGTTCCTGACAGCCTGAGCCAACTGCCGCTGCGGCTCGCTCGAACCTCGCAAGTGGCGTTCCAGGATGCCGAGAGCCTCTGCATACGTTCGCGGCGCCTCCGGCGGCATCGGCATCCACCACGTCATCGGCTCGGTGTACCGGAAGCTCCAGATTCCGAGCCTGTCGTCGCTGGCCACCGAGTTGTCACCCTCGTGATAGGCGATGCCGAAATCCTCGTACCCTTGAACGCTGGCCGGGTCCGCAAAGGGTATCCAGATGCCGTCCTTGTCGGCGCGCCGATCAAACGCCTTGGGAAACATCCGGTAGTATCGGGCCAGCGCCGACCGAAAGCCCCAGGCTGGATCAACGTCCCAACGGGCGACAGAGACCCGCGCGGTCCCCCGCCCCCGTTCACTGTTGCGGACGTTGTCGGAGACCAGAGCGACATCGAACGCTGCATAGAGAAGCCGTGACGATGCATGGTATCCGAAGCGAACAACTTGCGGCCCGTCGGCAGGATTCACGCCTATGGCGCGCCCGAAACGCGGACCGGTCGCGCATGCCAGTGGATACAGCGACTGCATACCCGTCGCGCCGACGCCGACACGCACGAGGTTTGCGTGCCCGCCGGCATCGCTGCATCGCGTACTGCGCCGCATGTCGTGCCACCACACCACATCACCGCTGGGGACACGCTCTACGTAGTAGATCGACAGACACCGGTTGCGACCGGCGGCGTCAAGGACCCTCAGGCCAGCGGCTCCCGGCTCATGCGTGAGTCCATCAACGGCTATCTGCAACGCCTTGCAGCCGGAGCCGTTCACAAGCCCGCCCCGTGCCACCAAACGGAGCGGCCCGTTGGCCCCCACATCGCGCACGAACCAGGCCGAACTCGCGCCTGACGGCAGCCTGGGAGCCCCGATCGGCTGCCCGTCAAACGTCGCCTCGGGAGCGAGCTCGCGGACGCTGAAGTCGTCGAACCAGACGGTCCCCGTGTGATGGCGGAAGAGAGCGTGCACGAGCAATCGCTTGATGGGTTTCGTGGGGAACACCAGTACCTGACGCCTCTGCCAGTCATGCGTTCCCACCGAGAAGGGAGCCGTCTGTCCCCAGAGCGGCGTACCGTCGCTATGCACGAGGTCCACATATACCGAGTAGTCGTTATTGCGGAATCCGCCTACGCCTTCTGCCTTGCTCCACCCCGTGATAAGAATCGGCCTCGGCGCCGCCTGATCGAGAGTGATCGTCGCGGTTGCACCCCTGCGGTCTTCGTAGGTCCCATTGCGGCACATGATCGCCCGTGTGCCTGTCCGCACAGTTTCCCCGGTCACGCTGTAGCCTTGCTCGAAAGGCGCCCAACCGACCGCGCTCGTTCCCGATACGAGCTCGAAACCCGGGCTCTGCAGCAGCTCCTCCGACCTGACGCCGCCAAACACGGCGATCTGTCCCATGACCAGGATGATCGTGCATGCCACGGCGGGCAGCATCGGTCTGGTCACGGCCTATCGCCCCCGGTTCCTGCGGTCGCGCCACGGGTGCCGCGCTGCGTCAACGGCACGCCGGCGGCGCACAGCGGGCAGGCATCGGGACTGTATGCGGGCACGTCGAGCGTCGCGAGCGCCGTCAGAGGAGCATCGAACCGAACTTTGCCGCCGCTTCGGTCGGCCAGCACTCCGATCCCGGCGACCAGGGCGCCGTGCCCTTCGACCACCGCGACGCATTCACGCACGGAAAGACCCGTTGTCAGAATGTCATCTACGATCACCACGCGCTTGCCGGGCGGGAGCGTCTGTCCTCGCCGGAGCGCTCGACCGCCCTCCACCGCCTCGGCATACCGCGCCTCCAGTCCGAGCACGCGCGCGACGCAGTAGGCGATGATGATGCCGGCCGTCGTCGGTCCCAGCACGTAGTCGGGCTCGTAGACCGCCAGACGCGACGCCAGCGCCTCAGCCATGGGCTCGAACGCCGCGGGCCTTTCCACGAGCCGGAACTTCTCCAGATACCGGTCGCTGTGCAAGCCCGAAGACAGGCGAAAGTGCCCGGTCAGCAGGGCCCCACATTCGGCGAACAGCTCGACGACCTCCGATTCTGTCATGTGCGCTCCTCAGTCCCTCCGCCAGTATGAACAGCATCGCGCACAGATAGGGAGATCCCCATCGGCGCTGAGTCGCTGTCGGTGCCTCTGAAACTCGCTTCCGTTCCAGACGTCGGTGAAGCTATCACGAGTAATGTTGCCGCAGACGACGCCGAAGCAGGGCGAGATGTCGCCATTGGGCAGAATATCCGTGTTGATCCAGGCGCAGGCCGCCTTGATGCGCCGAACGAACGTCTCCGGCTCCTGATAGTACAGCCTGGTCTCCGCAGGGCTCAGGTCGGGATGCACGAACACCGGAACACCCGATGCCCGACGCTTGATCTCGGCGATCGTGTCCATGACGATGGCGGGGTCCATATCTGGAGCAGCGCCACCTCCCCACTCAGCCGGATCGAGGTAGTGCTCCTTGCCCCAGCGGTCGTTGAGGGCATGCACCATGGCATCCGTCAACATCCACAGATGCTGAACGTTGATACACTCGGCGCCGAAGCGCTGTGCCGTCTCTACCACGTCAGCCGCATGGCGATAGTTCGCAGGCGAGAGCGAGCAGTTGAGCACAAGGGCCGGTCCGCTCGTTCGTCGCCTGCGGCACGCTTCCCTGAGCGCCTCCAATCCTGCGCGCATACGCTGATGCGCAACCGATGATCCTCGAACGCGATTGTGCACCTCCTCCCCGCCGTCCACGGAAACGACTAGGATGTGCATCGGCTGTTCGGCAATCTCATCCGCAAGGCGCTCCAGCGTTGTCCCGTTGGTGGTCACGCCACAGAGGAGGCCCCGCTCGCGAACCGTCCGAAGGAGCGAGATGAAACCCGGGTACAACGTCGGCTCCCCGCCCGTGAACCATATGTAGGGCTCGTAGGGCGCAACATCGTCAATGAGGCGCGCCCAGGATTCCACCGGCAGGCTGTCGCGGGGATGCGCCTCGACAGCCCCGGAAGCGACAAACGCGCACATGGAGCAACGGAGATTGCAGCAGTAAGTTGGCTTCAGCGTGATGCCAAGGGGCCGAGCGCTCGTTGGGCTCCCGGTTTCGAGCTCACGCTTTAGAGACCGCCTTCTAGCACGCGTGCGCAGATACCACTGCAGCAGACTCGGATGGGCGATGATGGTGTGCGCGACGGTTCGCGCGACGCCGCCCAGACTCATGGCCTCAGTAGTCTACCGGTCTGAGGTAGTAGTCGTTGATCGAGGTGGATGAGAGCATGGCCGTCGTGGGCATGTGTCGTTTCCAATGGGTCGAGTCCACTTTCTGTTTGACCAGCCGCACATCGTCGGCCGAGAAGCCCATTTCGATCAGCCTCTCCGCTGTGAAGCCGCGCAACAGGAGATGCAGAATGCGGTCGGCACGCGCGTATGATATGCCGAAGTCGTCCTCATCGGTCTGTCCGACGATCAGGTCCGCGGAGGCCGGCTTGCTCACGATCACGTCGGGCACGCCCATGTGACGGGCTAGCTGCCAGACTTGCGTCTTGAACAGGTCACCCAGCGGATTAACGGGCGGAGCGTCATCCGCATGCCACGTGAAATAGCCAAAGAGCCGCTCTGTCTTGTTTCCGGTGCCCACGGGCAAAGCGTGGAGGCCGGCCGACAGGTCGAACAGCACGATCATGCGCATGCGAGCCATCACGTTGCCGCGACGACGCTGATCGGCATCAGGCGCCGTACGCAGATAACCGTCCACGGCATCGGAGATATCCACGGTGCGGCACTCAATGCCGAGCTTGTCGGCAACCAGCGACGCGTGTTCAAGGCTATCGGGACTGCTGGTTCGATAGGGCATACGCACCCCCACCACCGCCTCGCTCCCCAAAGCGCGGGCGCAAAGGTATGCTGTGAGTGAAGAATCCACGCCCCCAGACAAGCCAATGAGTACGCGAGAGAACCCGCGACGCCACACCACCTCATCCTTCAGGAAGGCACAGAGCCATTCGGCCACCACCTCGCAATCCATGTCGAGGTAGCGATCGGAGGCCGGGTCGAAATCGGCGGCCCTGATCACTTTGAGCTGGGCACCAACCGACATGTCACCTACCTCCTCCAGGGTCCATCCTCGCCCCAAGCGCCTCAAGCTGGCGAACCAGATCGGACAGGGCGGTCTCGAGATCGGCCAACAGAGGCGTCGCACGCCGCGCAAGACCGATATCGCTGCTCTCGATCCGTGCCCTAACGATACATGGCTCGATGGCAGATCCGCGCGCCATCACATGTCCCCACGGATCGTAGATGCTCGACGATCCGGTGAAGCCCTTGCCGCCCTCGAAGCCAACCAGGCCTGCGTACACCACAAAGATGCCGTGCTCCTCGGCGAGAGCCTGAAGTAAGCGGTCCCACCGTCGCAGGTTCCCGATGCCGTCACTGCCGAACTCGCGCCCGGGCGATGCGCTCAATACCGCGACGATCTGTGCGCCGTCGAGGGCGGCGATGGTCCCGCTGATGGAGTGCCACGCATCCTCACAGATCAGCACCGCAATCCGGCCCAATCGCGTGTCGAAAGCGGCAATGGATCGCCCGCGGGCAACGAACCTCTCTTCGTCAAACACGCCGTAGGTGGGCAGGAAGAACTTGCGATGGACATGACGGAGCGCCGGCTCGGTATTGGGCGTCTGGGCCGATGTGAGGGTCGCATACAGCCCCGAGTTGTAACAGTGGCCGTTGCGGCTCTCATAGAACCCGATGGCGACATCAACCACGGCTCCGGGACGGACAACATGCGCGCGGTAGGTCGTCAGGAGGTCCGTGAACACGCGGTCTGCGCTCAGCGCATGCTCACCGACTCCCCCCTCGAGAAAGTAGCCCGTGAGCGCCGTCTCCGGGAAGACCACGAGGTCCGGGGGTGTACCCGACTGCTCAAGTTGGCCCAGCACGCGCCCCACCGTCTCGAGATTGGCGGCGTAATCGCCTTTGCTGGGCGCGAACTGCGCGGCTGCAACTTCGATGTGCAATCCATGCCTCCGTCGGGAGCAACCTGCGCATCAGAACAGCGCCGCTAGCAGGCTCCCGAGACGCTTAGTATACGGAGGGGACTGCGTGGCGTCAAGCCCGGCGCGGACGCCAGTAGTTGCGCAGGGCGAGGACCAGGATCCCAAGTGTCACCGCCGACCACGTTGCCGCCCAGAACCACGGCGTCAGCCCGAACATGCGCGCCATGAACACCGCATCGTTCGGCACGTCCGTGGCGGTGGTCAGCCAGAGGAGACTCCTCACGTCCAGCAGAGCGTTCAGACAGAGTTGAACCGCCAGAAAGCTGGCCGCGAAGTCTGCGGCGGCAGCCGGCAACCATCGGATGAGAGCCCCGATCGCGACCACGATGAACACCCCGGCCAGAAATCCGAACGGATTGCGCACCCAGAGCAGCGTGATCGCCAGTACCGAAGCAGCCATCAGTACCAGCGCGTTGCGTCCATTGCGCCATCGGCTCAAGAGGAGCAACCCGGCGCCGGCGGCCGCAGCGCCGACGTAGCCGGCAGGATAGATCAGCAGAGGGATGCCGCCCAGGGTCTCGGTGAGCCCGCTGCCGGTCGGCGCTATGCTGATGCTGGCTACCGAGCCGCCGGTCAACACCGCTGCCATGGCGTGTCCGGCCTCATGGACCAGCGTTACGAAGAGCCGGATCGGATACGCGACGATGAAGGCGCCCGGAATGTACCAGAACACGACAGACGCCGCCGACGTTGCCAGCAACATGCGTCTAGACTGCGAGTGGGGACCCGTTCGGCTCATCGTCTCTCTGGGCTTCCTTCGTGCTCCGGCGAATGCTCGAACCGCGACGGCGTCACGCGCGGGAGATGGTCGGTTGCCATGGCATCGAGCTCATAGCCGTCGGAAGCGCCCCTGAGCCAGCGCGGATATGCCGCCGCCGCTATCATGGCCGCGTTGTCCGTGCACAGGTGCGCCGAAGGCGCAACGCAACGCAAGCCGTTGCGCCGGCATGCGTCTTGCATCCCGGCGCTGAGCGCCCGGTTCGCCGCCACCCCTCCACCTATCGCCACTGCTGAGACTCCTGCTATCTCCGCTGCCCTCACGGTCTTGCTGACGAGGACCTCTATGATCGCCGCCTGCAGCGAGGCAGCCACATCCTCATGACGGACTTGCGTGCCTTCCAGTTTCGCAAACCGCGCCACAGCCGTCTTCAGACCGCTGAAACTGAAATCGAGGCTATCGCCGAGCCATGCGCGCGGGAATGCCACTCGGGTTCGATCACCCGCGGCGGCAAGCCGCTCGATGTGAGGCCCCCCCGGATATGGGAGGCCGAGCAGCCGAGCGCACTTGTCGAAACACTCGCCCGCTGCGTCATCGCGCGTCCGCCCGAGCACAAGAAGGCTCTCATCGGACTCGGCCAGAATGAGCTCAGTGTGCCCTCCTGACACCACGAGGCAAACGAACGGGAACGTCAGATCAGGCTCGGCGAGCATCGACGCATACACGTGCCCGACAACATGATGCACGCCGAAAACCGGCTTGCGCCATGCGTAGGCCAGCGCCTTGGCCGCAGCCACGCCGACCACGAGCGCGCCGACGAGCCCGGGCCGGTTGGTGACGGCGATACCGTGGATGTCCTCGTGCGTCGCCCCGGCGCTCTCGAGAGCCTCTGTGATCACGGGCAACACCCGCTCGACATGCTTCCTGCTCGCAGCCTCCGGCACCACCCCGCCCCACCGCGCATGAAGGTCCGCCTGACTGGCCACCACACTGGATAGAATGCGGCTCCCGTCAGCGACCAGCGCCGCAGAGGTCTCGTCGCATGACGTCTCGAGGCCGAGCAGCATCAGGCATCCGCCTCCGATCGCGCTGAGAGGCTCGAGCGACACGTCCTCGTCGCTTCCGCCGACTCCCGTATGACCCGGCGCCGCTCGACGGCATCCGGAAGGTGGATTTTCTCTGCCCACATGATGAGCGCGTCTTCGTCTGTGTCGGTATAGTAGCGAGGTCGTTTGCCGACGCTTTTAAACCCGAGACGCAGATAGAGCCGCTGCGCGGCAAAGTTTAGCTCGCGCACTTCCAGCGTGGCGCGGGTTGCCCCGCGCCGGACTGCTTCGTCGAGCAGCTCGATCACCAACAGGGTGCCGATGCCCTGCCCGCGATGACCTCGGACCACTCCCACGAGCGTGAAATGAGCCTCGTCCATGGCGACCCACATGCCGGCAAAGCCCACGATGCCCCCGCAGCAGCGGGCCACGTAGTAGACGGCAGCGGGATTGCTGAGCTCGTTCAGGAATGCGCTCGGCTCCCATGCCGATGAAAAGCACGCTCGCTCCAACGCCGCGACAATGGGGGTGTCCTTCGCAACCATCGGACTGAGCACGAGCGGCGTCACGCCCTGGCACGGGGCGTCGGGATCCAACACGCGCTCGGCGCTCACTGGGCGGTCCATCCGCCGTCTATGGTAAACACGCTGCCGGTCACGAAGCTTGCCTCAGGCGAGACCAGATAGGCCGTCAGCGAAGCGATCTCCTCGGGACGGCCCATGCGCCCGATGGGCTGCCGGGCATGCAGCTCGCGACGCACGCTGTCCTCCTCGCCGGCGTGAAAGCGCGCAAGATACCGGTCAACGAACGGTGTCTCCACCGTTCCGGGCGCGATGCAGTTCACGCGTAACCCTCGCGATGCATAGTCCACGGCCATCTGGCGAGTCATCGCGGTGACGGCCCCCTTGGTAGCGCAGTAGGCGAACCTTCGCTTGACGCCCACCAACCCCGCCACCGAGCCGATATTCGTGATACTGCCAGTGCCGCTGGCGAGAAGATGGGGCAGAGCCATGCGTGAGACGAGGAAGACGCCGACCACGTTGACCCGCCAGAGCGCCTCCATGTCGTCGAGCTCGGTCTCTTCAACAGTCCCCACGAAGCCGACGCCGGCGCAGTTCACCACGGCATCCAGTCCGCCGAACGCCGACGCTACGCGGCCAACACCGTCCTGAACTTGCGCCTCGGAGGTCACATCCATCGACACGTGCAGGCCAGCCGTCGCCAGCTTGCCTGCCACTCTCTCGGCGGCATCACCGTTGATATCACACACTGCTACGCGTGCACCGTCTGCAGCTAACCGCAGACAGATCTGCTCGCCAATGCCCGAACCGCCTCCTGTGATCAGTGCTCGCAAGCCGCGCAAGTCCATCGGTGTGTCTCCATTCAGTCGAGTGTAGTGTCCGCACCTCTGCTCTCGACGCGAGGACACACTAGCAGATGGGCGCACCAGGCGCAGTGGTCACCTGGCTTAGGCGCGAAACGCCGCTCGCGGATCGCTCGCATGACGCCGTCGTAATGCTCTGCAGCGCGCCGCCCATCATCGGAAGGTCGCTGAACCGGGACCCGCTCACCCGAATCAAGATACCGCACAGCCAATTCGATCGGCGTATGGGGCCATGTTTCGCGACACGCCCGATACAGGACGCCGACAACGTTGGCATCCGGACCGGCGTCTCTCCTGGCCCTGTAGACGAACCGCTCGATGGCCACAGCGCCATCCTCCTTTGCGATCACGCAGTCTGCGGAGAGGGACAGGCAACCGTGAGCCATCGGCAACAGAAGCGGCAGGAACAACTCTCCAGCATGGAAGGCCGGGTCAGCATGAAGGCGACCGAGCATTTCCCTTGCGCGCGCTTCGTAGAGCTGCTCCCAACCATCCTCGACCGAGTGCGCACGCATGCCCTGCTGCCACGCGGCAAGCGCTTCGGACACAGACCGGTCACGGTCAGCCTCGGATGAACGCTGGAGCGCGCGCAGAGCGCGACGCATGGCATGCACAAAGGCCGCGTAGCCGCCGACCGGGACGCGCTCTCGCTCTCGCGACAGCGCGTAGCGATAGGGACAGCCCTCATAGTCCCTCAGCTCGCTCAAACTCCACGTTCTCGCGCCATCCATCGGAGAGGGCGAGTGATGGGCCGCTGAGGCGCCACACGGACCGGTCCACCGGGTGAACTCACCGCCTACAGCCTCAACTGCTTCACGAATGGGCTTCCAGAACTGCGATGGTTCCGACGCTCTCCGCCCTGCTTGCCGGCGGCATGAGAGGACCAGCCAGCGCCGCGCACGCGATGCCGCAACGTACAGAAGGCGCGCTTCTGCAGCAGCAGCATCACGTTCAGGCGCCCCGTCATCCAATGGCGACTTGCGATACCGCGGCGGAAACACGCCGGCGTTCAGGCGCGGCACGTAGACGGCATCGAACTCCAGGCCTTTGGCGGCATGGATGGTCATGACGTTCACGGAATCGCCGAGCATGTCGGGCGAGCCCTTGATGTGATCTTCGCCAAGAGCCACGCAGCGCCGAACGTCACCGATCAGTTCCGACACCTGAGACCGCAGCGGCGCTTCAGCGGAGCGCAGGGACACGCGCTGCGCGCATCCAAGGAGCCACAGCATCGCCTGCCGGTCCAGGGCATGGCGCTTTTCCGACAGCCCTCTCGCCGCGCCGAGGGCGCCGAAGAGGTACCGTGCCAGCATCGCCGATACCGTCGAAGCTGACTGGAGGTCCGCTGGCGGGCGCCCGCCTGTTGCGTCATCATCACTCGCAGATGGTAGGTCCGCAGCGCGGGCCATGCATGAGAGCGCTGCCCGGGCAGAAGGCTGGTCAAGGGCCGTGAGGGGGCCATTGACCGCGAAACCCTCGGCGCGCAACCTCTGTGCGATGCCCCGGGCGAGCTGGTTCGTTCTGCACAGGACGGCCTGCCCGCCGGGCGTCACTCCGGCCGCCGCAGCCTCCCGAATCGTCTGTGCCAGACCGCTGACCTCTGCCTCGTCATCATCCGCCTCCGCCAGCACAATCCGGCCCTGCTCTCGGCTATCGGCCGGTTTGAGGGCGGGCACGTCTGGCAGACCGAGCGAAACGCCGAGAGCCGATATGAACCGGACGATGAGGGGCGTCGAGCGATAGTTCGTGGTGAGCCGGTACATGGCCCTCGGCTTCACATCGTCTGCCTCACGAACGATCGGCGACATCGTCTCGGCGCCGCGGAATGCGTAGATCGCCTGCAGTGGATCGCCGACCGCCCACAGGACTCTCCCGTCGGCGGCAACCAATCGGAGAAGCTCGAGCGACGAGCTGTCCATATCCTGGAACTCGTCCACAAGGACATGGTCCGGCATCTCCGGGTACCAGGACCCTATCTCGCGGAGCACGAGCCTAGCAAGATTGATGAGATCCGCGTAGTCCACGCCCCCGCGCTCGCGCAGCGCCTGCTCGTAGGCACGGTATAGACGCACCGCATCCGACTTGCGCTGGTCTGTTGCGCTCAACGTGCCGGGATCCAGGCCGTTCTCCTTCCACCCTCCGATCGCGTCGAGCAAGCCCGCCAGCGGCCGCACAGGCGCGTCGAGATGCTCCCACACGCCTCCGGCGCCGCCCCTGACGATCTCCTCCAGTACCCGCAACGATGTGATCCGATCACAGACCAGCGGGCACTCAGGCAGGCCCAGCATCCTGCCGAACCGTCGCAACAGTTCCAGTCCGTAGCCGTGCAGAGTGAAGACGCCTACCTCCGCCGCTTCGTCCGGACCCGACCTCTGCAGCCTCTGGCGCAGTTCCTCTGCCGCGTTGCGCGAGAAGGTCACGGCGAGTATGCGAGCAGGGCTCACGCCCTCGTCGAGAAGGTGGAGGACCCTTGCCGCCAGAGCGCGTGTCTTGCCAGAGCCGGGTCCCGCGACGACGACCGTCGTTTGATCCCGAGCCGTTGCGGCCGCCGCCTGCTCTGCATCAAGAGCGAGAGGCTCCTCCGGGGCGTCCCGTGTAGGGAGGCGCGGCGTCCACTGCTCAAGAAGCGCGGCGACAAGCTGGCGCACCACCACCCGCTCAGGCGCCTGCAGACTCCCGGCAATCTCCTGAGCCGTCGCCCCGCCCGCGAAGGCTGCCGCCACCGCGTT
>Ga0067045_1031051_pt1 | contig 13326 bp, 9 predicted proteins | sample TerdegcTABiofilm_FD_59184 | JGI IMG/M metagenome (GOLD analysis project Ga0067045, IMG submission 59184) | Combined Assembly of (Gp0054472, Gp0054536) Wastewater bioreactor microbial communities from Singapore -Terephthalate degrading...
TGGATGATCTTACTGGGAGGGGGGAGGTGGAGGGTTTCGGCGATTTTTTTCACCATCCCGACGCTGGTTCCTATGATAAGGATCCGTTTGAACTTCTGCTTCTGGAGACACTGGATCACCTCTTTACGGTGATCCTTGTCATGGAAGAGGGCTGTTTTTACCGCGGCCATGTAGGACTTTTCCTTCTTGGAAGAGCGTCCCGCCAGGATCTTTTGGTCCCGGATCAGGAGGCCGTCGTCCACGATTAGTTCGATCCCATACTTCTGGGCCAGCAGCATGGCTCGGAAGCTCTTTCCCGTGCCACTTTTCCCTACAAGGGCAAAGACCTTGATCCCTTTCAGAAGCCATACGAAATGTCGATAGATGTTCTTGATTCCCATGCTGGTTTGGAAAATTTCCCTCTTGAGGGAGTGTACCCGTCTATCCGTGTTTTCGCAAGCTCTTGGCTTTGCTCTTCCCGGAGCTCCTATGCGACGGAGGAATAGGACGCACCAGGCATTTGGGACCATGGCCAATGAGATCGGTGCGACCTGCCTTAGTTAAGGCTTCCACGACAAGGCTATGGTGCTTGGGATCCCGGTACTGGAGCAAGGCTCGCTGAAGGGTTTTTTCATGGGCGCTTCGAGGCACATAGATTTCTTTTCCCGTCCGAGGATCGATCCCCGTGTAATACATGCAGGTAGAAAGGGTCCCCGGGGTAGGGTAGAAGTCCTGTACCTGCTCGGGAATGAAACGGTGGTCCCGGAAGTACTCGGCTAGCTCGATGGCCGCTTCAAGGTCGCTTCCTGGATGACTGGAGATAAAGTAGGGTACAAGATACTGTTCTTTCTGAAGTTCCTGATTAATTCGTTGGTATTCCCGTTCGAATTTTCGGTACACATCGAAGGGAGGTTTTCCCATTGCGTTAAGGACCCGAGGGTTTATGTGTTCGGGTGCCACTTTCAACTGGCCTGATACATGGAACTGGCAGAGTTCCCGAAAGAAGGAAGGATCTGGATCAGCCAACAGGTAGTCGTACCGGATCCCTGAACGTACGAATACCCTCTTCACTCGGGGAAGGGAGCGGAGTTTCCGAAGGAGCTGCAAATAGTCCTTATGGTCGATGTTTAGATTAGGACAGAGCTTAGGAACGAGGCATAACCGGTTGGTACAAGTGCCGGATTGGAGTTGTTTACCGCAAGCAGCGTGGCGGAAGTTGGCCGTGGGGCCACCCACGTCGTGAATATAGCCCTTGAAGTCAGGTAACTGGGTAAGTACCTTGGCTTCCTGTAGGAGAGAATCATGGCTACGGGATTGCACGATCCGTCCTTGGTGAAAGGTTAGTGCGCAGAAGGAACATCCCCCAAAGCAACCCCGGGAACTGACCAAACTGAACCGGACTTCCTCTAAAGCAGGAACTCCTCCCTGGGATTCGTAGGAAGGATGGTAGGTCCTTGTATAGGGCAGGGAATACACCCTGTCCAGTTCTTCTGTCGAAAGGGGCAATGCGGGAGGTTCCTGTATTACAAACCGCTGGACTTTAAACCTTCCAGATTCCTGCCTCTCAGCGTCCAATTTCTCGGTTTCCAGTCTGCTGGAATTCAAACGCTTGGATCTTTCCTCTGGCAATTTCCCAATCCCATAGGGTTCGGCCAAGGGCTGGGAGGAAAAAGGATCCGTGTTTTGGTACTGGAGAAGAAAGCTCTTCGCGTAGGCGGTCCGGTCCTTTAGGAGCTCCTCGTAGGAGGGGAGGAGGATTCCACTGAAATCTGTTGGGAGGAAAGAGGTGGCGTATACAGTTCCCCGGATCCCTTTGAGGTTCGCTTCCCGACCCTGTTCCCGTAACCGCCGTGCGATTTCGAGAATCGCTCGTTCCCCCATACCATACACCAATAGATCGGCTTTCGAATCCAGGAGGATTGACCGGCGGAGTCGGTCTTCCCAGTAATCATAGTGGGCAAACCGGCGGAGACTCGCTTCTATGCCTCCTAAGATAATGGGGACCCCCTTATAGGCTTCCCGTGCTCGTACGGCATACACGATAGATGCCCGGTCAGGTCGTCGTCCCCCTATGCCTCCGGGTGAGTAGGCATCCCTCCTTCGGGGCTTTTTCGATACCGTGTAGTTGGACACCATGGAGTCGAGGTTCCCACCCGTGATAAGGATCCCCAGCCGGGGTTTGCCGAACCTTTTGAAATCCTCCACGCTCCGGTAATCGGGTTGGGCCAGGATACCCACTCGAAATCCTTCTGCCTCCAGAAGTCTACTAATGATGGCGATCCCAAAAGAAGGATGATCCACGTAAGCATCCCCCGTGACGCAAAGGAAGTCGATTTGATCCCAGCCTCGTTCTTCCATCTCCGATCGGGTCATGGGGAGGTGTTTTAGAGAATAGGGAGGGAGCTTCAAGAGACCTAGTCCTTTTTAGTTACAATTTAGCAAGGTAGTCCTTAATACCATCCACGAGGGCTATCACAGCTTTTCGATCCACATCCAGATGGGTAACCAACCGGAGTGGATTTCGGACGGTAATAAGGATCCCTCTATCCTTGAGAAAGGTAGAAAGTCCTTCGGGTGTTCCCTTCCTTAAATAGGCAAACACCATGTTGGTGATCCCCGAATAGGGAAGGACATCCATCTCGGGCATGTGTTTAAGCCTTTCCGTGAGTAGAGCGGCGTTGGCGTGGTCTTCTTCCAACCGCTCGATATTATGATCCAAGGCGTACAGGCCTGCGGCCGCGAGGATTCCTACCTGTCGCATTCCTCCACCCAACACTTTTCGCCATCGTCTAGCTTCCTCGATGAACTCCCGTTTGCCGCAGAGAAGACTCCCCACAGGGGCCCCTAATCCCTTGGAAAGACAGAAGGACACCGTGTCGAAGTATTGGGCGATCTGTGCAGCGGGGATCTTTAGCTTTACAGCCGCATTGAAGATCCGGGCGCCGTCCAGATGGGTAGACAAGAGATGAGCCTTGGCGAACTCCGAGGCTTCCGCAAGGTACTTCATCGGCAACACCCTACCCCAGTTTGTGTTTTCCAAGCAGAGCAATTTGGTCCGGGCGAAGTGGATATCGTGGGGTTTGATCTTGGCTTTCACCTTAACGAGATCTAGGGTTCCGTCTGGTTCGAATTCGATCGGTTGGGGCACGATGGAACCAAAGATCGCCGCTCCCCCTCCCTCATACTTGTAGCTGTGTCCGTCTTGCCCCACGATGTACTCGTCTCCCCGACCACAGTGGGTAAGGATCGCCAAGAGATTCGTCTGGGTCCCGCTCGGAGCAAAAAGGGCGGCCTCCTTTCCCATCAACTCGGCGGCTCGTTCTTCCAGCTTGTTCACGGTAGGATCGTCCCGGTACACATCGTCGCCTACCTCGGCTTCGGCCATGGCCTTCCGCATGGGAGGGCTTGGTTTGGTGACGGTATCGCTTCGAAAATCGTGTATCATTGGGTGCCTCCTAATAGGAACTGTTGAAATTCTTGCACGGTCTGAAAATAGTACGTGCAGTTCAACTGCATGTAGGAACGAATTTCTTGAATATTATGGGCCCAGCCAGCGGCGGCCGTGTCGATCCCGAGAGACTTTGCCATCTCGATTCCAGGTTTCAAATCGTCCAGAAGAAGCACTTCCGCAGGATCGAGGGAAAACTCTTCGAGGATTTTCAATCCTGGGTAGGGGCTGGGTTTCCGTTTCGTGGGATCCTGGGTCCATCCAAAGATTCGATCGGGAAGAAAGGGTGGGATGCCTATTCGCTCTGAAGCGTGACGATAGTCCCTCTCGATGAGGGGCACTTCGCTGTGGGATACCACGGTGATGATCCCTCCTCGCCGACGGTACTCCCGCAGGAGCTCGAACATACCAGGGTAGAACTCAGGTACTTTTTGGGTGGTAAACTCCCGCCAAATATGGAATTCCGTTTCCAGCTCTTCCTCGGTCATCCGTAGCTCTGATCGTAGGAAGGTCATCAGTCCGGGATGGAAATTCTTCTGGTACCATTCTTCCAGAGACACGGGCGCTAGGTGAGGTCGAATACGCCGTAACGTTTCCACATGGGCTGGGTAATGGATGGTAGGGGTACTCTGCACCACCGTGTCATCATGATCGAGGATCAGGCAACGGTACTTCAGCATGGGAACCTTATTATATTGAACTATCCTACCATTGAACAGAGTCGAGCCTTCCGGTAGGATGCGGAACATGAAACCCTCAACTCCCTATGTGCCTACTTTACCTCTGGATCCAGATAAGGTGCTGGAACGGTTCGTCCGGTACGCTTCGATAGGGACCCCTTCGGATCGGCATCGAGCAGCGACCCAGACTCCTTCCACGGATAGCCAGTGGAAATTGATCCGGTTGTTGGAGCAGGAACTCATCGGTATGGGAGTTCCTTCCGTGGAAGTGACGGAGCACGGCTTTCTCATCGCTCGCTTCCCCCCGAACACCGGTTCGCCAGCAACAAGACAAGATTCAACGGTTCCTCTTATGAGGGAACAAAAAGAGCTGGCCGTTCCAGGGATAGCGTTCATTGCGCACGTGGATACTGCCTCCGATGTTCCGGGGGATCCCGTGCGCCCCGTGATCCATAGGAACTACGATGGGGGAAGGATCGTGCTACCTTCAGGAAGCGAACTACATCCGGCGAATCATGCAAGGCTTTCCCACTATACGGGAGACACGATCATCACCTCGGATGGCTCCACCCTACTCGGCGCGGATGATAAGGCGGGAGTTGCGGCTCTCGTAACAGCCCTGGAGTACCTAGTCCAACATCCTGAGGTGAAACACGGGGGTCTGGAGTTTATCTTTACTCCAGACGAGGAGACGGGAAAGGGGATGGAACGGTTTCCTTTGGATCGTGTGGGGGCGATGGTGGCCTACACCCTCGATGGAGATGGGGAAGGGACAGTGGAGTATGAATGCTTTAACGCGTACCGGGTTATGGTCAATTGTAAAGGAGTAGGGGCACATCTAGGGTACGCGAGGGGGAAACTGGTGAACGCGGTTAGCATGGCGGCGAGTTTCCTTTCCTTCCTCCCTCGTTCGGAAAGTCCCGAGGCTACCGATGGTCGATTCGGGTACTACTGCCCTCTGGAGATTGAGGGGAACGTTTCCGAAGCGAAGGTGGAAATTTTTCTACGGGACTACGAGATGGAAGAGATCAATCGACGTCTCCAAACTCTCGAGTCCATTGCTCGAGCGGTCGAAGGAATCTTTCCGGGAGGGAAAGTGACCTTAACCTCGGAGAAACAGTACCTCAATATGCGGGATGCGTTTAACCAGGACACCCGAATTATAAAGTACCTTGACGAGGCAATCCGAGCTACGGGGATCGAACCTATTCATACAAGTATCCGGGGAGGTACCGATGGTGCCCGGCTTACCGAACTGGGAATCCCCACCCCAAATATGTTTGCGGGAGGATCGAACTTCCATTCCCTCACCGAATGGGTCCCCCTTTCGGCCATGGTACGGGCTACCGAGGTGGTAATCAACTTGATACAACTGTGGGCGAAGGGGTAGTACTGCGCGCGTCCGGTTTTGCATGAGCTACTCGGAAATCCAAGCGACTCAACCACCCCTATAATAGCGTGGGATTCTTCTGTTGATCCCACAAGTAATTTCGTACGTGATAGTTCCCGCCAGATTGGCAATTTCTTCGGCACTAGGACCCAAGGGGTTAGGTCCAAAGAGTATTGCTTCGTCGTACCGTTCCACTTCGGGATCTTTCCCCACGTCAACCATGATCTGGTCCATCGTGACTCGACCCACAATAGGATAGCATTTGTTTCGGATCAGTACCCTTCCTTTGTTGGACAGACTCCGGGGGTATCCATCCGCGTATCCCGCTCCGATGGTGGCGATGGTTGTCGTTTTAGGGGTCCTGTACGTACAACCGTAGGAAATGGGGGTTCCGGGAGGAACCTTTTTTAAAAATAGGACGGAAGCTTTCAGTTCCATTACGGGTTTAACGGGAAGTTGCCGAGGCACTTCTTTGGAAGGAAAATACCCGTAGAGGAGGATACCGGGCCGAACCATGGAAAAGTTCGCTTCCGGGTACTGGAGAATTCCTCCAGAATTGGATGCGTGTAGAAGTTCGGGCCGGATTCCTTCTTTCTCCAGTCGTTGGACGATACCGAGGAACTGCTGGATCTGGCGCAGGGTAAAACTCCGATCAGCCTCATCGGAAATGGGGAAATGGGTAGCCAGTCCCTCGAGGTTGAGATAGGGGGATGAAGCGATCTGTTTCGCCAAGGGTAGAGCCTCTTCTGGTTTGCAACCAATCCTTCCCATCCCGGTATCGATTTTCAGGTGAAGGCGTGCGACCTTTTTTAGGCGATGGGCGGAACGGGAAAACCCTTCGATTCCCTCTGCATCAGCCACTATAGAGGAAATTTCTAGGTCCACCACTTTTGGAATGTCCTCCGGAAGGCAGAGACCGTACATGAGAAGAGGTAGATGAATCCCCGCGTTCCGGAGTTCCGCTCCTTCCTCAGGGCAAGCGATCCCTAGAAAATCGACTCCTTTCCGTTCCGCTGCCTGCGCCAAAGCCACGGCTCCATGCCCATACGCATCAGCCTTTACCGAAGCGCAGATTTTCACGTTACTTCCCACTAAGTTCCGAATCTGCTGTATGTTATGAAGGAAGTGGTCTATATGGATGATCACGGCTGTATTGCGCATAGAAGATTTTTACTATAGAAAAAGGGCAAGTAACAAGGCCAAAAACGTAGTATACTATAATTAGAGATGAAGAGAGGGGTTGGCGCATTACTATATATTTTACTCCTTTTCGGTTCGGGTAGTTGTTCCAAAGAGTCTTTCTTCGGGGACATCACTACTCAAGAACCAGAGGCTAAGGTTTTGACCATAGCCGATGGAACCATACTGAGTACTTCTTCCGAAATTCCTTTATCCCTTACCGTGACTACGGATCTGAAAAAAAAGGAAATCGTAGAACCCTATGCCCTGAGTGCTTCCATTCAAACCATAGATGGAACTGAAGTAGCTACGGTAACCATCGATAAGGTAGAACCTACTACCGGACCCCTCCCTTCCCTCGTCCCGCCCAATTTGCCTACGGGAACCTATACGTTAGTCGTGACTTTGAAGAAGGGTCAAACCCAAGCATTTCAGAATCGAGTCACATTCTTTGTGGAGGAAGGTTCGTACGAACTAGAAAGGATTTCCCTCTTTCCTCCTTCGGTGCTTCCTTTATCCACGGCTATTGTGAGGGTAGCTCTTAGGATTCCCCAGCAGTCGGATCCTTTGATTCGTTGGACCATCCAGGGAAAAGTGGTGCAGGAAAAACTCTATTCTCAGGGAGGCTCGGAACTGCAGTGGTCCTCCCCGGGTAAAGAAGGGGTCTACCCGGTACGGGTGGAATTATTCCCTCGCCCTCCCAAGGAAGGCACCACCTATTCGTTTTCATCCCCCCTATATTTAACATCTCAATTGGTGGTGAGTTCGATGGTGGGGCTCCAAGATACCGATCTGCAACCAGAATCTTCGCATTGGAGTCTATTCCATTTCATGGGAAACCTGAAGGATTCCGGGTACCGGAAGAACAAGGTCGAATATGGAAAGGGGCACGTAAAAGAGACTGGTTCACCCCGGGTTATGCTGAAAGGCACAGTGTTCGGGTACTATCTAGATGGTAAAAGCGGATTCGTCTTGGAACAGCCCTTGCTTCCCTTTGGGTTAGAATCCCCGTTAGAGGGGTTCACGGTACGGTTCCGCCTGAGACCTGAAGAACCAGTGGGGAACAGAACCTGGTTTGAAACGAAGACGAAAGATGGAACCTTCCGTTTAATCATCCGAACGAACAGCGAGAAAAAGATGGAAGCCCTCCTTGAGGTTGGCAGTTCGAGTATGGTTCTTCAATCCAAAGGTTCGGTTCAGGAAGCAAGAGCCCAGTTGGTGGAGCTTTCTTTCATCCGGACAGGAAATATCGTTCAGGCAAAATGGAGTCTCGATGGTTCAGCGGAAGAACCGGTTGAGAAGTTCGAACTGCCAGAGGGAAAGCTCGTTTCCTCGGGGCAGGAAGGGGTCTCTTGGATCGGGATGGAGGAAGAAGGGAATGGATTTGTGGGAGTGCTGGATGAGTTTGGAATTCGGATAGAAAAACCCTCTCCTAGCTCAAAGGAATCAGAAGTTAAGATCCCAATACAGGTGGAAGGTGGGGTAGGACAGGTTGATTCGACCTATATTCTTTCACCCGAAAGCTCCCTCCAATGGGGCCCGATCGAATTAGCTTCCATTCCCAAAGAGATCATTCTCTTCCTCGAACCGTTGGGTACGGCAAGGATGGAAATCCGGCTTACAGGAAAAGGACGGGATACCCCTTGGATGATCGTCTACGGGAAGGATGGGAAATGGGAAATAGCTTCGGAGGGAAAGGTGTTCACCCTTTCTCCTCCTATGGGTGACACAATCAAATTTTTCATCCGCAAACAGAAACAAACGATAACAGTCACATGGAATGAAGTGTCCGTATCTTTTCCCAGTAATAGTGAGGAACCAGAGGCCTTTTCTATACAGGTTTACCAAGCAGCAGATGCTGTACATCCTTTAAAGATCAAGGGTATAAAAATCCTGGAACAAAACTAAGATTTACGAACAGGAGGGACTCTTTTCATGAACAACAAGTACCGGTTGCTATGTGTTGTCTTCGTTCTAGTGGGGCTGGCTATCCCGGTGATGGCCCAGAAGGTCTCGGAAAAGAAGGAGATAGCCGTCTTCAACCTCAGTTACTACGATTGGAACATTCCCAATGCAGCCTTAGGAGCGATCGATGAACAGATACGGGCTGTGTTCATCAATATGGGTAGGTTCAATGTGGTGGGGCTCACTCAACGGTTAGGGGTGAAGGATGTAAACGCGTTCATCGAAAAAGTGAAGGATTTCAAGAGCAGGAATGTGCAGATTCCAGAAAAGGTGTTAATGGGACAGGAAGCCTTTACCGAGGCGGATTGGAACCGGTTGGTGGGAGCCTTTCTCGTGGTAATACCCTCGGTCAGCTATTTTAATCTAGAACGGTTACGGGATGGTTCATACAAGGCAAGTATACAAACCTCTTTTACCATCCTGAATGTGGAAAAACTACAAACCACGGGTCAGTTCTACGTGGAAACTTCAGGTCAGGACAAAACCCAGAACGGAGCCATCAAAGCGGCCATAGATGGGATTCCGTTGATGCTACAGTTTCAGTTGAGGAAAGTGGAAGAGTTCCAGATAAAGAGCGGGATCGTCCAGATTATGGGAAGCGATGTGATCTTTGAACTTGGGAAAAATATGGGCATCATGGTGGGGGACGAGTTCAGTATCGTAGGCTACCGGCAGGTAGCTGGATTCCAAGCGGTAGACGAAGTGGGCCTTATCATCGTTAAAGAAGTGCAGGACCAGTTCTCTGTTGGAAAGGTGATCTATTCCAGCCGAAGGCCTCAGGTGGGCGATCAGATCCAGGAAATCCCCCGGATAGGAATCGAAGCAATGCTCTTCGGAGGAGCCTTTTTGGTGGACAACTACGATATGCCTTTTATACCGCAGTTGGGGTTGAAGGCTGTGGCTTCACGGGGGTTCTTCAGCACTCGGCCGGTAGTAGGGGTGGAAATTCCCCTCAGTATCGCCACCGCTGCGTTGTCCCTATTCGATATCATCCCTATGAATGCCTACATCGGGGCGGAAATCACCAATCTCTATCTAGGACGGGTACAGATAGCACCCACGCTGGTAGTCGGGGTCGGAGGAGCCTACCTTGGAGACAATGCCCGAGCCTTCTTCAACACGGATCAACAGTACTTCATGACCCATGTGGGAGGGAAGGCTTTCCTCACCCTAAGCGCTCTGGTTTCAAGGGACATGAAGATTACGGTGGATGCAGGGTATGCCCTCTGGTTGGGATTGGCGGAAGCGTTGATCGACGTGGATGACAAGAGCTATTTCGCCACCAAGGTGGGCCCCTTCGTTCATGTTGGTGTCACGTTCAAATAGTGCTATATTAAAGGAGGAGGTCATGAAGGTGAAAAACGGGCTATCGATCCTTGCAATATTTGTGTCGTTTTTCTTACTAGGGTGCGCTTCTGCTCCCAAAGGAAAACCTTCCGAACCAGCGAAGCCCGCGGCTCCGGGTGGATCTGCTCCCCAAGCTGCGCCCGATGTGTACATGGGTAGAGGGGAAAGCGATTCCCTTTTACGAGCCATGAACGCGGCAAAAATGGATGCGGTGCGAAAAGCTGTGATCGACATGATCGGAGCTGCCCAGGAACAAGCGAACGCAAAGAAGTTGGAGGAAGTTCTCTATTCTACTTCCAATCCGAACGCATATGTGAAGAACGAAGCAATGGAAACCCTCAGGAAGGATAACGTGGGGGGAAAGTTCGTGTACGAAATCCGGATTCCGGTGAACCGAGCTGCCGTAGAGAGCACCCTAAGGGCCCACGGTATATTGAAAGATGCCACCGCCCAGGATACATCCAAAGCAGCTGCCCAGGATCTGGTAAAAAAGGAAGCGGTTGCGTCTCCTGCCGCGAAAGAGTTGGAAGAACCACCCAAGTATCAAGAACCTACCCCTGAGGAAAAAAACTTCCTTAGGAAGTATCTGGATTCCCTTACCTACATGGTGTATTTCAACGAGGAAAGCAAGGAAGATCCTTTCCTGATGAAGGCAGCTGTAGGAATGGCGAACAGCATTCTCATCTCCAACGGTAAGAATGCGGTGGACTATGCGGAAGTGGAAAAACTGAAGAAGGACCAGAAGATCCTCTACGAGGAAGAAGCGGGAAAAGAGATGAGCATGATCCAATGGATCGCTCAGAAACTCAACGCGGACGTGTACATCGAGATCGATGCGATTACAGAGGGCGAAACGCAGGGTGCGAATCACTATGGTTCCGCAAAGATCACCCTAAAGATGTTCGAATCTTCCACAGGCGCCCTTCTCGGTTCCGTACCGTATTCGAGTCCCCGTACCTTCAGCAGGGTCAGCCAGTTCGACGCGAAATCCAATGCCCTTCAATCCACTCTGTTCAAAGCAATGCCTATCGCGGTGGAACAATCAAAGAGCCTGCTGGCAAAAGCCTTCGAGCGGGGGATTCGGTATGAATTGATCCTTCAGAACACCTCGGATTCGCGTCTCATGACCCGCTTCCGCAGCAGGCTCCGATCCAAAGTGGCAGACCTTCAGGTAATCAATCAATCGGCCGAGTCCACAAAGTTTGCTGTATTCTACTTTGGACGTATTGATTCACTGGAGGAACTGATCTATTCGATCGCGGATTCTGTCCCGGGGTTGGAAGGGATGGAACAGGTATTGATCCGAGGCAAAACCCTCGTATTCAATACGAAGTTAAAATAGGAGATACCGGACGGAGTTCCGTCTGAATATCAAAACTCAATCTATTACAGGAGGATGAACGTGAAGAAGTATCTACTGTTCTTTCTGGCTGTTACTCTGGTATTCGCCCTTGTCACAGGGTGTGCCAGTAAACCAGCTCCCAAACCCGCTCAACCACAGGCTTCGAAACCTCCGGCACCTGCCCAACCTCTGGTAAAGAGGCCCGACATTCTAGATCACAAGAACTATAAATGGGGTAAGGAACCACCGGAATGGGTAACGATGAACGTGGACGAACTGCAGAAGTTGGATAAGTACAAAGATGTGTACGTATTCAAGTTCGAATCTCCCCGGGCGAAAGATCTGCAAGGAGCAGAGCTCTGGACCAAGAACTTTACGGCAGCCGCTGAAATCGCCCAGCAGATTCGAAACAGGGTACAGGTAAAGTTTGCGGGTGCCGCTGCGGGAGACATGAACAAATTGGAAGGTTACATGGAACAGGTAGTGAAGAGTTTCAGCGATACCACTGTTGTCGGTTACAAACAGGTGGATAGCTACTGGGTCCAAATGCGGTACTATAAACCGGATGGGAACGTAGAAGAGGATGCGTACACGTATTTAGCCCTCTACACCATCCCCAAGGCCGTCCTCGATGAACAAATCCGGAAAGCTCTGGATGAAGCGGCCGTCGCTAGTAAACCGAAAAGCCCCGATGAAGAAACGGCCCGAAAACGGGTAAAGGATGCCTTTGCAAAGGAAGGCCTGTAGGTCTAGGAACTTACGACAAACCATGGTTCTGAATGGGCTGGAGACAGTGTCTCCGGCCCCTTTTAGGTAATGGAGATAGTACGATGAAATCGATTCGCTCGAAGTTGGTGATCCTCGTTTTGCAAGTAATCCAGGTGCTGTTGATCCTTAGCGTGATTTCCTGTGCGGGATCCCCCAAAAGTCCCGCTACAAAAGAGCCGGAGAAAAAAGCTCCTCCGGAATGGGTTATGACTCCTCCAAAGGAAACGGCCCAGTATTCCTTCTTTGTGGGATCTGCTTCGGATCCTAGAGGGGATGCCGCAAAGGCGGAGGAACAGGCGGTCTACAACCTGATCGCCGAAATCACCCGGTACCTGGGAGTTCGAGTGACATCGGAGACTACATCAGAAGCGAAAGCTACGCTGGATCGATTTCAAGCCCAGGTTACCCAACAGGTGAAACAGGAGGGAAGCGCTCGAGTCGCGGGATTCCGGGTGGTTGACAAGTTCATTCAGAAGGAAGGTGAACGAGTATCAGTCTATATTCTTGCCCAGTATGAACGGGCTGAGTTGGAAAAGGAAAAAGCGCGGATCGCTGCCATTTTCCAGGAACAGGTAGATGCTGTGGCCATTCCAGAAGCAAAGGGTAAGCGTCTGGAAACCCAGGGCGATCTGTTTGGAGCCATCCGTTCGTACATCGAGGCGGCCGTAGCTGCTGCTACTTCCAAAGTGGAGAATGCGGAGATCAAGTTCGAGCGGAACATCAACAACGCCAAACGGGTCGTATCGAGGATCGGGTTGGTGCCTCTTACTAAAGAGGTAACAGGAATGATAGGGGATCCTCTCCCTACCTCCTTCAAGGTAAAGATAGTGGATGGGCACGGAGAGTCTGATCCGCCGGTAGGAGGAGCGGATATTCAAGTTTCCTACAAGGAAGCGCGATCCGGTGGAAGGCCCACAGTTCGAACAGTAGCTTTAAAGAGTGGCGAGGATGGGATCGTTGAGTTCAAACACCCTGTTCCTACTTTTGTGGGAAAAGAAGCAGTGGTGATGGTGTTGGATCTTTCTGCGTATCTAACACCCCTGGAAAACGTACCAAGGCAGTACCGATCCCTGGTAAACAGTCTAGAAGATTTGATTCTATCCAAGCGGGTCGATATTCCCTACACGGTTGTTTCGAGAGCCAAGAATATTCCCACGGGTATCGTGGTGCTGGACCTGGATGCAGCGGGGAATCCTACAGGGTCGAGCCGAACAGTGGCTGGTGTTCT
>Ga0067045_1031050_pt1 | contig 13324 bp, 8 predicted proteins | sample TerdegcTABiofilm_FD_59184 | JGI IMG/M metagenome (GOLD analysis project Ga0067045, IMG submission 59184) | Combined Assembly of (Gp0054472, Gp0054536) Wastewater bioreactor microbial communities from Singapore -Terephthalate degrading...
GGAGCGGGCGCGCGCTGACTGTCCGGACAGGACCTTCCATCGGCTGCCGCTGCCGCCGGCCACCGCTGGTCGCTGCCTGCGCCTGAGCGTGGCTGCGGGCGACACCACCTATCTGGACGAAGTCCTGGTCTGGGGCGATGCCGAGGTCTCGCCGGAAGTCCCGGAGGCCTACCGGCCGCTGACTCCGCCGGCCGTCGCCAGCGAGATCGCCTTCGCGTCCGTGCCGGGGATCGAGAAGACGGCGTTCCCGGACGCCGCATTCTGGGAGTGGCAACGCCAACTCGGCGCGGCAGCGCGAGACCCAGCCGTGTGGTCGCAGGTGCCCACCTGGGACAGCATCACGGATCGCCCGCTGCTGCCGGCGGCCGGCGAGATCTGCCACCAGATCACGCTGACCCTGGCGCGCAACGAGACCGAGTGCGTGGCCCTGGCGTTGACCAACACCTCCTGGGAGCGATCCTGGGAGACGACCGTGACCCTGTCGCCCTTCCGCGCGCTGGCCGGCCCGGCGGCGGCGCCGGCGCCGGAGGTCACGGGGGAGCTGCGGGTGGCCGGAGCCATCGGCTCGCGGCATTTCGGGGTGAACCTGGGGCCGCTGTTTGCCGCTGACAATCTGCTGCCGGCGGGATTGATGCGGCGCTATCTGGCCAATGGCCAGGGCATCGCCGACTTCCCTCGGCTGATGCTGTCGCGGGCAGGATCGGCCGTGCTCTGGGTGAGCGTGACCACCGCCAATGCTCGTCCGGGCCAGTACGCGGCGCGCCTGGAGTGCGCGCACGGTCCGAGTGTGCTGCTGCGGGCCGAGGTCCTGGACGTGACGCTGCCGCAGCCGCGGGTCTGGCTGCAGACGTGGAGCGGCACCACCGGGCAGTTCCCCTTCACCGAGACGGACCGCGACCAGCGCGAAGCCAGCTACAAGGCCTCGCTGGGCGTGAGCGTGTGGCACGGCTGGCCGGAGCCCGGCACCGTGGCCGCTCTTGGCCGAAAGCCAGGCCGGAGCTTCTTCCATATCTGGGGCATAGGAGACTATGGCCATCGCCTCTACAACGGCCGGGTGGATCCGGACAAGCTGACCGCCGAGGACGCGGCAGAGATCGCCACGATGATCCGCGCGCACGTGGCCACGGCTGCACGTCTGGGGCTGTCCTTCGACGAGTGGTATGTGGAGCTGACCGACGAGCCGGGCACCGGCAACTCCGCGGCCTTCGGCGCGCTGTGCCGTCTCATCCGCCAGGCGGATCCGCGCGTGCGCATCTACTGCAATCCGAGCTTCTGGGTGGGGAATGGCTGCCTGCCTGACGACGAGGTCTACGGATCCTTGTCCCCGTGGTACGCCGACTGTGTCGACATCTCCAGTCCCATCTATCTGCTGCTGTCGGATCGCCCCAAGTGCATGGCGCTGTTCGGGGCCGAACGCCTGGTGCGCGGCTTCTACCACGTGTGCACCCAGTCGGCCAAGTCCGAGCGCGCGGCCGAGGTGCAGCTGTATCGCCGCCTGGCCTGGGACGCCTTCGCGCGGGACTGGAACGGCTGGGGGTTCTACAGCTACTACGCACCCCGCGGCAACCCGTGGAATGACTTCGACGCCGAGTGGGCCACCGGCGAGGACATGCCCGACTACCTGATGGTCTACCCTGGCCCCCGCGGCCCGGTGCCGACGCGCCACTCCGAGGCCGTGCGCGAGGGCTGGGAGGATTACTGCCTGCTGACCCTGCTGCGCACGCAGGGGCAGCAGGCCGAGGTCCAGGCGCTGCTGACTGAGTACGCCGCCGGAGCGCCCCCCGCCGAGCTGCGCCTGCGGGCGCTCCGGGCCGCGGCACGATGAGGCGGTGGCACTGCGGTCCGCTGCCTCGGCCTCGCGCAGCGGTGCAACCCCGCGATGTCCACGCCGGGACCCGCGGGCGCGGGCCGACGTCGGGACACCGGCGGCTGTTGTCCCCGGCGGTGCCGCAGGATCCCCAGCCCGCCCCGCGGCTACGTGCTGTGGCCGCCGCTGAGCGACGGCTCGGCGTGGACCGTGACCTCGATATCGAGCTCGGAGCGCAGGGCTGACTCGATGCGGCTGGCCGCCTCGTGAGCCTGGTGCAGGCTCGCCTCGCCGGCCATGTGCACGTGCAGGGTGATCTCGCGGTGTTGGCCGTACCGGTGCACGTGCATATGGTGCAGAGCCGTGGCATCGGGAGCGACTTTGGCGACGATCGCTTCGATGCGCGCCGCCAGGGCCGGACTTACCGCTTCGCCGAGCAAGTCGTCCGCCGCCATCCGGACGACGTCGAACGCCGCCCACAGGATCAGCAGCGACACCCCGATGCCCATGACGCTGTCGATCCACCAGAACGCCCGCCCGAAGAGCGCGCCCGCAACGATGAGCGCCGAGGCGATGGCGTCGCTGCGATGATGCCACGCGTCGGCGATCAGGGCCTGGGATCCCACCTTCCTGCCCGCCCACAGCGAGAACTGCGCGATCGCTTCTTTGATGACGACCGACGCGGCGAAGACGAGGATCGGGAGGGCAGTGAACCTGGGCGGGTCGACGTGGCGGACGAGGTTCGTCGCGGCCTGCCGGAGGAACCCGAGACCCACGACGCCGAGCAGCGTGCCGATGATCACTGCGGCGATCAGTTCGGCCCGACCGTGGCCGAAGGGGTGTTCGCGATCGGAAGGCCTGGCCGACATCCAGAACCCGAGGATGACCACCAGGGACGTGAGCGTATCGGAGAGCGTGTGCCAGGCGTCGGCCACCATGGAGACCGAGGCGATGGCCAGGCCCACCCACAGCTTGAGGCCGAAGAGGAGGGTATTGATGACCGCAGAGAGGGTCCCCTCGAGGTAGCCCAAGTTCCGGTCGGCAGTGTTCATGGACGATCCCCCGCAGACGACAAAGCCCATGGGACATGCGCTATGTCCCACGGGCTGGTCGCATCCGCTGCCTGGGTGGCCCGGCTACGCTCCGGTCTGCCCCGGAAGCCGCCTGTTCATGCGGCCGCAAATGTACGCCCCGGTGGTATCGCGTCAAGACGACCAACTCGACCCATGCGCGCGGGCATGCCGTCGCGACGGCCTTCTCTGAAGCTTGACATCGTCGGGCGGGAAGACTACAGTGGCGCTGTCGCTTGGCGCTGCTGTCACTGCAGCTCCCAGGAGGTGAGTCTCATGGAACGCAAGCGCAAGAGATCTCCCACTGTGGCTGCGCGGCAACCGTTGGCGCCTCCCGCGCCGGCCACGTCGATTGCGAAAGCCCCCACTTTCGTCCGCGGGTTGGATGAGATCCTCGAAGGCGGCCTGCCCCGGGGCCGCACCACCGTCGTCAATGGCGCGTCCGGCTCCGGCAAGACGCTCTTCGGCCTGGAGTTTCTCTACCGCGGCGCGCTGCACGGCGAGCCGGGCATCTTCATCGGTTTCGAGGAGCCGCCCGAACAAGTCCGCCAGAATGTTGCCACACTCGGCTGGGACCTGCCCGCCCTCGAAGAGCAGAACCGCCTCCTGCTGCTCGACGCGCGCCTCAAGCCCGAGACGCTTCGCAGTGGGAGCTTCAGTCTCAAGGGCCTGCTGGCCATCGCCGCCGGCAAGTCCCGCGCCATGGGCGCCCGCCGCATCGTGCTTGACGCCCTTGAAGTGGCGCTGCGCCTGTTCGACACGCCCCAGCAGGTCCGTAGCGAACTCCACGCCCTCAACGATTGGCTCCACGCCGCCGGCCTGACAACAATCCTCACCTTCCGCCCCTCACTCCGCGGCGAGGCCTTGATCTACGAGGATTTCTTTGAGTCCATGGGCGATTGTATCATCGCCTTGGACGCGCGGGTGACAGAGCAGATTTCCACCCGTCGGTTGCGCGTCGTCAAATACCGCGGCTCCGGTTTTGGCCGCAACGAATACCCCTACGTCATCAGCCCCACCGGCCTGCGCGTGGCGGCCATCACCTCGGTGGGCCTGCGCCACAAGCCGCTCGGCGAAAAAATCTCCACCGGCAACGCGCAGTTGGACGGGCTTTTGGACGGCGGCTACCGCCGGGCCTCATGCATCCTCCTGGCCGGCCTGCCCGGCACGGGCAAGACCACGCTGGCGGCCACCTTCGTCGCCAGCGCCTGTGCGCGCGGCGAGCGGGTGCTTTACATCGGCTTCGAGGAATCCGAGGCGGCCATGATCCACAACGTCACCAGCACGGGGATTGCCTTACAGCCGCACGTCGAGGCCGGCCGGCTGGCCTTCCTTACCCAGTACCCGGAAGCCCTCGGCGCCGAGGAACATTTCATGGCGACGCTGGACCGCATCGAGGCCTTCTCACCGCAGCACGTGGTGGTGGACGCCATCTCGGCTTGCTACCGCATGGGCGGCAAGCAGGCGGCCTTTGAGTATCTCATGCGCCTGCTCAACGCCTGCAAGGAGAAGGGCATCACCATCCTGCTGCTCAACCAGCTCAGCGGCGTCACCAGTTATATGGAAATATCCGGCAACGAAATCTCCTCGATGGTGGACACGGCGATCTTCCTAAACCACCAGTTCAGCCTCGGCGAGACCAACCGCGTTTTCCAGGTACTCAAATCCCGCGGCTCGCGGCACTCCAACCAGAAGCGCGAATACCGCATCACCGACCACGGCTTTGTGGTGGAGGACGTTTATCTGGGCGAGGGCGACGTGCTCACCGGCGCGGCCCGCCAGCGGCAGGAGCAGCGCGACCGGCTCGAAGCCCAGCGCCTGGCCCACGAAATCGAGGCGAAGGAACTGGAGTTGAAACGCCTCCGCCTCGCCCAGGAACAGATGCAGCAAGCCCGAGCGCAGCGCGCTATCCTCACCCATCCGGAAAAGTCCGGCGCGCCGCCGTCAGCCGGAGAACCGCGCCCATGAAAACCCGAAGCACTTCCTCGCGCGACGACGGATCCGGCGGCGACCATCCGCTCTATCGGTTCCGACTCTTTGTGGCCGGCGACGAGCCCAACTCGCACCAGGCCCGCGCCACCCTCGAACGCCTGTGCGCCACGCGCCTCCCCGACCGCTGCGAACTGGTTGTAGTGGACGTGTTCGCCGACTACCAGACCGCGATCGAGCACCGCATCATCGTCGTGCCCACCCTGCTCATCGAGTCGCCCCCGCCCGTCCGCACCATCATCGGCTCGCTGGACGACGAGGCGCAGTTGTTGGCCGCGCTGGGCCTGAGCGAGGGAGGAAAACGCCCATGAACCAAAACGACAACTTGACCGAGGCCGAACTGCGCCGGCGGCTCGCTGAGGCCGAGGCGGCCCTCGCTGCCCTGCGCTCCGGCAAGGCCGACACCCTCATCGGCGACGCCGGCCCGCTGCTGTTGCAGCTCAAGTCTGCCGTCGAAGAGAAAGAGCGACTCCAGCGCGAGACGGAACGCAGCGCCCGTGAATGGGCCGCCACTTTCGATTCTGTGCAGGATGCAATCTGGATTCTGGACGCAGACCAACGGGTGGTGCGTGCCAATGCGGCCGCAGAAAGGGCATTTGGCTGTCCGCTCACCGAGATGATCGGACGTCGTTGTTTTGAGATCGCCCACCGTACCGACCGACCGATTCATGGTTGTCCGTTCTGTCGGATGCGAGCCAGTCGGCAGCGCGAGACCTTCGAGATGCAGCTCGGCGAACGCTGGTTCGAGGTCACGACGGACCCGCTCCTAGATGCGAATGACAACCTTGTCGGGGCCGTGCACATCGCCGCCGACATCACCGAGCGCAAGCGGGCCGAGGAGAGAATCCGCGAAAACGAAGAAACCTACCGCAACCTGTTCCAGAACGCCCAGGTGGGGCTGTTCAGGACGCGGATTGCCGACGGCAAAGTACTTGAGTGCAATGAGCAAGTGGCGAGGATGTTCGGTTACGACAACCGCGAGGAATTTGTCGGGCATTTTGTGGTGTCGCAACATTATGTGGACGCGGGGACACGAGAGAGAATGGTCCAACAGATGCGCCGTGACGGCTCCGTGCGGAATTTCGAAGCCCGTTACTACCGCAAAGACCACTCTATCTTCTGGGCCCGCAACTCCGCCCGCATCTACCCCGACAAGGGTTGGATCGAGGGCGTGGCCGAGGACATCACCGAGCGCAAGCAGGCCGAGGAGGCGCTGCGACGTGAGCGCGCCCTTTTGGAGCGCATCACCAGCGCCAGCCCGGCCGGCATCGTCATGGTGGATCAGCACGGGCAAATCACCTTTGCCAACCCGCAGGCCGAGAAGATCCTCGGGCTGACCAAGGAAGCCATCACTCAGCGCACTTACAACGACCCAGCCTGGCACATCACCGATCTGGACGGCGGGCCGTTCCCGGATGACGAGCTGCCATTCCGCCGGGTGATGACCACGCGGCAACCCGTCAGCGACATCCGCCACGCCATCGAGTGGCCGGATGGGCGGCGCGTGCTGCTGTCGATCAACGGCGCGCCGCTCCTGGATGCCGCCGGCGAATTCAACGGCGCGGTGTTCACTGTTGCGGATATCACGGAACAGTTGCGGACCGAGGCGGCGCTGCGGGAGAGCGAGGAGCGGTACCGCCGGCTGTTCGACAACTCGCTGGTGGGCATCTATCGCACGACGCCGGACGGGCGGGTGCTGATGGCCAATCCGGCCCTGGTGAAGATGCTGCGCTATCCTTCGTTCGAGGCGCTGGCGCAGCAGAACCTGGAACAGGAGGGGTCTCATCCGGAGTATCCGCGCCAGCGGTTCAAGGAGGCCATCGAGCGGGACGGCGTGGTGCGCGGCTTCCAGGGCGCCTTGACCTGTGCCGACGGCAGCATCATCTACGTGCGGGAGAGCGCCCAGGGGGTCCGCGGGCCGGACGGGCGCATCGAGTATTACGAGGGGGTGATCGAGGACGTCACCGAAGCGCGGCGGCTAGGGGAGCAGTTGCGGCAGTCGCAGAAGCTGGAGGCGATTGGCCAGTTGGCGGGCGGGGTGGCGCACGATTTCAACAACATTCTTGGCGTGATCATGTTGCAGGCGGAACTGATGGTGATGGAGGGGGGGCTGCCGGAGGCGGCGGTGGCGGGGCTGGAACAGATTCACGCGGCGGCGGAGCGGGGGGCGCATCTGACGCGGCAGTTGCTGCTGTTCAGTCGGCGGCAGGTGATGCAGCCGCGGGAGCTGGATCTGAACGAGGTGGTGACGAACCTGGCGAAGATGCTGCAGCGGATCATTGGCGAGGACGTGGAGCTGGAGTTGCGGCTGCATCCGGGGCCGTTGCGGACGCGGGCGGACGTGGGGATGCTGGAGCAGGTGCTGATGAACCTGGCGGTGAATGCGCGCGACGCCATGCCGCAGGGGGGGTGTCTGAGCATTGCGACGGAGGTGTGCGAGCTTGGGGTGGAGGCGGCGGTGCGGGCGGAGGCGGCGCCGGGGCGTTATGTGGGGTTGCAGGTGAGGGACACGGGCTGCGGCATTGCCCCGGAGATTCTGCCGCGCATTTTCGAGCCGTTTTTCACTACCAAGGAGCCGGGGAAGGGGACGGGGTTGGGGCTGTCGACGGTGTTTGGGATCATCAAGCAGCATGGGGGGTGGGTGGAGGTGGCCAGCGAAGTGGGCCGGGGCACGACCTTCGCGGTGTATGTGCCGGCGCTGGCAGAGGCGGCGGCGGCGGCGGAGGAGGAGGGGCGTCCGGCGCCGCGGGGCGGCACGGAGACGATTCTGGTGGTGGAGGACGATGTGGGGGTGCGGCGGCTGGCGTGCACGCTGCTGGCGCGGTATGGGTATCGGGTGCTGGAGGCGGGGGACGGGGTGGGGGCGCTGGCGCTGTGGCGGGAGCATGGCCAAAAGGTGGCGCTGCTGTTGACGGACTTGGTGATGCCGGGGGGGTATGACGGACGGGCCTTGGCCCGGCAGTTGCGGGGGGAGCGGGGGCCGCTGCGGGTGGTGTATATGACCGGGTATAGCGCGGAGCTGGCGGGGCGGGAGATGCAGGCGGGGGCGGGCGAGGGATTTCTGCAGAAGCCGTTTGCGGCGGAGGACCTGCTGGCGACGGTGCGCCGGTGCCTGGATGAGCCGGCGGCCGGGCCACCACGGTGATGTGGGCGCGGTCGCCAGCCGCTGTTCTCCCAGGGGAGTGCCATGCGCCTGTGGAGTCTCCACCCTTCGTACCTGGACACCAGAGGCTTGGTGGCCCTGTGGCGCGAGGGACTGCTGGCCAAGGCCGTGCTGGCCGGGACGACGCGCGGCTACCGGAATCACCCGCAACTGGCACGGTTCACAGCCCAGCCCGACCCGCTGGCAGCGATCGATGCCTATCTGCTGGAGGTCTGGCGCGAGGCGGAACGACGCGGCTATCGTTTCGACGCCAGCAAGCTCGGCCGACCGCGCCCCTGCCCGCAGATCCATGTGACCGAGGGGCAGGTGCGCCACGAGTGGGCGCACCTGCAGCGCAAGCTGCGTCGCCGCGATCCGCAACAGCATCGACAGAATGCCTCGGTCACCGACCTCCGAGTGCATCCGCGGATGAGCCTCGTCCCGGGTGAGATCGAGCCCTGGGAGCGGAACTCCGCTTCGCCACGCCGAGGGCCCGCCGGACAGCCTCCTAGAACCCGTGCCCCACGGCCACCGCGAAGACGTAGTTGCTCATGTCCAGATCCTTGACGATGTCCTGCGGGATGGGGAGGCCTGCGTCAGCGAACCGTGAGGCTGCGCCCGCACCGACGTCGATTCGTGGCCGGGACCTGTCGGCCGGCGGCAGTGAGCTGGATGCAGCAGCGGCGTGCCCCTGTCAGCCGCCGCGGCCCCTGCAAGGGAGCGAGCCGGCGGGTTGTCCAAACACGCGAGCAAGGAGCCGGCCATGGGACCGAGCTTTTCGAAAGCGGTGATCGCTACGCTCAACGCCGACAACCCTGACTGGCGGATGAACACCTTCCTGGCGGTCGGTGACATGAACCGGGACGGCAGGCCAGACCTGGTGGCCAGCGGCTGGAACGGCCGCATGGCGTGGCTGGAGAATCGGGGGCGGGCGCCCTGGGTGGTGCATGTCATCGACGATGCAGTGACCGACGTCGAGTGCGGCGGCTGCCTGTTGGAGCTCACCGGCAACGGCTGGCCGGATGTCATCTGCGGCGCGGCGCGCGGGGGCCGGGTCTGGTGGTGGCAGAACCCGGGGCCAGGGGGCGGACCGTGGGCCAAGCACACCCTCTGTGCGAGCGCCGGCTATTTCCACGACACGGCTCTCGGCGACGTGACCCACGATGGCCGGCGCTCGTTGGTGATGACGAACCAACAGCCGCCCGACGGTGGCATGAGCCTCCTCTACGTTCCGATCCCGGCGGATCCTTTCGCCTCCCCCTGGCCAGACATCCAGGTCATCGCCGAGCACAAAACGGAGGCCCTGACCGCGCCCGACGGCACCGTGCTCAAACAGCAGGCCGAGGAGGGGCTGGCTATCGGCGACGTGGACGGCGATGGCCTGAACGAGATCGTCGCGGGCACGTGGTGGTACAAGCACGTGGACGGCGAGTGGCAGGCGCACAAGTTCGCGACGGGCTACGTCACTTGTAAGGCTGCCATCGGCGACATCGACGGCGACGGCCGCAACGAGATCGTGCTGGCCGAGGGCGACCCCATGATCTACGGCAAGCTCCAGGGCGGGCGGCTCGGCTGGTTCGAGCCTGGAGCCGACCCCCACGAGCTGTGGATCGAGCACACGCTGGACGATGGCCTCTTGGATGCGCACACCCTGCAATTGGCGGATGTGTGCGGCGCCGGCCGGCTCGACATCGTCAGCGGCGAGATCGGCTGGGCGGACAGCCAGCGCGACTATCGGCGCCGCGCGCCCTGGGTGCTGCTGTTCGAGAACCTGGGCGGCGGCCGGTTCGCCCGCCACATCGTCGACCAGGGGACCGGTACGCACGAAGGCGTCGTGGTCGATCTGGACGGCGACGGCCGGCTGGACATCGTCTGCAAGCCATTGCACGGTCCCGATCGGTTCCACCTTGTGGGTCTGTTCAACGAGGCCGCGGCTTGAGGCACGCGAGGCGCGGGCCATGCGGGGCTTGCGGGCACTGCCCTGATGCTGGGCGCGGCGTGGAATCCCTTGCCAGCGGCCGACCGGGACAGCGGCGAAAGGCGGGGACCGGGACCCGGGGTCGCTGTCTCACTGCCGCATCTGCGACCAGCAGGGCTCGGCGCGGTCACGTGCGCGCAGCGGTCTCGCGTCGCTCATCGGCGCAGCAGCTCGGCCAGGGCGCCCTCCAGCGTGGGGAACGCGAACTGGAATCCGAGGTCGAGCAGCCGTCTGGGGATCTGGCGTTGACCGGTCAGCAGCAGGCTCGCCATCGGGCCAAAAGCGATCTTCAGGACAAAGGCTGGCGTCCGCACGACGGCAGGCCGCTGCCGCACTCTGCCGATCGTCTTGGCGAATTCCTCGTTAGGGACGGGATCGGGCGCGCTCAGGTTGAACGGGCCGCTGGCAGCCTCGTGCTCCACTAGATAGCGGATGGCGCGCACTTCGTCGGCCAGGTGGATCCAGGGGACGTACTGCTTGCCGCTGCCCAGCGGCCCGCCGGCATAGAACACGAAGGGTCTGAGCATCCGGGGCAAAGCCCCGCCTCCCAGGCTCAGGGCGATACCAGTGCGGATGATCGCGCGGCGGACACCGAACAGACGTTGCGCGTCGGCGGTGGATGCTTCCCAATCGACGCAGACCTGTGCCAGAAAATCGCTGCCCGCGCTGGCCTCTTCCGTGACGATCTCGTCGCCGCGTGGCCCGTAGAAGCCCACGGCGGATCCCTGGATCAAGACCCTCGGTCTAGCGCTGGCCCCAGCGATGGCCTCCATCACCGCGTGGCCGGCTCGCGCCCGGCTGGTCCGGATCCGTTGCCGGCGGCGCTGCGTCCAGCGCCCACCAGCGATGCTCTCGCCGGCCAGGTTGACGATTGCGTCCGCGCCGTCGGCAAGCGGGCCCCAGCCGGCCGCAGTCCGGCCATCCCACGGCGCCACCTGCACGCCAGCGGGCATCGCTCTGGTCGCTGCAGGGTTCCGCGACAAGGCGACGACCTCGTGGCCATCGGCTGCCAGAGATGCGGCCAGCGATCGGCCGATCAGACCTGTTCCGCCCGTGATGATGACGCGCATTTGCTGTGCGCTCCTGGGCTAGAAAGACGTTGCCGCGACAACGGCCAGGCAGCTCGCGCCGGCGTCGAGCGCCCCGACAAGACTGGGCACTTCGAGCTGTGTCGGCGAACCCGCCGGCAGTCTGCCCCGACACGGCGCTGCCAATCCACCGCCGGGATTACCCGGTCTTCCGGCATCCGCGCGCAGACGGTGGCGGGGCACGGTGCGGTATGGGCGAATCATGCGTGCCAGCACGGGCCGCCTGCTTCCCCGCCGCCGAGCCCGTGGCGCTCGTCTGCGCTGTGCCTGCGCTCGAGCATCGCGCGAATCCCGTCCAGCGGCAGTGCGGCGCTCGCCAGATAGTTCGGCAACTGCCGCCGCTCGCCGATGATCCATTCGCAGGCGCCGTATCGCTCGAAGTGACCCACCATGTCCAGCACGGTCCGATCGGCCAGCGCCGGATCGACGAGATCCAGCGTGTAGACGAACCAGCCGGTCGGGACGGCCCAGTACGCGCCGTTCTGGTACTGATCCGGAGTGCATCCCTGCTCCCAGTAGACGCCGCCCGGCAGATGGCGAATCTGGCCGTGCTGCACGATCTGGCCGTAGTGTCTCCCGAAATAGGCCGCGATGGCGTGCGCTTGGGCAGCATCGGCCACGTTCAGGAAGACGGCGAACGCCGACCCCCAGATATCGTGCTCCCGACACTTGACGGTCGCCGCGCGGAACAGGCCGGTGCCGGCGTCCCAGAAGACTGTGCGGATACTAGCGGCGACACGCTGGCCCTCGGCGCTCCACTCGCGGGCCTCGGTCGCCCTGTCTGCCGCAGCCACCAGGTGCGCCAGTTGCCGGCAGGCCTGCACGTACAGGAGGGAGCAGAAGAGCTCGTCGCCCTGTTTGCGGATGGTGTCGGTGAAGCCGTAGGGACACCGGTCCCAGTCGCGGGTGGGATCGATGTGGACCAAACCAGTGGCCGGATTGCGGGGCACTGCGCGCATCGTGCGGACCAGTGGCGTCAGGATCTCCTCCAGGAGCTGCGCGTTTCTCGTTCTGCGGTACGTGTGATACGCTACCCCCACGGTGAACTGGCTGCCATCGGCCACGGGATGTTCGCCCATGGAGCCGAACCCCGGCTTGTAGATCGGCGTGCCGTCGAATTGCACGCAGTCCACGCCGGCGCCGTCCGCGTCGATGCGCTGCACGAAGAGACGGCACGCATCGGTCAGCTCCTGGTCGGAGAAGGAGGCGATGGCTCCCTCCAGCATGTACTCGTAATCCCGCAGCCAGAAGGCCTCGTAGCCGATGCCGACCTGCGGGGGGAACGCCGCGGTGCCATCGTGCATCTGGCGCTTGGCAGCGCGGATGAGACGATGGGCTTCGGTTTCCAGCCAACGCACCGCGTCGGTGATTCTCTTCGCACTGTCGGATGCCATCGTGTGTTCGTCCGCGCAACGCCGCTTGGCCGAGGCACGCCCACCGCGCCATGTCTGCGCCCGGCCGCTCGGCAGGGGTCGCCGTGGGCGCCGGCATCGCCGGGCGGCTGCGCAATGACGCCAGCACCGTCCGTGCCGGGCGGCGCTGGCCGTCGCTGTCGTCCCCCGAGAACCCTGGTGCTGCTCAGGCCATGGTCGGTCAGCCGGCGATCTTCCTGGCCTACAGCGCCATTCCGTAGGGCTTGTTCACCTTGGCGAGCAGCTCGTTGGCGATGGCCTGGGCCGCAGCGGTGTCGCCCTGCTGCAGGGCGGTGGCCAGTTGGTCCAGAGCCCGCGAGAGTTCGTCCACGGCAGTCTGATACGTGGCCAACCGCGGGTCGTCAGGCGGAAACGGCACGGGGGCCAGAAGGACCGCGTCTCGTTTGGCCAACAGTGCTGGCAAGCACGCTCGCACGGCGGCCGGGCCTTTCGCGGCCATCAACATCTGGACGGTCTTGATCTCCTTGCGCAGGTGGAACAGCTTGTCGACGGCATAGTTCAGCCCGTTCTCCTCGTGCATGGTGACGAACAGGCCGCAGGCGAACCCGCACGTCATCATCGCGTGCCGCGGCTCCCCGGCCGCCAACGCTCGCTCCATGTCCGCGAAGGCGTTGGCTAGGTCCTGCAGGCGAGCCTTGAACGTCTTGTCGCCGGCATATTCGGCTGGCGGATGCGCGCCACTGGCCTGCTGGATCGCCGCCCACTGCGACCGCGCTTCTTTCAGGAGATCGAGTCCGCTGGCTTGCTGCTCCGGGTCGACCGCGCCGGCCTTTGCCATGTCCTGCACGATGCCGCAGACCTGGCGGACCAGCCGACG
>Ga0067045_1031052_pt1 | contig 13321 bp, 13 predicted proteins | sample TerdegcTABiofilm_FD_59184 | JGI IMG/M metagenome (GOLD analysis project Ga0067045, IMG submission 59184) | Combined Assembly of (Gp0054472, Gp0054536) Wastewater bioreactor microbial communities from Singapore -Terephthalate degrading...
ATGTTGGTATCCTCCTCGCTTTCCGCCCTCTGACACTGGAAAAACATTATCATTCCCAGAAAAACCATGAATACCGCGACCAAAAGAATTCCGTATTTTTTCATTCTTGTTCTCCTTTCTTCCTCCGGTGGATTGCCGAAATAGAATTATCTCCTATCTGAAATACAGCCGTTAAAAAAAAATATTCCCCCATCAGATTTTTTTTGCGGGAGAAAGACGGAATCCGTATTGTCATTACCTGTGTTATTGCAAAAGATCAAATATTATCTCTCCGCTGGTCGGAGTCGGAGTTTCTTTCGATTCCATGCCCGGATTGATAAGGGTTGGACATATTCCTTTCCATTTCATTCATTGCCTGATTCATATGCTTTTCCATCTCTTCCATCTGTTCCAGGAGTTTCAGGATGATCTCCACGCCTGCCAGGTTCACGCCCATGTTGGTATAGGTATTAATCTTTTTCACTTTCTGGACATCTTTTTGAGAGTAAAGACGAACGTTACCGTCGGTTCTGGACGGCTTCAGCAATCCCAGACGCTCGTAATTGCGGATGGTCTGGGGATGCAGTTCCAGCATTTGTGCCACTATGCTTATATGAAAATAGGGTTTGTCCGATTGATTTTCCATCCTTATCACCTCCCCATGATGGAAGTTAGAGGTTAGAAATTGGAAGTTAGATATTAAACGAAATTCAGAAAGTTGAGTCCATTCTGTAGGAGGGGTCTCCAGACCCCGATTAGGGCATAGGGAAGAAGATAAAATCGGCTTCCGGAGAAACCTCCTACAACTACACTCCCACAACACCCCTATAGACAAAAGGGACAGGACTAAATGAACTTAGATTACTTAGATTAGATCCGGTGCTCCCAAAGTAATTAGGATCCAACTTCTATCCTCCTTCCTCCAACTTCTTTATTTTAACAGATATTTTCTGGGATTTTCGTGAGAAAAACGGGATAACTGCCGATAGAGATTCTTCTCGTCTTCAGACAGGCTGTCCGGGATAACGATTTTTACTTTCACAAAGAAGTCTCCCCTGGGTTTACTGTTGTTGACCGAGGGAAAACCCATCTCTTTCAGACGAAACACCCTGCCCGACTGGGTTCCCGGAGGAATGGTCATGGTAACTCTGCCTCCGTCCAGGGTGGGGACGTCTATTTCCGTCCCTAAAACCGCCTCGGTGGGTAGCAGGGGCACTTCACAATATAAACCGTTTTTGGTCAGTTCGAAATTGGAATGAGGGGTTATCCGGACTATGAGATAAAGATCACCGCTATCCCCTCCCGATGAAGACGGCGATCCCTCTCCCTTCATACGTATTTTGAAACCGTCCTGAACACCGGGGGGAATCTTGACTTCCAGGTGACGGGGTTTATAGACATTTCCCTTGCCGTAACACATCTGGCACAGACTGTTGTGCATACCCACGCCGTGGCCCTTGCAGGCGGTACAGATAGTTTCCCTGTTCATATCCAGCATTTTTACCGTTCCCTGAGCGGCTTCCTGTAAAGTGATCTGAACGGGAAATTCCGCGTCCTTTCCCTTGGGGATCTCCTGCTGAAAACCGAAGCCGTCCATATCGGAAAAAGCTGATCTTCTGCCTCTTTTTCCCGTATTGGCGTTCTGTCCCACACCCTGAGAGAAGATGAAATTGAAGAAATCGGAGAAATCTCCCTGCTTTCCGGCGTTTCCCCTGCCGAAGAGATCCTGGAAATTTACGGAACTTCCCTGAAAACCGCCGCCGTTGCCCCAGGGATTGCCGCCGGCATTGCCCCAAGGATTCCCGCCACCGGGAGCAGAACCGACCTTATCCCAGTATTGACCGAACTCGTCGTATTTCTGCCGTTTATCCTTATCCTTGAGAACTTCGTAGGCTTCGTTGATTTCCTTGAATTGGGCTTCCGCCTTCTTGTCTCCCGGATTCACATCGGGATGATATTTGCGGGCAAGACGACGATAGGCCTTCTTGATCTCCTTCTCGTCGGCGTTCTTGTCAACACCCAGTATTTTGTAATAATCTTTGTATTCCATATAATTTCACCACTCTCCCGGTTTGGAAGTCAGAGGTCGGTAGTCAGAGGTCAGTAGAACCGGCGTCCCGCTGGTGGTCAGGTGGGTATCCCGTCGGTGATTGAAGGCGGGAAGGGGGAGGATTTCTCTCTCCCCTCTTCTTTATGCACTTACTATTTTGTCGTTGATGTCAGTTACTATTCAATTACTTCAATCTCGATGGTTTTGGGTTTGACTTCTTCCTTTTTGGGAAGGGTAATCTTGAGGACGCCGTTTTTGAATACCGCTTTCACCTTTTCCCGTTCGATGGGGGATTCCAGGGTGAAGGCTCGGACGAAGGGTCCATAGACTCTTTCTTTTCTCAGATATTTGATATTGTCGTCGTAGGTTCTCTCGCCGGAGATGACCAGTTGGTCTTCCTCGATCTTGATGTTGACTTTTTCTTTTTCAACACCGGGGATGTCCAGATCCAGATAGAAGTTATTTTCGTCTTCCCAGGCATCCACTGCGGGAACCCATGCGGGTCGGGTGAGTCTGCCGGAACCTTCCTCGGTTCTCTGGGGCATCTCTTCAAAGGCTTTTTCCATCAGGTGTCTCATCATTTTAGGATAGTCGTAAACGTTCCACATAAAAAGCACCTCCGTAAATATATTGTATTTTTGATTTAATTATATTTCTAATTTCGTTATAACGCGGTCTGTTACAGGGGGGTAAATACCGGGGACAGACTCTCACCCGACAACGGGAATTTCCGTCCCCGACGGTATTGCAGAAATAAGAGGGTTTCTCAGTCGAAGTGGAATCGCTTTATTTTGTAGGAGGGATCTCCAGATCCCGATTTCAGCTCCCTTTTAGGTTCGAGAATCGGCTTCGGGAGAAGCCTCCTACAAGCGGATTCTGACTTCCAACCTCCAACTTCCGATTTCTTTTAGTCGTGGACTTTGTATTCGGCATCGACAATATTTTCGTCGCCCTTGGGAGTTCCGTCGTCCTTGGGGGGCTGTTGTTGTCCGCCGAAGTTGGGTCCTGCGCCGGGTTGTTGCTGTTGGGTGCCGTACATTTTGGAGGAGGCGTCATAGAGGGCATTGGTGAGATTGTCGGCTTCCGCCTTGATCTTGTCCTTGTCCTCGGATTTGAGGGCTTCCTTGGCTTTGGCGATGGCGTCCTCCACTTTCTTTTTGGTGGCGGGGTCAACCTTGTCGCCGGCGTCTTTCATGAGTTTTTCCGCCTGATAGACGATCTGATCCAGTCGGTTTCTCTCCTCGATGGCTTCCCGGCGTTTCTTGTCTTCCTCGGTATATTTTTCCGATTCCTTGACCATCTTATCAACATCGCCCTTGGAGAGGTTGGTGGTGGCGGTGATCTTGATATTCTGGGACTTGTTGGTGGCTTTATCCTTGGCGGTGACGGTCAGGATGCCGTTGGAGTCAATATCGAAGGTAACCTCGATCTGGGGGATACCTCTGGGAGCGGGGGGAATATCGGTGAGGATAAATTTGCCCAGGGTCTTGTTATCCCGTGCCATTTCCCGTTCGCCCTGGAGGACGTGGATTTCCACAGCGGTCTGGAAGTCGGCGGCGGTGGAGAATATCTCGGTCTTGGCGGCGGGTATGGCGGTATTTCTGGGGATCAGCTTGGTAGTAACTCCGCCCAGGGTTTCGATGCCCAGGGTCAAGGGGGTAACGTCCACCAGAACGATGTCCTTCATCTCTCCGCCCAGGACTCCGCCCTGAATACCGGCACCCAGAGCCACGCATTCATCGGGGTTGATGTCCTTGTTGGGTTCCTTGCCGAAGGTTTTCTTGGCATAGTTGACGATCATGGGCATACGGGTAGCTCCGCCCACTAAGAGGATCCGATCTATATCGTCGGGATTCATCTTGGCGTCGTTGAGAGCCTGATGAACGGGACCGGCGCATTTTTCCACCAGATCCTTGGTCATTTCCTCGAATTTGGCTCTGGTCAGCACTGTTTCCAGGTGTTTGGGGCCCGAGGCGTCGGCGGTGATAAAGGGCAGGTTGATGGTGGTCTGCAGGGTTTGAGAAAGTTCTATCTTGGCGGTTTCCGCAGCGACTTTCAGACGCTGAAGAGTCATCTTGTCCTTACGGAGATCGATTTTGTGTTCCTTGTAGAATTCATCGGCGATATAATCGATGATCCTCTGATCCCAGTCGTCTCCTCCCAGTCGGGTGTTACCGGCGGTGGATTTTACCTCGAAGACTCCTCCGCCCAGTTCAAGAATGGATACGTCGAAGGTTCCTCCGCCCAAGTCGAAGACCAGCACCGTCAGCATCTGTTCCTGTTTGTCCAGACCGTAGGCCAGAGCCGATGCGGTGGGCTCGTTGATGATTCTTTTAACTTCCAGTCCGGCGATTCTGCCCGCATCCTTGGTGGCCTGCCGTTGGGAGTCGTCAAAATATGCCGGCACGGTGATGACCGCTTCGGTAACTTTCTCACCCAGATAGGCTTCCGCGTCATTCTTCAGTTTGGTCAGGATCATGGCGGAGATCTCTTGGGGAGTGTAATTCTTGCCGTCAATCTGAACCTTTTTGTCGGTTCCCATATATCTTTTGATGGAAACCACCGTGCGCTCCGGATTGCTGATGGCCTGCCGTTTTGCCAGTTCTCCCACCAGTCTTTCGGCGGTTTTGGAGAATCCCACCACCGAGGGGGTGGTTCTGGCTCCTTCCGCATTGGGGATGACTTTTGCCTGTCCGCCTTCCAGAACTGCCATACAGGAGTTGGTAGTTCCCAGGTCGATTCCTAAAATTTTACCCATTATATATTCCTCCTTCTGGAACAAACTTTATTTATTGAATTTATGAATTTACAAAATTTGCTTTTAATTAATTTTTTGATGTAATCAATTCACATACTGATGTCTTTTTCGTCTGCAGGGGGCGGGGGTGGCGGAGTGGCGTCGTTTTTAGCCACTTTCACCCGACTGGGACGAAGGACTCTCTCCTTATACCGATAGCCCTTCTGGAAGGTCTGGAGGACGGTTTCATCGGGATGGGCGTCGGTTTCCTCCACCATGACCGCTTCATTTATATTATGGTCAAAGGGCTGTCCCTGATTATCCAGTTCCTCGACTCCGAATTTCTCCAGGGTTTTCTGAAGCTGCTTATTGATGAGATCCAGACCTTTTAATATTCCCTCCTTCTCCTGGGATGTGTTGATCATTTTGTTTGCCATTTCCAGGCTGTCCAGGAAGGGGATAAACTCGCACAGGACGTTTGCCTCGGCATATTTCTTGAAATCCTCCATTTGCCGATCCTGTCTTCTCCTGAAATTTTCAAACTCGGCGGAGAGCCGCTTGACCTGTTCCTCCAGTTCTTTTATCCGTTTATCCCGGATCTCCACAGGATCTTCCCCGGGAATTTCCGGTTTGCCCTGTTCCTCTGTTTCTTTTGCCTTTTCATTTTCTTCTTTTTGTTTATCCTGGGGTGATATGTCCATGGCTTTTTCTTCCTTCCGTTCTTCCTGGGTAACTACTCTTAGGTGTGATGGTCTGGTTTTGGCGGGTGATTTTTCCCGGTCGATGATCTGAACGGGTATCTCCACTCCTTCTGTGTTTTTTTCGGTATTATTATCGGTCAATTCTTTCACCTCCCGGTATTTCGGAGTCCCGGTGCAGTGGTGTTTGCCTGGGCATCCGTTAGTTTATAATATTCTCCCATTGTTTTAAGATATTGTTTTCAAGAAAGTTGATCTTATTGGGCTTAATCTTTCTAACTGTATAGATGAAATTCCTCCGCTTCGGGATTCAAATTTTCCCCGGAATTTTTTATTCCCGTTAATCCTGCATTAAAAGAACAACACCACCCAAGAGGATGGTGCTGAACCTTTATATTGATAATCTACTCGATTTTAATCCGGGATTACATCATGCCCATGTCCATGCCGCCGGGAGCGTGGGAATGACCGTGTTCTTTCTTTTCGGGTTTTTCGCAGACCAGGGTCTCGGTGGTGAGAACCAGGGCGGCAATGGAGGCGGCGTTCTGGAGAGCGGAACGGGTAACCTTTACGGGGTCCACGATACCGGCGGAGAGCATTCTCACATATTCGCCCTTCACTGCATCATAGCCGTGACCCTTGTCCAGGGTTTTCACTTTTTCCACCACTACGGAGCCTTCTCTGCCGGCGTTGTCGGCAATCTGGCGGAGGGGTTCTTCCAGGGAGCGGAGGACGATCTTCTTACCCACTTCTTCGTCGCCTTCCAGTTCCAGTTTTTCCACATCGGCGATGATGTTGATGAGGGTTACACCGCCGCCGGGGACGATGCCTTCTTCCACTGCTGCGCGGGTAGCGGACAGGGCATCTTCCATTCTGTGTTTTTTCTCTTTCAGCTCGGTTTCGGTGGCGGCGCCCACTTTAATGACGGCGACTCCGCCCACCAGTTTGGCTTTTCTTTCCTGAAGTTTTTCCCGATCAAAGTCCGAATCGGTATCCTCGATGGCACGAGTGATCTGGTCAATGCGGGCTTTAATATCCTCTTCCTTGCCTTTGCCTTCCACGATAATGGTCTGCTCTTTGCTGACCTTTACCTGACGAGCCTGTCCCAGCATATCAATGGTAACTTTTTCCAGTTTGATTCCCAGGTCTTCCGATACCACTTCGCCGCCGGTGAGAATGGCGATGTCTTTGAGCATCTCTTTTCTTCTGTCGCCGAAACCGGGAGCTTTTACCGCCACGCAGTTAAAGGTTCCCCGCAGTTTGTTGACGATAAGGGTGGCCAGGGCTTCGCCTTCCACGTCCTCGGCGATGATGACCAGGGGTTTCTGCAACTGGACGATCTTCTCCAGGATGGGGAGAATGTCGGCTATGGCGGAGATCTTCTTCTCGGAGATGAGGATGTAGGGCTCATCCAGGGAAGCTTCCATCTTTTCGGGATCGTTGGCCATGTAGGGAGAGATATATCCTTTATCGAACTGCATACCTTCCACATGTTCCAGGGTGGTGGCCAGGGTCTTGGATTCCTCTACGGTGATGACGCCGTCTTTGCCTACTTTTTCCATGGCTTCGGCAATCATGTCGCCGATCATTCTGTCGTTGTTGGCGGCGATGGCGGCCACTTCGGCTATGGTGTCACGGGTTTCCACGGGAACGGACATGGCTTTGATCTCTTCCACCGCTTTTTCCACGGTCTTTTCGATTCCTCTTTTGATGAACATGGGATTGGCTCCCGCTATGACGTTCTTCATGCCTTCTTTGATCATGGCATGGGCAAGAACGGTGGCGGTGGTGGTTCCGTCTCCGGCGATGTCGTTGGTCTTGGAAGCCACTTCTCTGAGGAGCTGGGCGCCCATATTTTCCAGGGGATCTTCCAGCTCCACTTCCTTGGCGATGGTTACGCCGTCATTGGTGATGGTGGGGGATCCGAACTTTTTGTCCAGAACCACGTTTCTTCCTCTGGGTCCCAGGGTTACTCTCACGGCGTTGGCCAGTTTGGTGCAACCTTTCTCCAGGGACTTTCTTGCATCTTCGCTATATATGATGGTCTTTGCTGCCATTGAATTATTCCTCCTTGTTTTTTATCTTGTTTGCTTTTTTTAGCCGATGATGGCCAGGATTTCGCTTTCCTTTATGATGAGGTATTCTTCCCCTTCGTATTTGAGCTCGGTGCCGGCATATTTGCCATAGACTACCTTGTCGCCAACCTTGACGTCCATTTCGATTCTCTTGCCGTCTTCGCCTATTTTGCCTTTGCCGGCGGCAACGACTTCACCGCGTTGGGGTTTCTCTTTGGCGGTATCGGGCAGAATGATTCCACCTTTGGTCTTCTCTTCGGAAGGCATAGGTTTTACCAGGAGCCGATCTCCCAGAGGGGTCAGATTAATGGTTTGAGTTGACATTTTATCATCCTCCTTGACTTATCTTTAATAGTAAAGAGATTTCTCTTCCGGTAAAAACCGGATTTTATCTTAAAAATTACTATCCTTAGCAGTTGACACTTCAGAGTGCTAATTTCAACAATCATATTAACCGGAAACGGAAGGTTTGTCAAGGGGGAATTATATATATTTTTCTCAAAAATGCCTTAAATATCTTCATTAATCTTAAAATAGCTTCATAATTAGCAGTTAAAGACCAGGACTGCTAACCGCAGGACATAAAAAATTCCCCTCCAAAAGGGAAAAATAGTCTCCAAAGCGAAATTAAATTTTAAAGAACGGGAGGATGATCTGAATGTCGCTTTATGAAAAAGGTTCCGAACTGGTCAGGAAAGCCAAGGAAACCATGCTGAAAAGCAAGGAGTTCGCCTTGAGACGCTCGGAAAAAGTCCTGCGGATTGAACGCACCAAAATGGACATCAAGGATCTCAAGGATCAAAAAGAGGAAAAACTGAAAGAACTGGCACGAAAGGTTTATGAACTTTATTGCCAGAACAACCTTACCAATCCCGAATTACTGGGCATCTGTCAGGACATCAAAACCATCCAGTGGCAGATCGACGAGATGTGGACCACCATCAACAACATGAAAGCCCAGAAAGAGTAACCCCCGGTCTTATAACGGCGGCAGTGTCGATATTCAAGGGTGTTAACGGAATGGAAGCCGAAAAAAACAATGCCCCGGAATCGGAATCCGTCCCGGGGTTTGTTCACCGGATAAGAATATGTTCCCTCTTTTGTGTATGAATTTACCGACAACGGTTTCTCTGGTTTGTTATACCGTTACTGAAAGCCCCGCTTCTATCGTCCTGTTTATATAATACACCATATATATTTAAAAAACATTATCCAAAAGGATTAATTCCGCAGAACCCAAGGATAGCAAATAAAAACTTTATCGGTTAATGGGTTTTTTCCTTATAGTCCCTTGCCCGACGGAAAAGACAGTGTTATTTCTTTGCAGCACTTTTTATAAGATCCCGGTTATTATAGGAGGAAGAAATCATGAAGAAATTCCTTGTTCCCCTTTTTCTATTTATATTCGTGTCTCTTTTTTACGGAATTGCCCATTCCTCCCAACTGACGGGAGTTTTATACTACTCCGAGGGAGGCAGGGGAGGAGGCACAGTCCATGTCTATGGAGAGGGCAAACTGCTGAAACTCCACTTCTCCAGGGAACACCTCACGGAAGTGGGCTTCGACGATAATGAGGGATATTCCTACGGAGCAATATGGACGGTAAACTACCACTGGGATCAGGATCGGGGATACATTATGGATAAGGCGGTTTTTACCGGCAATTTCAATTCCGCCGTATCCTCCGCCGACAAACTGATTCGCACCCACTATGGGGAACTGGCTCAGGGAAACTACCAGGATGCTTACTATAACCTCAGCCCCCAGTGGAGAAAGGAACAATCCTACAATTCCTTCGTCCAGGGAATAAAGAAGATGACCTTCTCCAAATATGCCGATGCGGCTCCCACCTATTCCCTGAAGATCATCGGTCATAATTCAAAAGAGGTTCTGGTTCTTATGGACACCACTTTCTTTATAGAAGGAAAAACCGCCTACTTCCGCTTCTCCGTCATCAAGATCGATCAGAACTGGTATATAGACAAAGTGGACGCTATCACCTATAAGGACTGGAGCGAATCTTAACAAAAAACCAAAAGGGAACCGGTGTTTCTCCGATTCCCTTACGGACTTTATAAAATAACCGTTTACTTTTGGTTATTTATGCCGGTTGTTCCTGTTTTTTTCCTTCCTGGGGAGGCAGATTCAGTTTGCCTTCGGAATGGGCGACCCAGCAGGTAACGGCGGCATCTCCCGTAACGTTGACCACGGTGCGGAACATGTCCAGGATCCGGTCTATGCCGAGAATTAAAGCGATACCCTCCACAGGCACATGCACCGACTGAAGCACGATAACCAACATGACAACCCCCGCTCCCGGTACTCCCGCAGATCCTATGGAAGCTAGAGTCGCGGTAAGAACGATGGTCGCCTGTTGACCCAGATTCAGATCCATACCCAGAACCTGGGCGATAAAGACTGTCGCAACCGCCTGATAAAGAGCCGTACCGTCCATATTTACCGTACAACCCAGCGGCAGGGTAAAGGAGCAGACTTCCTCCGATACTCCCAGTCCCTTTTCCACCCTCTCCATGGTTACCGGCAGAGTGGCGGCGCTGGAGGAAGTGCTGAAGGCGATGAGCTGGGCAGGACGAAATTCCTGAAAAAATCTTGAAATGGGTATTGGAGTTAAAAATTTTACTATCGAACTATAAACTATACCGATATGCAGGAAAAGTCCTGCGATCACCACTAATCCGTAAAATCCCAGGGCTTTCATCAGATCCAGAGCCTGAGCGGGATTGTCCCCGGCAAGATCGCATATAATGCTGGCGATCTGGGCAAAAACCCCCAGAGGAGCCATTTTCATGATCAGTTCCACCAGTTGCAGAATAATTTCATTGAGACTCTCAAACATCACCCTGGCGGGTTCCCGTTTTTCCTTGTCGGTGAGAACCATAGAAATTCCTATCAGAATAGCGGCAAAGACGATCTGCAGCATATTCCGGTTGTCGTCCACGGAGTTAAAGATATTGTCGGGAACCATATCCACAATAGGTTGCAGGGGACCTGCACCCTGTACTTTTTCTGCGGTCTGTTGGGAATTAGCCACCTTTTCCGCATACATCTGATTCAGTTTGTCTTTCATGGACTGGGGCATGGATTTTCCCGGAGCGGCTATATTGACCAGGATCAACCCTAGAGTAACCGCCATAGCTGTGGTCAGGATATAGAGACCCAGGGTTTTTCCACCGATACGGGACAGTTTGGTAAGATCCGAAAGGCTCGCCACACCGCATATCAGGGAAGTCAGAATCATGGGGATAGCTACCAACTTTAAAAGGTTGATAAATATGGTTCCCCAGGGTTTTATCCACGCCGTCACAAAACTCCCCCATCCCAGATTGACAGCAATAAGACCGAGAATAAGTCCCAAAACCATGCCGATGATGATTTGCCAGTAAGTTTGCCGGTACCAGGGCATAATAAAAAGTCCCCTTTCGTTCCGATGAGTTATAGTGGTTATTAATAAAAAAAAGCCCGAACTAATCCAACTATGATTAAAAGTTCCAATATTCCACCAATAGACGGGGATTCCTGTTTTATAAGAACAGGATTTACGCAAAAATATAGGGTGTCATTGCGAGGAGCCCGCTACGAAGCAATTTTTATCTATTTTTGAATATCCCTTTCAACAAAAAGATTGCTTCACTCCCTGCAGTCGTTGGCAATGACAAAACGCGTAACTCCCGTCGTCTGTTCACTCGATTTCCGGTGAAAAGTCCCTGACAAAGTGTTCCCATGCCCACACGTCTTCCTGGGATTGTTTGTCGTCCCGGAACTGCTCAAGATAAAATTCCCCGTCATGTACCACCCTGGTTATATTAATTTCTTTATAGAAATAAAATAGTTTTAATTGCCTCATTTTATGTAAGGTGGAGGGATTAGCGGCTCCGTACTTATCTATCTGGTATATAAAAAAACGGGCTATACCGACAGGAATTGAAAAGGAGTCATCCACATCCTTTCGGGTATAATCATAGACCACCTTCTGAGTGAAAGGATCGAATCCGTTACTGTCAAAGAGGTCTCCCTCGCCCCACAGATACTGGGTGGTGGGAACCAGAATCCTGATCTCTTTCCCCTCGGGAGATTGGAACTTCCAGCAGGCAATGGCGTGTCCCTTATCGGGCCAGAAGAGTCCCACGCTCTGAATATCCATCTTGTTTAAAAGGACGCAATAAAGGGATCCTATTTCATCACATTCGGCGATGGCGGTGGGAGATGTTTCAAACCCGTCGCCGTTCTTGTTTTGCCACTGTTCCCATATTTTGTCAGATCGGGGTTCCTCATCGGTGATCTGAGATTGTATATTCCAGAGTCCTTCTGCGGTAACCGCCTCATACATGAGACTCGCTTTTATATATTGAAAATAGAGTTTTTCCGTGGGAGCCAGTTTATGTTTTCCGGCAAATTTCGAGAACTCTTCTTTTTTCGAGGGGAGCAGAGACAGAGTGCGGACTCTTTTTTTTATTTCCTCCGCCAGTTCTTTCACGGTTACTTTCTCCCTATCGGGAAAGGGGGTGGAAAGAGGAGGCGGGGGCTTGTAACGGGGAGAATTTTCTGGCGTTTCCGGCTGGTTTCTGAAGGGGAAGATCGATTCGTTCCGACAGGGAGGCGGGGAGGCAGAAGGAAGGCGAAAAACCGGCAAGGACAGGAAACCAACAACCAGCGCCAGGGTAATGACAGAGGCTGCAAGAAAATATATGTCGGTGTTTTTTTTAAAGGGATTGCGGAAATTATTGAACATAATTGTATTAATGATACTGCTTTTATTATAAAACTCAGTTTTCATGAGGGTAAAAACCAAGTACAGGATTAGAGAAAGATAGGTTTTTTCCTGTTTTTTGAAATGAAAGTTCTTTATTTCACAACCTTTGTGTGCGCGGGGCAAAATTTCTTTACCATTTTCTTTAGATTATTTTTTTCAATAAAGGAAATCCTGTGAATGAAGGATTTTATTAAAGAGGCGTGAATTGCTATAATAGACGGAGTTATTAAATAGGAAGGAAGTTACTCGATTCAGGTTATGAGGTATGAATATCGAGTTTTCGGAATTTTTTCCGGACTGGGCTTTTTTATGGTCGGTATAATCCTGGGTTTTATGTATCTGGGAATCTACCTGGACGAAAAGCTGGGAACCGGCTTTGTTTTTGCTCTTCTGCTGACGCTTCTGGGAATGTTCCTGGGAGGCTGGTGGACTTATTACACGGTGACCAAATTCTTGAAAAAGGAAGAAAAACGGAATTGAATCCCGGTAAATATAGACGTTAAGCATGTAGGTATTATGGGCTATACAGAAATTTTTTTCAAGGCAGGAATTCCTCTTACAGGCGGGAATGTTTGTTTTGTCGCAGGCACAGTGATCCTAGGGGTTCTGTCGGGTATAGCCGTAGTGGGAGCGGGGGCTTGGCTCAATTCGCTTGTTTTTATCCGGCTTCTTTCCCGAAGTAAACCATCTCCTTTTTTGTGGATATTTTTCACCTTGAAAGTGGCATTATGGGGCTTAGTGTTGTTCCCGATAGTGATTCTGGGAGTTAACCCCTGTTTTGTTGTACCAGGCATAACTATAGGATTAATTATTTTGTATTACAGATCTAAAATTTTGATAGAAAAGGACGATACTTAGGGTAAAGGAAAACCGTATATATTCAGTCCTCTGGCGGAGAATCCCGTCATCCTGAACTCGTTTCAGGATCTATACAATATCTTGTGCCTCAGATTCCGAAACAAGCCTGCCCTGAACTTGTTTCACGGGTTCGGAATGACGGGGGGACTGAAT
>Ga0067045_1031054_pt1 | contig 13320 bp, 11 predicted proteins | sample TerdegcTABiofilm_FD_59184 | JGI IMG/M metagenome (GOLD analysis project Ga0067045, IMG submission 59184) | Combined Assembly of (Gp0054472, Gp0054536) Wastewater bioreactor microbial communities from Singapore -Terephthalate degrading...
CAATCCCCCCCCCCTGCCCCTCCCCCAAAATCGCCCCTGCGATTTTGGGGGAGGCGGGAGGGGGCCGATAATTCGAAAGTTGATGTAAAAATTTTTTATCCCAAATTGACTTTAAACCTGGATTCTTATCCATTTTCTGTCTTCCAGGCCTGAGGTATCCCCATGCGTAAAAATTCGGATCGTTTCAGCTACTATGCAATGATCTTGCCGGGGCTGGTTTTGTTATTTGCCTTCACCTTCGTTCCCTTGTTTTATTCCATCATTGCCTTCCAAAAGTTCAACCCGGCCCTTGGCATTCAGGGCTCGCCGTGGGTCGGACTGGATAATTTCCTTTATATCTTCCGTGTGCGGGATGCGCGGCAGGTGTTCTACAACACCATTTTCATCGCGGTGATGAAAATCGTCCTGCTCGAACTGGCCGCCATCACCTTTGCCCTGCTGCTCAACGAACTGCGTTACCTGCGCGTCAAACGCGCCGTGCAAACCATGGTCTATCTGCCGCACTTCCTCTCGTGGGTGATTCTGGCAGGCATCCTGCGCACCATTCTGGCGCGCAACGGGCTGCTCAACGACTTTTTAGGCTTGCTTGGCATCGCCCCGGTCTATTTTCTGGGCCGGCCGGACGTCTTCCCGTGGCTGATCATCCTCAGCGATGTGTGGAAGGAATTTGGCTTCGAAGCCATCCTTTATCTGGCCGCACTGACGGCAATTGACCCCACCCTTTACGAGGTCGCCGAACTGGATGGCGCCAATCGTGTTCAAAAAATGTGGTACATCTCCATTCCGGGCATCCTGCCGACTATTGTGCTGGTCGCCAGCCTGAGCCTGGGCGGCATTCTCAATGCCGGTTTCGATCAAATTTTCAACCTGTACAGTCCCATCGTCTATTCTACCGGTGATATTCTGGATACCTATGTTTACCGCGTCGGCCTGATTCAGGGGCAGTACAGCATCGGTACTGCCGTCGGCCTGCTGAAAACAGTCGTTTCGCTCATCCTGATCGGCATCTCTTACTGGTTTGCCGGCAAGTTTGCCAATTACCGCATCTTTTAGGAGGTACACACGTCATGGTCTATTCCAAACGACTGCAAGACCGCATTATGGACTGGCTGATTGCCGCCTTTTTGCTGGCGCTGGGCATTTCCACCCTGCTGCCGCTAATCAACACCCTGGCCATCTCGCTCAGCGAACGGGCAGCAGTGAGCGGCGGGATGGTTAAACTCTGGCCGGTGGGTTTCAACCTGACCGCTTACGATTACATTTTGAAGGATGTCAAGTTCTGGCGTGCTTTCGGCATTTCGGTGCTGCGGGTGGTCCTGGGCGGGCTGCTCAACTTTGGACTGGCCATTTTGACCGCTTTTCCACTCTCGCGCAGCGAAAAGGCCTTCCCCGGCCGCACGGTTTTTGTGTGGCTGTTCGTCTTTGGCATGATTTTGAACGTCGGCATCGTCCCCTGGTACCTGACCATTGCCGGTTATGGGCTGATCGACTCGATCTGGGCACTGGTTCTGCCCGGCGCAGTGCCGATCTGGAATGTCATCATCCTGATGAATTTCTTCCGCAACATTCCCAAAGAACTGGATGAGGCCGCCCGCATTGACGGCGCCAACCCCTGGCAGCTGCTCTGGCACATTTACCTGCCCACTTCGTTGCCGGCGCTGGCGACCATCACCCTGTTTTCCATCGTCGGCCACTGGAATTCCTTCTTCGATGGGCTGATTTTAATGAACAACCCGGACAACTACCCGCTGCAAACCTACATTCAGCAGCTGGTCATTGCCGACCGCCCCATCCTGCACGGCGGGCAGGCGCAGTTGATGGCCAAACTCTCCAACGCCACGCTCAACGCCGCCAAATTGTTTGTGGCGATGATCCCGATTCTGATGATTTATCCGTTCCTGCAGCGCTACTTCGTGCGCGGCATCATGCTCGGTGCGGTCAAGGAATAGGCTGCCTCACGACGAGAAGTGCAGGATATAGCGCGAAACTCCGTGGATGAACAGGCGCGCCGATTCGCCTGCCTCGCGGTCGGTATCGCCTTCTTCCAGCCCGATCACCTGCGGGTACCAGCCCTTTTCATCCAGAATCTTAACCGGCGGCGTCCAGCTGTGCGGGTCGCTGATGTCAGGGGTCAGGCTGAGGTAAATGCCGTCCTGCCCCCAGCGCGGGTCAATGGCGCGGTTCATCAGGATGACATACTGCTGCAAGGCACGGTTCCAGTGCACCGAAGGCCCCCAAAAGGTATCTGGCTGCGGGCTGTACCAGTCGGCCTGCACCGGAATGATCGGCGTCACCGCACCCAGCAGGCCGGGTTGCGTCCAGCCGCCGTTGTGCCATTTCCACACCCGCCCTACCGGGCAGGCGCGCTCCTCAAAGCGCATGCGCGCCATGGAAATGCCCTGCTGGGCCACATCGCGGTAGTAGGTTCCGAAAAGGAAATAAAAATAACGTCTTTCGCGGTCGAGAATCACGCTGAAATCGCCGTTGCCGCCCGCAAACCAGTAGTTATGCTGTTCGAGATTGAGCGTTTCCGGCCCGCCGTTGAGGATGATGCCCAAATCGTCCCAGGTAGCGCCGTTATCGCGGGAAACCACCGCCCCAATCATCGGCGCCGTCAGCCGGAACTGGCGGCCGTGCTGATATTCTTCGCCAATCAAATGAGCCGGTTCGTTGTGATACCAGCCGTAGAGGGTACCGTCCTCATCCGGGAAGACTGACTCGATCCACCTGCCTCCGTCCCGCCAGGCGGTGTAAGTGATTTCTCCGATGCGGGTCAGGTGATTCAGGTTACTGCCCGCCGAAAGCACCGGGTGACCGGTGGAGGTCAGCACGCGTAGCTCACCATCCCGCCACCAGCAGGGGCTGTTGCAATCGGCCGGGCTTGGGAAGCGCATTTCTTCTACCGGCTCAATTGTAATAGATATATTGGCTACACGCAATTTTTGAGATTCGCTCATCATATTTTCTCCAATTTCTGCTTCGTTTTTGTGTTTTACCGCACCATCAGCAGCAGCGAGCCTTCCTCCGGTAGAAAGTCAATCTCCAGCCCGTCCTGCATCAGGCTGCGCCCGCTGCGCTGCCATTCCACTTCCCCTTCCAGCCCGCGCAGCGTATAAACGCGCTCCGCCTGCAACTGCTGCAAGCGGATGATCCGCCGCTTTTCCCCGCCCGGCAGGCGGAAGACGAACAGCAAATGCTCGCTTCCATCCGGCAGGGCATACTGGAAAGCCGCCCAGCGCTCGCCTGTCCCGTTGCGCCGCGGCTGGTCGGTCAGGCGGTATAAATCCGCCTCGCGGATAAAGCGGCGCACTTCGCGCTGGTACAGGCGGTTGTGCTGTCCGATTCGCTCAGCCAGCCAGGCCGGGATTTCGGTCAGTTTTTGGGAGATGCCGTACCAGCCCAGCATCGAGATGCGCGTGTAATAATCCCATTTTTCGCGGGTCAGGGCGGGGTCGAACGGGTCAAAGCGCTGGTAGGGCGGCGGGTCAGTGTTGCGCCAGTGGCTGTACGTCCAGTGCAGCAGCACATTTGGGGCAAGCATGGCGCTGGCGCCCCAGAATATCTGCAGGTCATGCACCGGCCAGTCCGGGTCGGAAAGAAAGGTCATGTGGGTATGGCGCAGCATGCCCAGGTCAATGCGCAGCCCGCCCGATGAGCAATTTTCCAGCACCACATCGGGAAAATCCTGCCGGATGCGTGTCAAGACGCTGTAATAGCCACGGTAATGCTCGTACAATCCGTCACCTTCCTGATGACCGTGATCGGTGCGGTTGCAGCCGGCGCCCGGGTCGAGGTTGAAATCCACCTTGATCCAGTCCGCCCCAAATTCGCGGATCAGCCGCGCCAGAGTCTGATAGGCCCACTCGCGGGCGGCCGGGTTGCCCATGCACACATAACCCAGCGGACGGCCATCCCGCAGAGCAGGCAGATCCGGACGTTCCACCGCCAGACTGGCCTTTTCACCCAGCGCTTCAATTTCGCACCAGATGCCAAACTTCATCCCCAGTGCATGAACCCGCTCCGCCAGATAGCGGATGCCGTGTGGAAAGCGCCGCCGGTTGACCAGATGCCAGTCGCCGCGGTAATCGTACCAGAAAGTTTCGGCATCCGCCGGGCCAAACCAGCCGGCATCCAGCGTGCACACCTCAAACCCCAGTTCGGCGGCCTTTTCGGCGTTGGCCAAAAACACCGCTTCGTTGATTTCGACATCCTCATACGGCCACCAGTGATTCCACTCCACCGGCAAACGCTCCGAAAGTGGGTTGCGCGGGTACCAGAACTGCCGCCCGACCCGTGTCAGCCGCCGCGAAATCTCATTCAAGTCGGCCCCACCCGCCAGCACCAGCGGCGCACCGCTCAGCGATTCGCCCGGCTTCAGGCGTTTGGAAAACAGCCAGTCGTGCAGCCCGCCGCTCAGCCGCACTCCGCTGCCATCCAGCGGCTCAAAACGCAGCACCCAGTTACCCGACCAGGCTACCGCCGCTGAAAGCGCCTCCCCTTCCGGTGTGAACATTGCCGCAAAAGGATGATGCCCTTTGGAGGAACGCCCCGAGCGCGATTCCAGCACAAAATGTTGATAGGGTTTGAAGGGCTGCGGCTCGAACTCGCTGCCCCAGTTGCCGCTGAACCCCAGCAGACTCAAACCGTCCGCCAGCAGCGTGACATCCAGCGAATCCAGCCGCTCGACCTGCAATTCTGCCAGCCCGCGGTTGACCAGGCGCGGCTCGAGTTCCCACACTCCGCTCTGGCTGAAACAGCGGAAGACCTGCTCAACGGCCCAGCCTTCCCCATTGAAACGCAGCACATGCTCAACCAGCCCGGCAGCCGGTTGACGCTGCTCCCTGCCGGTGAAAGTAAGGTCTTGGCTGGTGTAATGCCGTCCGTTGACGGTCACCCCAAACAAACCGGAGGGCAATACCGGATGCAGCCAGTTTCGCAGCTGCCCGCTGATTTGCGTCAATCGCAGGCGGTTCTGTTCGAGGACAAATTCAAACCCGCTGCCCTCCTGCTCAAGGCGGAAATCGGTCTCACTCATTCCGGATCCTCACCGAAGCGCTCAGCGCGGGCTTCCACCGGCAGTTTTTGCATGCGAATCTGCTGAATGCGCTGATTCAGGAAGGCGATGGACTGCTCGTCAATCTGAAAGTTGACCACCACATCCGGCATGCGTCCAGTCCATTGCTGAATCTGGTCGGCACTGGTATGGGTCACAATCAGGTGGTCGCACCACTCCACCAGCTGACACACCGCCTGCCGGTCTTCGGCAGCCAGCGCTTCAATCTGCCATTCCGGGCGGTAGCCGTAGAGAATGTGTTTGATGGTGTGGGCTGTGTTTTGATTGGTGCAGATCACGGCAATGCGGTCTTTGGGAAGGCGGGCAATCTTCAGCAGCGAATCGGCCGTCAAACGCGTATCTATGCCGACAATTTTATTGGGCGGAAAGCCCTCCCGGCGGATGACATTGGTCAATTCGGCGAGGTGATGGTAGGTGGTGATGACCAGGTCCTTGCTTTTCAGCACCGCCACCGGATTTTTGTAAAAATGCGAAATGTTCTTATACTCCACCGGCAGGTTGAGGACTTCATTCAGGCGTTTGCCCATCTCAATGGTGTCGTAATCATTGCATTCGTAAAAAATCAGGTCCACCATGCTTTGGGCATACACTTCACAGACCGCCTTACGCTGAATTTCCATCAATTCATCCGAGCTCAACCCGGCCGCCATCCCCTGCCAGACCAGCTCGACAAACTGGTTGTAGAAATAATCCAGCAGTTCGCTCTTGGTTTTGGTCGCACCGCCCTCGCTGCGCCGCACGGTATAACCGTGCCAGCCGCTGGCGGAGAGTTCGATCACCCCCATGTCCAGCAGCATCTGGTAGGCTTTGTTGACCGTGTTGCGGTTCGAGCCGATTTCCTGCGCCAGTTTCCGCACCGGCGGCAGACGGTCGCCCGGGGCATACAAACCACTGTTGATGCGCCGCAGAATGGCTTGCGCCACGGCTTCAGCGCTGACCGGTTCACGCGTCATAAGCACCTCCTGCTTGTCTAAAGACACGGACAAATGACATTGTTTGCGGTAAGTATATCTTCAGGCCGGATTTCTGTCAATCAGAGAGAGTTTTTTTTTGCAGGGCTTTCTCCAAGTCGAAAACGGTCAAACAGCAGCCGGCCGGCGCTGAAGGTAAATATTCACCCGCTTGACAAATTCAGTATGTTTGTTATACTGAAAATCAGAATATCAGTAGTTCAGAGATAAATTATGAATGTTTATCAGATTCAGGTGGCAAAGCGAGGGGTGATTACCCTTCCAGCAGAAGTGCGCCGGCAAAACCAGATTCAAGAAGGGCAACTCCTGTCTTTAATTGACCTGGATGGGGTGTTGATCATTACCCTGCAGGAATTGAAAACGGATCGTCTGGCAAATCAGCTCGCAAAAACCTGGCAGGAACAGGGTTTAGACCTCGAAACCATGTTGAAGACACTGCGCGAGGTCCGAAGTGAATACACCCCCTGATGTGTTTCTGGATACCAGCGCAATTTTTGCAGCGGTGCTTTCTCCGGATGGCGGGGCAAGGATGGTTCTTCGATTGGGTGAGAGCCGATTGGTTCGCCTATGGATTGGGCGGCAGGTTTTAAGAGAGTGCGAGGCCGTAATTCAACGCAAAGCAGCAGACAGCCTGCCGTATATGGCTTTGCTTTTGGATACGACAAAGGTACAGATTGGTGCGGAAGCAAGTCCAGGCAGTCTGGAACAGGCCAGAACGTTGGTGGCTTACCCGCCGGATGCGATTGTGCTGGCGGAGGCGATTGAATCCCAACCGGATTGGTTTTTGACACATGACCATCAGCACTTTATGAAAGTTCCAATTGAGAAACTTCCTTTTCGAGTAGGAATGCCGGACGATTTTTTAATGTGGTTTCGAGAGAATATTTCTACATCGGGTTAGAGGATTTATGGCTCAAAATGTTCTAATCAGTGGTGCATCCTCCGGCATTGGCCGGGCCAGCGCAGCCCGCTTTGCGCGCGAGGGCTGGAACGTTGGGCTGGTTGCGCGCCGTGAAGCGCTGCTCAACGGCCTGCTGGCGGAACTGCCGCCGGGCGATCACTTTGTTTGCGCGGGGGATTATGCACAGGCTGAAACCGCCCAACGGCTGGAAGCCGCCCTCCAACGCTGGGGGCGCCTGGATGCGCTGGTCAACTGCGCCGGGGTGTTTCAAACCGCTGATCTGATGACCGACCCGCTGGAGGAATGGCGCGCTTCTTTTGACACGATGGTCAACGGCGCACTGCGCCTTTCGCGGCTGGCAGTCGCTTTCATGACCGATGGCGGGCGCATCATCCACATCACCTCGATTCACGGCGAACGCGCCGAGCGCGGCGCCAGCGCCTACAGCATGGCCAAAGCCGCCATCAACCAGTTATGCCGCGCCCTGGCGCTGGAACTGGCCGAACGCGGGATTCTGGTCAACGCCATCGCGCCGGGCTTTGTGGATACGCCCATGAGCGTGGTCAACGGTGTGAACGAGCTGGAAAGTGAATGGTTCCGGCGCAACTATGTCGAAGGGCATCACCTGCCCCTGCGCCGCGCCGGTCGGCCGGAAGAAATAGCCGGTGTGGCTTACTTTCTCGCCGGCCCGGATGCCACCTACATCACCGGTCAGGTGATTGTGGTGGACGGCGGATTGACAATCACATTCTAACCCTTCCCCTGCGGTTGAATACTGTCCATTCTTAAGGCCAGCGGCGCAAGCGGCAGACTGCCCGGTTACGCCTTGTCATCGGATCGTCGGAAACTGACCGCCTCATTTCTGGCGCTCAGCCAGCCATTTTTTAAGCGATTCGGGATTTTCCATCGAACGGCGACCAGCCAGCATACCGCTGACGCTCAAATCCTCATCCAGCTCTGGCCAGTGAATATACTCTCCATCACCAATAATCTCAAAATGAGCGCGTTCGCTCGGAGTTCCATACCACAAACGGGGATACCATGTCAGTGGGACGCTGATTACCCGTCCATCGGTCAGTTCGATGGTGAGCATATCATCAGTCACCTTTACAGCCTGGGCGCGCGCCCTTTCTATTTCACCGACCAAAGTATTCATACCAGCGCTCCAGTAAATAGGATTGGTGTTCCTGTACAAGCTTGGCAATTTGATTAAGTTCCTGCGCCTTAAAACCACCGGATTTTTCTAGTTGAACTGGATCCAGCCAAAACTTGGCAACAAACTTTTCCCGTTGTATATGGATGTGAGGCGGTTCGCCTTAATCCAGAGAAACGAAAAAGAAACAGTAGGAACCAATCAGCAAAACAGTAGGCATAGATATAAACTGCTTCTAGATTAAATTATCGCAAAATTCACCCTGAGTGGCTGTTTTTTTCTTGGTTATCAATTTTTCTTTGTACTTATCGTTCTTCACCTGCAGTTTTGTTATTATGAGCAAAGCTCACCACAATATGTTTGATCTCACCATTCCGCCAGAAGATCTGACGGCTGGTTTCTTCATCCAGGCGGCAGCAGCTCAGCGTTCGGCAGGTTTCATCGGCATAGTGAATTTCAATCTCATCCCGCTTGCCGAACTGCACCGTAACGGGTGTCTGGCAGACAAAGCAGGTCAGCGAACCGGCCGGTAGCTGCAGGGTTTGTTGTTCACCAAAAACATCCAGATAGGTGAAGGTTTTCGGCGCAGTAAGCAATTCACCGGCATCCAGCAGGTAGGGGTTGAACTCCAACCGTCCTTCGTTGAATTGAAGGCCGACCTCCGCCTGACGGGTGAGAATTTCCTCCTTGACCATGCCGGTCATGCCGGGTTGGCGCGCTCCGTTACCTTTGGGGGTATGTGAATAAGGATCGGTTGGGAATGCGCCGTATTCGGCGGGATTTTTCTGGTATCCCAACCCGGCGCGGACATCCCTGTAAATCGAGCGCAGTGCCTCACCCACCGCCTCATTCTGAAATCTCAGGACGGTTTCCTGCACGGCCAGCAACAGTTTGGATACCATGTGCCAGTACACGCTGCCCAGCCCCTCGTAGGCAAAGAAAGTGCCCGAACGTCCGGTAAATTCAGCATGCCGGAAGACGCTTTCAAACAGATCCTGGATGGCCTGGCTTTCCGCTTCAACCAGCGCGGCATAGACCGGCTGCCTTTTGAGCGCATCCAGCGCAGTACGCACATCTTTGACATTCCGCAGGCCGCTGGCGAAGTGAAAGGTACCGTGAATATCCTGCGTGAAGAGAGAATTATCCTGATCCCGCACCAGAATGGCCGGCAATTCCAAATGGCTGACCTGTTCGGGCAAAATGGTATTCTTCTGCAGGAAAGAAGGCAGCACCCGGTCGGGATAAAGAATGTAGGTGTGCTGATCGGCGCGGTAGAGTGAACTGTTCCGTAAACTGCGCAGCAGGGCCAGCGACTCCTCCCCGCTGAGCAACCCGGAAGATAGAATCGCCACCTGGCCTTCCAGCATTTCGTATAAACGGTCAATGTGGGCGCTTCCCGGCTCAAGGCGCAGCAGGTTGTAGGAATGATAAAGAGCATCCGCACGCCGGTTGGCGCGCAGGCTGTGCTCCACATAATCCTGCGCCATACTCAGGAAGGCACGCAATTCATCGCCAGTCAAATTGTCCATCTTGCCGCTCAAGCCGTTGGCGTAAAGATTACAGCGGTATTCGCTCCCGGCTTCGCCGAGAGAGTCCATCATGGCACGGCGCTGGACGTCGCTAAATGTCCCTCTCAAAAGGGGGTGGAATTGCCGCAAAATATCGGCAATCGTTTCAAACAAGTCGGCCACTTCACTGTGCAGGGTAAATTCAGCAGCTTCATCTTGAATCAATTGACGGAAAAAGGCAAGGAAACGGCGCAGATAACCCAGCGTCACCACCGAAAGGCCGCGTCCCACCAGGGCGTTGTTGGCATCGTTCCATTCCGGGCGCTGGGTATTCATCCAGATGCCGCCTTCGGGGACGAAATTGACCAGTTTTGCCAGCAGCAAAGTGAGCAGTTTTTCGGTCAGCGAGGCATGCACCACCCTGCCGCTGGCATCCCTCAGCAGGCGCGCGTCACTGCCGTGCTGAAGCACCTGTGCTTCGATGCGCTGATGAAGATCGTGATCAAAGATGATGGTGTTGTACGGGTCTTTTTGCAACTCGGCATAGGATTTGATGCGATAGGGAACATGGGCATAACTGAGCAGCGGTTGATTGAGCCGTTCGCGCAAGGACCCGGGATGAAATCGCTGGCTGGCCTCCAAAAATTTTTGCAAATAAATGATCTGATGATCACTCCAGTAGCCGATGTTGGCCCACGGGTTACCCTCTTCGGGGACTTCCCAATCCAGCCCGGCGCGGGTGATGCGGTAGGGGTTGTAACCATCGGCGGTTGTGGCGCACAGGAAGGTATCCAGCATGCCATCAATGTACTGCGGGAAGGAATATGCCAGCGCTTCCCAGTTCTGGAAGATGTCGCGCCAGTTGCCCTCGTAATCCAGCCGTTGAGAGCCGTCCGCTTTTTTGATGTTGATGGAAAAACGATTCCACGGGCGGCTGGGGTCGCCGTGCCGGCGGCTGAAGGTCAGCGGCAAATAGGTATTCAGCAGGCGGCGCAGATCGGGCGAATCCAGGCTCGCGGCACGTTTGCGCAGCCCGGCAAGGTGAATTTTCTCCGGCAGGGCGGCAAAAAATTGCGCATGGGTTTTCGGCAGGTCACGCTGATGAGTGCGCACATAATCGAGCAGGTCCTCTTTCTCAATCCAGTAGGAGCGGGCAAATACACCGCCGCGCATGATGTTGAAAAGCACATTGGAAAAGTGGTGCGCGCTGGCAAGCACGTTTTCGGAAACCTGTAGGCCGTCTGCGCTGGCAACGATTTTTTGCAGGTTGAATGTGCTGTAATCAATGTCCTGTTCGATCGCCTCTTTCTGGGTATCCAGCGGAGTTTTGAGAAAATCCCGCAGGAGAGCCAGAGAAACGTGATTCTGATTTACATCGGCAACCAGATACCAGCTTGTCTCTTCGGCGGCTTCCAGATGCAGTTTTGTGTAGATGAAGTACGCCCCGCGTTTACCGCGCACTTCCTCTTCGGTTTCAACCCGACCGCCAAAGCGAAAAGCATCCAGCTGTTGCGAGGAGAGCAGTGTGCCAAGCGGTTGAAGTCCTACCTGAAAGACGCTGTTTGCCGAAAGCGACTCGCTGGGTTCGGCCAGATCGGTCAGCCGAGAATTCAGGTAAAAAAGTCCCAGACCGGTTTCTTCGTCCAGTTCACTGCGCTTGTAGGCATCCAGCAGGCAGCTGAACACATTTTGTGTCGTAGCGTTGATATTTGCCGGGAGGATGTTTTGTAAACCATCCAGCAGCTCCACCTCGCACGGATTTTTCAACTGGCTGGTATTGCGCAGCCAGGCCGTTTTGACAAAACCGAACCGGTCGCTGGTGCGCCAGGCATAGCGAAATACCAGTTCCAGCGAGTGGTTGATTTCCTCAAAAACCAACGCTGTGCCGGGAATGTTCTTGTACAGGTTGCGCTCTACATGGTACTGCCCCTGCTGACGAATGGAAAACGGCTCCCAAAGCCAGGTTTGTGCCCCTCGCGTAACCCGGATGATGGTCTTTGCGCCGGTGTTTTCGCTGTTTTCGGTGATTTTATCCTCGGTGTAATAGGGGAACAAGGCATTGTCGGCGTTGACACGTCCGGCAGTAAGACCGCCGGTCGAAGCAATAAACAACCAGTGGTCAGCGCCGCTGACGATGCTCATAAAAAAGGGCGGCATGGCATCATAATGCTGAATTTTGTAATACAATTCACCCAGCATCGTCACATATCCCCCAATGGGTTCAAGCGGCGGGGGCGCAAGCAGGGTTTCTCCAAGATAGGTGGGGACATGTTTGGAAGTCAGCATGGCAGATTCTCCATCCTGCGCTCAAAGGGTGGTTATTTTGACCCAATCCACCAGAAAGCGCACGTGGTTATTTTGAATTTCCTGTACGGCAGCGGAGGACAATCCATAATAGGGTTGATGGATGCCGTTGGTTTTATAGGGGTAGGTGCCGCCCAGGGCAAGGTTGAGGATCAGGAATTTTTCGCTGTTAAATACCCACGGACCGAAAAAGGTAACCATTGGGCAGGTGATTCGATAAATCAACTCATCATCCACAAAGAACAACAACTTCTCTGGCGTACACTCGGCGGTGTAGATGTGCCATTCGGTAATGCTATCCGGCGGCTGAAAATACTTTTTATTGACCAGGCCGGCCTCACCGGAGTAATTCGGACCGTGAGCGGCTGCACTGATCCAGTCCGGCTCGCCCACCGCCTCCATGATGTCAATTTCGCCGCAGGCCGGCCACTCCCCCCCGTTGCCCAGTACCCAAAATGCCGGCCAGACCCCGCTAATCGCCGGTGTCTTCAAGCGGGCAGAAACCCGCCCATAGCGAAAAGTGAATTTGCCGCGGGTGTGCACCCGTCCGGAAACAAAATCAAAAGGCGTGCCTTGCGGAGTGGTGAAACCAGGGCGGTAGTGAGCCTGCAGAACCAGTGCGCCGTTGCAGTCTGCTTCGCTATGCGAAATATAGACGGTTTCGGGCGAATCAATATAAGCCTGCTGCTCATTGTTGTAAATTTTGCCTGTAACCTCCACATTCCAGACATCCCGATTGAGATGCGCAGCGGTGAAATCGTCAAAGAAGAGTGTTTCAGGGTTGTTTTTCATAAACTCTCACGTAATCCACCAGATATTGTGCCGGGAAAACTGTTTGAGGGCTGACCATGCCGCCCAGGGTGCCGCCAACTGCCAGGTTTATGATGAAGAAAAACGGCTGGTCGAACACCCATGGGCGGCTGCCCACATCTTCCCGCGTAACGGTGTGGTAAGCTTCACCATCGTAGAACCAGGTGATTTGATTTTCATCCCACTCGATGGCAAAGGTGTGGAAGTCATCGGCAATGTTGTAGGTTTGACGGTTCCATTTGCTGATGCCCAGCGCGCCGGAATACCCGGGGCCGTGCAGAGTCCCCAAAATGAGGTCGGGTTCTTTGCCAACATATTCCATGATGTCAATTTCACCGCAGTCCGGCCAGCCCACCTGTTTAAAATTTGAACCCAGCATCCAGAAAGCCGGCCAAAAACCCTTGCCTTCCGGCACTTTCAGACGGGCTTCCAGCCGCCCGTACTGAAATTCGCGCAAACCTTCGCTTTTCAAACGCGCCGAGGTGTAATAAGAGCCGTTGTACTTTTCCTGACGCGCCTCGATCACCAGGTAACCGTTCTCAAGGCGGGCATTTTCCGGGCGGTCGGTGTAGTACTGCATTTCACCATTGCCCCAGCCG
>Ga0067045_1031055_pt1 | contig 13319 bp, 10 predicted proteins | sample TerdegcTABiofilm_FD_59184 | JGI IMG/M metagenome (GOLD analysis project Ga0067045, IMG submission 59184) | Combined Assembly of (Gp0054472, Gp0054536) Wastewater bioreactor microbial communities from Singapore -Terephthalate degrading...
CTTGCCGAAGCGATTCCCCCCTACTCCCGTGGCATTGTGGTTCTTACCGATGATGTATCCCTCCTGGAACAATGGAAAGGGACCATTCCCGATCTCTATGCCAGACTACGATGGGCAAACCGGACCCTAATCCAAAGCGCTCGGGATCTTCAGATTCCGCTGGCAGCAGCCCCCGAGGTTCTTTTTCTTGAACGGGGGGATGAAGAGGTACACCGGGTGCTCCAGGCGATTCAAAAGAAAAAACCGTTGAGAAGTACAGAAATAATGAGGATGGATCTCGCGCGGTCAAACAGAACTTACTCTCAAAACTCTCAAAAATCTCAAAACTCATCGGTGCTTGATAACCGCGAACCGAGAATCCTGGAACCTGCCCATACGGTGGAACAGCGGTTTTCTTCTGTTCATGAGGCAATCCTCCACACCCGACAGATAGCGGAAGCATGCACTTTTCAGGAAATATTTCAGGGGTTCGTATTCCCCCCTCTAGTGGTCGATCCAGAAGGAGATGCGTCAAGCAATACCCTGTCCCCTTCCCTCCGTTTGCGGGAACGAGTCTTAAGAGGAGCTGAAGAACGGTACGGGGAGGTGGGGGAAGGAGTATTGGATCGTATCGAGTATGAGTTATCCGTGATCGAACAGAAGGGATTTTCCGAATATTTTTTAGTAGTTGCCGACATTGTGAAGCGAAGTTCCCGAACCTGCGGTCGGGGAAGTGCGGCAGCCAGTGTCGTCTCCTTTTGCCTGGGAATTACAAATGTGGATCCGATCCGTCACAACCTCTACTTCGAACGGTTCCTCAACCTGGAGCGGGCCGATCCGCCCGATATCGATGTAGATTTTGCCTGGGATGAACGGGATAGAATCATGGATGAGGTGTTTCGCCAGTATGGAGTAAGGCACTGCGCCCGGGTGTGCAACCAGGTATGCTACCGGTTTCCTTCCGCACTTCGCGATACGGCCCGGGTGTTTGGATTGCCGGAAACGGAGATTACGGCCTTTGAGAAATCCGTACGCCGGGAGCGTAAGCGGGGAGGATCTGCTCCATCCACCCCATCCCTAGAGTCTCCCTGGAACGAAATCCTTCGGATTGCCCAAAGGATTACAGGACTTCCCCGAAATTTAAGTATCCATTCCGGCGGAGTGGTGATTACTCCTCAACCGATTGACTCGTACGTTCCGATCGAAACAGCGGAAAAGGGAGTACCCATAACAACCTGGGAAAAGGATGGGATAGAAGCGGCAGGGCTTGTAAAGATAGATCTGTTAGGGAACCGGTCCCTTGCGGTAATCCGGGATACCCTGGCGAATATCGAGAGCAATGGAGAAGAGGTGGGAGAAGGGTTCCGCGATCCGATTTCGGATCCGGCAACTCAGGCTCTTCTGGCTGAGGGAAGAACCATGGGAGTCTTCTATGTGGAATCCCCAGCCATGCGGCAGCTCCAGGCAAAAACCCAAAAAGGAGATTTTGAACATCTTGTGATCCACTCTTCCATTATCCGACCGGCAGCAAATCGATATATCAACGAGTATGTGCGCAGACTTCGAGGAGAACCGTATAAACCGATCCATCCGGTGCTGGACAAGATTCTGAAAGAAACGTACGGGATCCTCTGCTACCAGGAGGATGTATCGAAAGCAGCGGTTGTACTCGCAGGGTTTTCCAATGCAGATGCGGATGGACTGCGGAAGATCCTCTCCAAAAAAAACAAAGAATCCCGTCTTGCCCGTTATAAAGATCAATTCTATACAGGTGCAATAAAACAGGGCGTATCAAAGGAAACGATCGATACCGTTTGGGACATGATCCTCTCCTTCGAGGGGTACTCGTTTTGCAAAGCCCATTCCGCCTCCTATGCGATTGTTTCCTTTCAGTCTGCCTACCTGAAAGCTCATCATCCGGCAGAATTCATGGCAGCCGTCCTATCCAACCGCGGCGGTTTTTATACGCCCGCTGCATACATCGGTGAAGCCCGTCGGATGGGTCTTACGATCCTCAAACCGGATGTAAATGAAAGTCGGTACAGTTACTGGGGCTCGAACCATAGCCTGCGGATTGGACTTGTCGAGGTCAAAGGATTGAGGAAAGAAACAGCGGAACAGATCCTTCGGGAACGGGAGAAAAAGAAATTTACGAATATAGAAGAGTTTGCAAACCGGGTGGAACTGATCGGAGAAGACACGGAGGCACTTGTTTCTGCAGGGGCATTTGACTCTCTATCCAGAGGATTATCCCGACCTGAGCAGTTGTGGGTTCTCTTGAAAGCTGCCTCACGATCGAATGGTGTGAACAAGGAACCGGATCTCTTTGGGGCGTTACCCGTTCCCCCCAAAAGACCTCGTAGAATCCCTACTCTCTCTCCGGAGGAACGGAGGAAAGGGGAGTTTCAACGTCTGGGGTATCTGCTGGATGGACACATCTTAACCCTCTGGGAACCTTTTCCAGAAGAATTCCGCCGGATCCGGGGAGCGAATCTTTCTTCCTTTCTGAATCAGAGAGTCCAGCTGATAGGATGGCCTGTTACCGGGAAGGAAGTCCTTACCCGGGAAGGAAATCCCATGGAGTTTGTAAGTTTTGAGGATGAAACCGCCATTTTCGAAACAGTCCTATTCCCTCACGCATACCGACGGCTCGCGTATCTTCTAGACACCCCTTCCCCTTTCCTCATGAGAGGAATCGTTCAGGAAGACATGGGTGCAGTGGCAATTCATGTAGAGGAGCTTAAGCCGCTACAGCATCTTTACTCCCTTTGACCAATTTCCTATTCCATGCTACGGTTTCAGATCATAGATAAGATTACGATACCTACACGGCAGAATCCCTCTGTTTTCACCGCTGTTACGTTACCGGGCCTGGAAGAGGTCCTGGCTGAAGAACTTAAAACATTGGGTGCATTGGATAGTACTCCCCTTTCTCAGGCGGTACGGTTTAGGGGAGACTTGGATATCCTCTATCGTTCAAACCTCTCTCTTCGAACTTCCTTACGGGTACTGTGGGAAATCAGTAGCATGACGTTCCGTTCTAATCAGGATCTGTACCGGAAAGCGGAATCCATCCCCTGGGAAACGTTCCTAAGCCCCCAGGGAACTCTGGCCGTTTCGACATCGTCCCGGTCGATTTCCGGGATAAATCCGCGGTATGCATCCCTTGTTGTAAAGGATGGGGTGGTGGATCGATTCCACCGGTTATTTGGGAAACGGCCTTCCGTAGACCGTCAGGACCCGGATCTGAGGATCCATCTCCATATAGAGAAGGAAACAGCTACGTTTTCTGTAGATTCTTCCGGAGAATCTCTCCACCGGCGGGGGTATCGGACTGAAAAAATAGAAGCACCGCTAAACGAAGTTCTGGCTGCCGGAATTCTCCAGCTTATCCACTGGACCCCCAACATTCCTCTGTACGATCCTATGTGCGGCTCCGGTACCTTTCTCGTAGAAGCGGGACTCATCGCTGCAGGTATTGCCCCGGGTATGCTACGAAAATCCTTTGGTTTCCAGCGATGGAAAATATTCGATCCTGATCGATGGAAACAGATACGAAAAACCGTTCAAGATGGAGCTCATGGGCAGGCAACCCCTTCCCCTGCTTCCCATGCCCGGAAGCCTCAGCAAAACCTCGAGCACCCGTATTTCATCCGCGGCGCGGATATAGATCCGGGCGCGGTCGAGATTTCCCGAAGAAATATAGAACGAGCCGGCTTGAAAGAGTTCATTTCTGTTTCCTGTGCTCCGTTTGAAGGCTCCCGTTCACCCTTTCCCCCTCATACAAAGGGGATCGTAATCATGAATCCCCCCTATGGGAAACGCCTTGGGGATCCTGCAATCGGAGATCTCTATAAGAAGATCGGAGACACATTGAAGCAGGGGTATGCCGGCTCAGACGCCTGGATTTTAAGTGCCAACACAGAGGGTGTAAAGCAGATCGGGTTGCGGCCTTTCAAGAAGTACCCGTTAAAGAATGGCCCCCTGGACTGCCGACTATTAGGTTTCCAGCTTATTCAGGGAGCCTACGGTACAAAACCTTCTTTCTAATTCTTTAGCCTAGGGAGTATACTCTTCCCCTCTTGCCATCAGGATCTTCCCGGTCCGCATGGTTTCAATGATCCCATACGGTTCAAATATCTTGTTTACCGAATCGATTTTTTCCGTTTTTCCTGCCACCTGAAGGGTGATACTCTTCTCTGAAAGATCCATAATGTCGCAATCAAACGCACGGGCAATCTGCAGAATATCTGTACGGACTTCTGGAGCGCATCTTACTTTGATCAGCGCGAGCTCTCTCTGGATAATATCCTCATCTGTGCGGTCCCGGGCATGAATCACATCAACGAGCTTATTCAATTGTTTCAAGATCTGTTCCAGGGTTTGAGCGTCTCCTGTAGCTACAATATTCATCGTAGAAAAAGCGGGATCTGGAGACTCAGAAACAACGAGACTGTCTATGTTGTACCCTCTACGGGCAAATACAAGGGCAATACGGATCAAAACTCCCGGCTTATTACTTACCAATAGACTGATTGTATGTTTTTTAATATTGGGCATTGCAGTTTCCATCGTTATGCACCTCCTACCGGTTTTGCCAGTTTCGCTTTAGGCGCTTCTAGAATCATGTCTCCCAATCCTGCACCGGCGGGTATCATGGGGAATACATTCGTTTCTTTCTCTACCTCTGCATCGATGATACACGGGCCATCACTGTACTCGAGGGCAGCCGTAAGAACCTTCCGCACATCTGCATTTCTCTTTATACGGAATCCCTTGCATCCATAGCTTTCTGCTAGCTTTACAAAATTGGGACTTCCCTCCAAGTCTACCCCTGAGAGCCTATTTTCATAGAACAAATTCTGCCATTGACGGACCATTCCCAGATATTTGTTATTGATGATCAGTATTTTGATAGGCAGTTTGTGGATGGCAGCAGTAGCCAGCTCAGGGAGGGTCATCTGAAACCCGCCGTCTCCTACAATGGCAATCACCGGTTTATCCGGTGCGGCAAACTGTGCTCCGATCGCCGCTGGCATGCCGAACCCCATGGTACCTGCACCGCCGGAGGTTAACCAGTGACGGGGATTGGATACCAGATAGTACTGGGCTGCCCACATTTGATGCTGCCCTACATCGGTAGAAACAATAGCGTTTCCTCCTGTAAGATTGTATAACTCTTTAATTACATGCTCCGCTTTTAGTTTTCCTTCTTTTTTATATCTTAATGGATAGAGTTTTTTCCATCGGGCTATCTGTTTCAGCCAGGGATCTGTCTTTCCTTTGGTTAGGTAGCCGATTAGTTCTTCTAGAATAAGTTTTGCATCCCCCACAATAGCACAGTCTACCTCTATTACCTTGTCTATTTCCGAAGGATCAATATCGATATGAATCTTTTTTGCATTTACGCAGAATTTTCTTGCATCTCCTACGATCCGATCATCCCAGCGGGAACCTACAGACATTACTAAGTCACAATTGTTTAGAGCCATGTTGGCATACGCTGTCCCATGCATACCCGGCATCCCCAAGCTGAGGGGATGGGTTTCAGGGATGGCGCCTTTAGCCAGGAGAGTATTGGTTACAGGAATCTGCATCTTCTCAGCCAGATGGAGAAGAGCTCCCTCTGCACCTGAGATTACCACTCCACGCCCTGCAAGGATCACGGGGCGTTCCGCTCTTTCCAGCATTCGTGCAGCTTCTTCAATAGCAGCGAGATCTCCGGTAGAAGGAACTTTATATCCCGGTAGATGGAACTCTTCCGTAAAAGAAGGTTCGATCATTGCACTGGACACATTTTTAGGAACATCTATCACCACAGGACCGGGTCTTCCAGTGGTTGCAATGTAGAAAGCTTCCCTCATAATCCGCGGAATTTCCTGAGGATTCTTTATCAGATAACTGTGTTTTACAATGGGAGAGGATATTCCAAAAATATCCGCTTCTTGAAACGCGTCTAATCCCAGATTATCTGTTGTTTGTTGCCCGCATATCACAACGAGCGGGACTGAATCCATCTTCGCTGTCATAATGCCGGTAATTGTATTGGTTGCCCCAGGACCTGAGGTGACCAATACAACACCTGGTTTTCCAGATACCCTTGCATACCCGTCAGCCATATGCGTTGCCCCCTGTTCATGCCTTGCAAGGATAAATTTCAGGGATGAATCCACCAGGGCATCGAACATAGGGATTGCACTTCCTCCTGGAAGACCAAAAACACAGGAAACATCCTGCTGCTCAATCGTTTCAATAATGACAGCTGCTCCAGAACGAATCTTCTTTGCCATGCCTACCTCCAACATGCGCTGGATTATTAAGCAAAAAAGAAGGATTGTCAATCATTCTCAAGTATAAAACAAATTAATTTTAACAAATAATTTATAATCTGTCTTATTGTATATTTATTTATCTATTTAAATGCCTGTTTCTAGACATAACAAGGTATTTTTGACATAGAGGGTCTCTGATCTACATGCTTAACGGTACTCAGGATAGGATTAGACATGCGTTAGATAATATGGTATGTACGTAGCATGCTCAATTACCTATCTACCTGCAAAAACAATATTACTACGTTCTGCAAGCAGTATTTTGAGTCCCTCTCTTCCGATTACTCCCGTATCAATCGGTGGGGAAAAGATACGCTGGACCGACTTTTTGAATATGTATCGCAGGGTAAAATGATCCGGGGAGGGTTGATCTCCTTTTCTCACTCCATGTTTGGAGGAACCAGAGACGAATCAGCCCTTCGTCTAGGGGCTGCCATGGAATTGTTCCAGACTGCCTTTCTTATTCATGATGACATCATGGACAGAGACCTGTATAGAAGGGGAAAACCCTCGATGCATGCCCAGTACCGTACCTTGATTCAATCGGATGCTTCTCCCTTGGCAACAGAAAAAATACAGGAGGCCGCTGAAGGTATGGGGATCTGTGTGGGAGATATTGCAATATTTCTTGCCTTTGAGATTCTGGGGGGAACTCAAGTTCCCTCTTCGATCCTCGGTTCTCTCCTTCGGCTATTTACCCGTGAATTAGAGTATGTCGGCCTCGCTCAGATGGAAGACATGTACTACAGTGTTGCCCGGGAATCCCCGAATGATGAGAAGATTCTCGCCCTCTACCGATACAAAACAGGGAGGTATACCTTTTCTCTTCCTCTCATGGCCGGAGCTATCCTGGCAGAGAGTACTCCTCAGAACATAGAGGAAATGTCAAAATTGGGAGAGAATCTGGGAATCCTCTTTCAGATCAAGGACGATGAGTTGGGGATCTTCGCCGATGTGGAAGAATTCGGAAAACCTATCGGTTCCGATATTCTATCAGATAAGAAAACCCTCTTTCGGTGCTGGCTCCTTCAAAAAACAGAGGGAACGGTCCACGCCCGGCTACAATCCCTTTTCGGTGCTTCTTCCATAACGCCGGATGACCTTTCGTTTCTTCGCACAGTCATTCGCGAGTCAGGCGTTCTTGCGGAGATCTATCAATTGATGGACCGCCTAGATGGAGAATCCCGGAAGTGTATTGACCGATTAGCAGTTTCCCCAACCTGGAAGGAGAAACTCTATGAGTTGGTCGAGTACAATCGATCTCGGAGTAAATGACGGATTAGATAGATTCCAGATAGGCTATAATCTGTTTTTCTACAAAGTTGGGTGTGGAAGAAGAGGAAACTACCTGTGCTGTTTTTAAGTCGGAAAAGTCCAAATCTAGATGGGCCAAATCCTCCACGTTACTAATAAAGTAGGTATGCTTGTCCTTTTTTAACAATGTATCGTATAACCTCGTAGCATTAGAAGAAAGTTTATCCCCTACGACAAACGTTACATCAACCGTCTCCAGGTTCTTAAGAGCTTCCTCTTCCCGAAAGGAAGTGATGGGACAGATCGAGTCATAGAATTCGACGTTCCATCTGCGGGATGCTCCTGCCTCTTTCCAAGCTCGAACAGCCGCCTCAAAAAGTTCTCGATACCCTGTTGTCTGTGATACCAGAAAAACCGATAGATCCCGATCTTCCGCTCGTTCTTGTATACTCCTTTCGATCTCATCTTTGTTCCCTATGATCCGATACTGACTGGCATAGCTCACTAACCCCTGCACCTCGGGATGTTCCATATGGCCTGTAATAACAATGTAGTATCCCTTCTCTGCATAGGATTGGATGAGCTTCTGTATTTTTTTTACCTTGGGGCAGGTGAGATCCACCAGTGAGTAGTTTTTTGAAAGAGCGTTCTCTAACTGGCGGTTAATACCGTGGGTTCGTATAACAAGAAGACTTCCCGGAGGAGCTTCATTTGGATTTTGTATTGTATGAATATCATTCTTTTCAAGAAAATCAATATAGGTATGGTTGTGAATCAGATATCCAAGGACATAAATCTTCTCCTTTTTTACCTTGTTTTTCATAGAGAAGATAGCTTTTTCTGCCTGCACTACCCCGGGACAAAAGCCCGAATATTTTGCTACAAGGACATTCATCGTACTCACCTATGGAAAAAACTCAAAAAATAGGCGTGAATTCGAGTGTCATCGGTCAACTCCGGATGAAAGGTAGCGGCCAGAATAGTTCCCTCTTGAACAAGTACGGGGTCGTCCCCGTATCGGGCCAGGATCTCCACCCCGTTTTGTACCTGTTTAATAATCGGAGCCCGGATAAAAACCGCTCGAACAGGGAGTTCTCCTATCCGGGGAATGAGAACATCGGCCTCAAAGCTTTCAATTTGTCGGCCGTAGGCATTTCGCTTTACTTCAACGTCTAATACACCGATCCTAAGCTGATCGCTCCCCTCTATCTGTTTTGCAAGGAGAATAACTCCGGCACAGGTACCGAATATGGGTTTGCCTGTTTTTGCAAACATCCGAAGGGGTTCCATCATATTGTACCGATCCAGAAGTTTACCCATGGTGGTACTTTCCCCTCCGGGAATAATTAACCCATCTACCCTCTCCAAGACGGTCCTGTCCCGCACTTCAACCGCAGAGACATGCAGCTTTTTCAGCATGGCGAGATGCTTCGCAAAATCACCCTGGAGAGCAAGTACTCCGATCGTCGGCATTACCACCCTCGTACCGCCAGCTGCTCTTCCTCCGGTAGGGTACGGGCACTGATGCCGAGCATCGGTTCCCCCAGATCTGTCGATATTTCAGCTAATTTTACTGGATCGTTGAAGTATGTTACCGCTTCTACAATAGCCCGAGCCCGGCGAGCAGGGTTCTTTGATTTAAAGATTCCGGACCCTACAAATACCGCCTCTGCTCCGAGCTGCATCATAAGAGCTGCATCCGCCGGGGTGGCAATTCCTCCAGCAGAAAAATTTGGAACCGGGAGTTTTCCTTTTCTTGCTACTTCCACAACCAATTCATACGGTGCTCCGATTTCTTTTGCTGCAGTCATAAGTTCTTCCTGGGGTAGATGCTGGATCCGCCGCATTTCATCTAGTACGGTACGCATATGGCGGACTGCTTCGATAATATCTCCAGTGCCCGCTTCTCCCTTGGTACGGATCATTGCGGCACCTTCTGCAATACGCCGGAGGGCTTCTCCCAAATTCCTGCATCCGCAGACAAAGGGTACCTTAAAATCATGTTTATACACATGGTATCGATCATCCGCGGGAGTCAATACCTCACTCTCATCAATGAAATCTACTCCCAATGCCTCAAGGATCTGGGCTTCAACAAAATGTCCTATTCTGCATTTCGCCATGACAGGGATACTTACTGCATCCTGTATTTCCCGGATCAACTTTGGATCCGACATCCGAGCTACTCCTCCCTGCGCGCGAATATCTGCCGGAACCCGTTCAAGCGCCATAACAGCTGCCGCGCCCGCTTCCTCTGCAATCTTTGCTTGCTCGGCGTTCACCACATCCATGATGACACCGCCTTTCAACATCTCGGCCAGTCCTACCTTGTTTCTCCAGGTTGATTTTTGCTTTTCTGACCATAGTATGTCGCTCATATTCTATTTTCCTCCGATTTTGACTAGTAAAGCAAAAAGAATGGAAAGAATCAATAGAGGGTTGATATTGACAGGAATCAGAAAAAAAAGTATATTCCACCATGCCTATGGGGGCGTAGCGAAGCTGGTTATCGCGCTGGCCTGTCAAGCCGGAGATCGCGGGTTCAAGCCCCGTCGCTCCCGTTATTCCCCCCTTTTTGGGGGTTTTTTTTCGGGCTGTAGCGCAGTGGCTAGCGCGCTTGGTTCGGGACCAAGAGGCCGCGGGTTCAAGTCCCGCCAGCCCGATACTGTTTTTCCTATCCACAGAATCATCTAAAAGAATCTTTTTCAACGGCCGATGGTATAAGTACCTATGAAAAGATCGGATTCCCATACGGTTCTAAGCATCAGCCTGTTCTTTCTTGTCCCTTTCTTTTTGGTCCCTATTTTTGTTTATTCCCAGGAAAGCTATCAACACCGGATGAAGGAAGGGGAAACCCTATACAGCATTTCTAAGCAGTACAATGTACCTGTCGAAATACTTCTTGAAGCGAATAGTATTCTGGATCCCTCTAAAATTCGGGCAGGAACAACGATTCGTATTCCCGATATCTATACTGTACAGAAAGGGGACACTCTGTACGGCATCGCGCGAAAATCAGGCACAACCCTGGAAACAATTCTATCCATGAATTCTCTCAAACCGGATTCGATCCTGAAGCCCGGGACAACTCTTTACATCCCCAAAACTTCGGGAGGAGAGCCTGCAAAGGATCTTCCTAGGGTAACTCAGAATCCAAGCGTACCGAAAGATTTCTACTGGCCCCATTCTGGAACGCGTAAAGAGTTGACCGGGAAATTAGAAGGGATTTCTTTTGCTGGAAAAGCGGGAGATCCGGTATATTCGGTCTCTTCAGGAAAAGTTGCCTGGGTAGGGCCCTACCGTGGTTTCGGGAAAGTGGTGATTATTCAATCGGACCAGGGGTATATCTATGTATACGCGGGTAATGAATCAATCCTTGTAGAACCCGGGTCCCTGGTAAAAAAAGGGCAGAAAATCGGTACACTGGGAATTAATCCTTATAATCAAACTCCTGACTTATATTTTTTAGTATATAAGGACGGGAAACCGGTTCGGCCGGAAGAAGCTCCTCGAATCTAGTCTTCTTCTATATAGCGATATGGAAATATTCAATTCTCATTGCCTTCGCCCTTTTTTATTACTATTTTAGTTATATATAAATTCTATTTGGGAGGATACGTATGGTAAAGATTGCTGTTATCTTGGGAAGTACCCGTCCGGGTCGGAATAATGAAGCAGTAGCACAATGGGTGTTAGAGAATGCCAGAAAAAGGAATGATGCCCAGTTTGAGCTGGTAGACATTAAGGATTATGATTTGCCCCTGTTGGATGAACCAATGCCGCCTTCGTTCAACCAATACTCAAAAGAACATACAAAAAAATGGTCAAAAAAAATCGCCGAGTATGATGGTTATATTTTCGTTACTCCTGAATATAATCATGCTACATCGGCGGCTTTAAAGAATGCACTGGATTATCTGTATACCGAATGGAACAACAAAGCAGCAGGCCTTGTTGGGTATGGTTCTGCCGGAGGCGCACGGGCAGTTGAGAATCTGCGCTTGATCCTGGGAGAACTTCAAATCGCAGATGTCCGAACCGCAGTTCATCTATCTATTTTTACGGATTTTGAAAATTTTAGCGTATTTAAACCAGCAGAGGCAAATCTTACTGCATTAAATGCCATGCTGGATCAAGTAATTGCATGGTCCAGAGCACTAAAAACGATCCGAAGTTAAATCGTCCTGGCGAAGAGGTCTAAAGGATCTCTTCGCCTTTTTAGATAGGTTGTCTATCTCCCCTCCTCTTTTCCACATATTGAAATGGAATTCTTTTCTCAGTAGAATCACCTAAATTATAGTTTTGTAACTTGCTCGAACCGTGATCAGACTGGAGGTGTGTATGGAACGGCATCTTTATCTCTCCCTTATTCCGGAAGCATTGATAGCCAGTCAACTAACTCCAGAAGAATTTGGGGTATATTATGCAGTGGGCCCAGAAAAGAAAACTCAGGGACAGGCGATTTTTTTTGAATTGGATCCAGATTTTCGTCACCCTTTCTTCCCTATAGAAGAAGGCCTTGCCCGCTGTATTCCACATTCGGATGGAGCTCCAAAACGTTCTAGCTATATTGCGGTATACCGTGTAATTGAACACGTACCTATTTCAGCCTTGAGAAACCTCTATCTTACTACAAAAGACGGAAGAACCCTGGGACTCTCGCAGGCAGAGAGTATTCCTGAGGATGAAGCAGGATTACATCTCTATCGAGAATTAGCACCCCTCACTCCTCTTGTGGTAAGTGCTTTGGGCCCAAAAGCTTTTCATTCCTTTTTCATGAAAGATCCCAAGAAAAATATCAGTATTCCTGCCCTCTGCTGGGTTGAATGCAAACTTGGAGAGCTCGCATCGAATCCTGAGTTTGGAGAAGTTCATGACCTTCCCTATGAGAACATTGATCATCTTAGAAGCTGCCTTATGCAATTACAGAATAAATCAGTAGTAACAAAGATCGTGGATCGTGCCGGAGCGACCATGTCTACTCTTCCTTATCGAATTATAAAGAACGGCATTTTTTACGGGACACGGGAGGGCCTCGTTCTATATCCTCTGCCTCCCGTAGAAGAACTGAAGAAAAAACACTATGCCTGGTGGCGCTCGGCAAACATGTAGGAGGGCTTAAATGAATTCGAATATATGGCTCTATGCAGGGTTAGTTGGTGGCATTATCTCGGTAATTGCATCTCTTGTGACATTTTCAAAGGTAAAAAAATACAATGCAGGAAGTGAAAAAGCACAACAAATTGCAGGATGGATAAGGGAAGGTGCAATAACCTATCTACGCCTCTTATATAGAACTTTAGTTGTTATGGCTCTTATCCTTGGGATAGTACTGGCCTTTGTATTTTCTGGAGTAGAAAAACAGAACCATGGGCTTTTAACCGCCCTTGCATTTGCTTTTGGAGCACTCTGCTCAGCTTTAGCTGGTTGGCTGGGTATGTCCACAGCGGTCGAAGCAAACGTTCGAACGGCTACGGCCTGTCAGGATGGAATTCCCAAAGGGTTTGCCGTTGCATTTAGAGCGGGATCTGTAATGGGACTTGCCATGGTTGGTCTGGCCGTATTCGGCATGAGTTTACTGTATCTGATCTGGGAAGATGTGGAAATTGTCCTGGGATTTAGCTTTGGAGCATCTTCCCTTGCCCTATTAGCCAAAGCCGGGGGAGGCATTTACACCAAAACCGCTGACATTGCCGCAGACCTGGTGGGCAAAGTGGAATTGGGCATTCCGGAAGATGACCCTAGAAACCCTGC
>Ga0067045_1000763_pt1 | contig 13300 bp, 15 predicted proteins | sample TerdegcTABiofilm_FD_59184 | JGI IMG/M metagenome (GOLD analysis project Ga0067045, IMG submission 59184) | Combined Assembly of (Gp0054472, Gp0054536) Wastewater bioreactor microbial communities from Singapore -Terephthalate degrading...
GTTACCACTTGGCGGCACTACCGGCAACCCGTTAACGCCGGGTGGCGGGGTGCGCATTATGCGGTAGTGCAGCTAAGTTAGTTTTATACTAAATATTCAGTAAACCAGGTGGAGGTAGGGTGTTATCGTTAGCGAACGACTTGCGCAGCGCCGTTAGCAACACCCGGCGAAGCTGAGGGTAACCGAACTGCGGCGCGAAACCAGCGGGCTACTCAAGCTACTAGTATGAGTATAAGTGGCTTAGTTGTTAACAGGTTTCTTTAATAACCAGTCTACCGCCGCCTTTGCAGCGCCGTTAGTTCGGTCCGAAGCGAGCCGTGGTGATGTCGGCGCGGAGCACTGGAGTGAGCGCTGATAACACAGTGCCTCCACCGCCGGGTTCACTGAACAGTTACACTAAACTAACTTATAGTTATGAAGAATAAATTTGGGGCGGTGGTGTGCTCTGTCCGGGAAATCGGCAATCGTACTGGAAAACATCAAAAAAGTATATAACATGGGAGAATCTCAGCTTTTCGCCTTAAAGGGTGTCAGTCTCACCATCCAGGAGGGTGAAATGGTTGCAATCATGGGTTCGTCCGGTTCGGGCAAAAGCACCCTGTTGAATATTTTAGGTTGTTTGGACAGGCCTACCGGGGGGACCTATTACCTTGACGGCGAGAATGTTTCTCAATTAGACAAAGATCAACTGGCTGTTATCCGCAACAAAAGGATTGGTTTCGTATTTCAGGGTTTTAACCTGCTGGGGGAGAGTGTCCGTGTTGGCTAATGTTCAGCTCCCGCTGGTCTATGCCGGCGCAGGGAAAAAAGAGATGGCGGACAGAGCGAAAGAAGCTTTGGACTGGGTCGGACTGTCAAAATATTTACATCACTATCCCAGCCAGATGTCGGGCGGCCAGCAGCAAAGAGTCGCCATCGCCCGGGCACTGGTAAACAACCCTTCTTTAATCCTGGCGGACGAACCAACAGGTGCCCTTGATTCAAGGACAAGCGTAGAGATTATTTCGGTGATTCAGAGGTTAAATATCGAGAAAAGCATTACTGTGGTGATGGTTACTCATGAAAAAGATATCTCCCTCTATTGCCGCCGCCTGGTCAATTTAAGGGACGGCCGTATTATAGGCGATACGCCGGTATTGGACTATAGAGACGCTGCCGGGGATTTGGCGGCCTTTCCGGAAGAAGGGGGAGTGGTGTAATTTGAACCTAACCAATAATTTTGAAGTGGCAGTAAACGGAATAAGAGCAAACAAATTAAGAGCTTCCCTGACTATGCTCGGCATCATTATCGGTGTCGCCGCCGTCATAATTATGATCTCCGTGGGGCAGGGCGCCAGCAAGAAAATTTCCAGCCAGATTTCCAGTATGGGATCAAACCTGCTGATGGTTTTCCCCGGCGCCGGACAGGGAGCCGTACGGGGGGCCTCGGGGAGTGTGAATACCCTTACCCTGGAAGACGCTGAAGCTATAGCCGGGCTGAGTATGGTGGCTAATGTGGTACCGGAGTTGACCACTAACGGGACTCTGGGATACGCCAGCCAAACCTGGACCGCACAGGTCGACGGTACCACTCCGGAAATGCAGTTGATCAAAGATTGGCCTACCAGTTCAGGATCGTTTTTTACCGGTGATGACGTAAATAATGCCAGCATGGTGGCTGTTTTAGGTAAAACAGTGGCGGATAACCTTTTTCAACCCGGCGACGACCCGGTGGGCTCAATAATCAGGATAAATAAATTAGCCTTTACAGTCGTGGGTGTTCTTACAACCAAAGGAGCCTCCCTGGGCGGGCAGGATCAAGACAATATCGTATATGTACCGGTAACTACGGTTCAAAAGAGAATGATGGGTGTAAATTATGTCCGGCTGATCAATGTTCAGACTGAAACGGAGAATAGTATGGGTTTTGTCCAGAGCAACATAGAAAATCTGTTGAGGGATAGGCATCGTTTGGCCGGCGCCAGTTCCGACGACTTCAATGTGCGTAATTTAACGTCCGTCCTTGAAGCCGCAGAAAGCACCACCGGTATTATGACGCTGTTTCTGGCCGGTGTGGCTGCCATATCCCTTCTGGTAGGCGGCATAGGAATCATGAATATTATGCTTGTTTCCGTCACGGAGAGGACAAGAGAGATCGGCCTGCGCATGGCAGTGGGGGCTACTGAGGGAGACATCCGTAACCAGTTTCTGGTGGAAGCCCTCGTGCTCTGTCTGACCGGCGGCGTCGTGGGAATTCTCATTGGAATCGCCGGCTCCAAGATAGTCTCAAAAGTTGCCGGATGGCCTACATATGTCACAATATATTCCATTTTATTATCCGCAGGTTTTTCAGCGGCTATCGGAATTTTCTTCGGTTATTATCCTGCCAAAAAAGCGGCGGGATTAGACCCCATCGAAGCACTCCGCTTTGAAAAATAAATATTCAAAAGGATTTAATTTGTTCTATAACTTTTATCGGCTCAACAATTCTACCAAAACGTGCATAATTAGATAAGCGCATTTTTAAAACATCAGTAATTTCATATCCCTTGGGAATTAATACTACGCCGTTCGGATCTTCTATATTATCAGCAAGAATCATGCCTGATAAAACATCACTTAAACCAATCGCTCTTACTACAAATCCTTTTTCTATGTTCAGAATATCAGCTTCCAGGGCAGCCAGGACATCAGGATCATACCATTGCCGCTGGTTGTACATCAGTTCAAAAGCCTGTTCATATGACTTGCCCGCTGTTATATGTGTGTCAAAATCCAGGGCAACCTTCAGGATACGGGCAATTAAAGGAATATCTTTGCCCTGACGATTATCCTCTGGTATGCCTGTACCATCAAATTGTTTCATTTGATATGCGATTCCTTCAGCTATGCCTTCCAGACGCGGAATATTTTCAATTAAGTCTCTACCTGTCTTGGGGTGCGCTAAAAACATTTCGTTTTCACTTTCGGATAATTTTAAACCTTGATACTTCTTTTGTAGAATCTCTCCGGGTATTGTAACACACCCTATTTGCGAAAGTAGCGCAGCCAGTTCCACCTCCCACTTTTCTTTAATATTTAAGCGGTTTGCCAGGCTTCTTACGGTTTTAATTAAACGGGAAGATTGACTGAAAGCTACGGGATTTACCATGGACAAAATATCGATGAGCAGCTTGATAATTCCTTTTAAGGTATTATCTAAAAGTTCCCGTTCAGCTGTAATAAGCCGGTATTGTTCAACCGCAGCCGTAAGTGCATTCATCAAGTATTCAGTCGGACAGGGTTTGGTGAGAAAACGAAAAATATTCCCTTTGTTGACTGCGTCCATCGTAGCTTGAAAATCGGCCTGTCCGGTAAGCATGACGCGAACCGTATCGGGCGAAACCTGCCGTGCTGCAGAAAGAAACTGAACACCGTCCATTTCCGGCATGCGGTAGTCGGAGACTACCACAGCAAACGGTCCTTGTTCTTGAAGTGCGGTTATTCCTTTAGCCCCGCTATCGACAGTTACCAAGTCAAACTTTTTGCGTAACAGCCTCCGGTAAGAGGAAAGAATATTATGATCGTCATCCACCAAAAGTATTTTATTGTTCATACAGTAACTTCCTTTTTGATTTTATTACAATATTCCGTCCACACTGCTATTTTGTTTGTTAAGTTAAGCGATTCTATATAAGGTAAATCAAGGCAATCCTCCTCCTGCAGCTCCAGTGCGTTGGCTACATGTACGGCTGTAAGTGGAGTAAATTCGGCACTCATGGATTTTATCGGGATATGGTGATAGGCAACTGATTTTACGACAGAATCAGAAAACCCCCATAGCCCCAGAAGATATGCTCCAACTTCGGAATGTGATGTTCCCATGAGTTCGTATTCGGCGTCAACAAAATTACTCCTTTTTTTATTTAGCAAATGTTTTATCCCCTGGTGATAGTTGGGAATCTGGCCCAGCAAGAGCTTTCCTATGTCGTGGAGTACCCCTATTATAAAAGCTTCATCAGCGAGTTTTTGGTCGCCTAATTCAGAGTAAGTAATTCTCTTGGCTATATTCCCCACCATTATGCTATGTTGCCACAGAGCCTCCAAAGAGAATACCGCTCCGACAGGTAATTCCGTTGTAGAAAAAATTTTAACGTAAAGCACAAGCGTCTTGAGTGTATTGGTACCGAGCAAAGTCACCGCCTGTTGCGGACTTGTAACCTTTTTTGGAAGACCGAAAAAAGCTGAGTTTACCATTTGGAGAACCCTGGCCGTCATTGTGACATCTTGCGCAATAATATCCCCGATTTTTTTTAATGAGGAATCGGGTGATTGGATCTCCCCCAGAAGCATGGCGAATTTATCCGGCAGGCTAGGTAGATTAATTATTCCATTAATATATTTGAGTAAATTTTCGTCCCTGATCAATTCTTGCAGCAAGCAGGCCCTTTCTAATGTATACTTTAATGTATCTGCATCACATGGTTTTATCAGAAATTGATGAGCGAATTTTGTGGATCTTAGAATCATCTCTTTTATCCGAATGCCCTGATAGAACAATCCGAACGGTGTTGGGAAAACGGCTCATAATTATTTCCAGTAGTTTTGCGCCGTCCATTTCCGGCATGCGCATATCAGTAACAACTATGTCAATGTGGTTGTCAGATAAAATATCCAGCGCTTCTTTCCCGCCAGAGGCAAAAAACATATCCCAATTACCGCGCATGCAGCGTAGCATGCGCTTTAGTCCTTGAATAATGTTCGGTTCATCGTCAACAAAAAGGATTGATTTTTTCATTAATTTACTAACTCCGTTTAATTATTTGATTCCTGTTCCGTTAACGGCAAGCTGATGGTAAACGTAGTTCCTTTTCCCACTTCTGATTCTACATTGATGTTTCCTTTGTGTTTGTTGATAATAATATCATGGGCAATAGCCAAACCTTGTCCTGTTCCTTTGCCCACTTCTTTCGTTGTAAAAAACGGTTCATAGATTTTATGAATAATTGATGGCGGAATCCCTGCCCCCGTATCGCTAATAAGAATTTGTACATAGTTACCGGCATTTCTTGTTATTATGGTAATTTTCCCTTTCGGGGCGGAGTATTTTTCTACAACTTCCTTTATGGAGTGCGCCGCATTGATAATCATGTTTAATATCACCTGGTTAATCTCGTCAATAACGCATTTAACCAGAGGCAGGTTGGGTTCGAGGTTAGTTTCCAGGTCCGATACATATTTCCACTCGTTCCTGGATATAATGACAGTGCTTTCAATCGCCCGGTTTATATCTGAAAATGTTTTTTCTTTTTTCCCGGGATGCGAAAATTCTTTCATTGCTAAAACTATTTGGCTTACCCGTTTAATACCGTCCAGGGATTGTGCAATAGCCTGGGGGATTTCTCCGATAAGATAGTCCATGTCTATATCTTTTTCTTTTTCCCTTGCCTTGGCCAGCAGCTCTTCGGGGATACCTCCTTCCTCAATGGCCTGGATCAGCTCATAATAAATTTTTAAAAATTCACAGAGGTCTTGAAAGGCATCCTGTAAAAACCTTGTATTGTCACCTACATATTGCATAGGAGTATTTATTTCATGGGCGATCCCCGCTGCCAACTGTCCGATGGATTCCATTTTTTGCGACAACGCCAGTTGCGCTTCCAGCCGTTTGCTTTCTGTAATATCTCTGAAAACTAAAACATAGCCAATATCATCCTTGTCTTTGATTCGGGAAACATTTAAAGTAATTATTTTTCTTGTGCCGTCTTTGGCCATCAGTATGATGTGACTGGTAATATCAGTGCTGTTAGAATTTTTAAGTATTTCCTCCAAAGGTTTGGAATAAACCTGACCGGACTTTTCTTCGGCGAGATGAAAGACTTTATCAAGAGGTTTGCCTACAGCCTCATCCTGTGTCCAGCCGGTAATATCCTCTGCCGCCTTGTTAACTAGTTCAATTTTATTATCCGTATTGGTGGTTATCACACCATCACCGATGCTGCGCAGGGTCACTGCCAGTTTTTCTTTTTCGGCGGCAAGAGCATCTTCGTCCTGTTTGCGGTGAGTAATGTCTCGAATAGACTGAATCGCTCCGACCAGATTTCCTTCGCTGTCAAAGAGCGGTGAAGCCATTGCCCCAAGATAGGCGCCCTTTCCATTGTTTAAGGAAGGAACAAGTATCTCACTGTAATATGTAGTACCTTTAATTTGAATTTGTTCGTATTTTAGTTTTTCTTTGTCTGTTGAAAAAATATAATCAATCAGGGCTGTTTTTTTGCTGCCGTAAAAAGGGACACTGTAAGCTTGATCACCTTTACCCAGGATTTCTTCTTTGGGTACACCTGTCATCTTTTCAATAGATTTGTTCCAGGCAATGACCTTCTTTTCCTGATCAACAACAAAGGTAGCATCGGGAAGAAAGTCGATAATATCTATAAGCTGTTGGTGCGCTGAACGCAATTCTCCACTCTTTTCACGGCAGGCTTTCTCTGCGGTTTCTTTGGCCTGCCGCAATTCGTTCAGCAATAACATTCGCTCGGTAACGTCATTTAGTGTGCCGGTAATACCGGTAATATTGTTCTCTGCATCAATAGTTAAGCAGGCGAAAATCTCCGTCCATCGAATATCTTTCCCTTTAGTAACAAATCTCACCGTGTACCTGCAGTGATCTATCTTACGATCAATGAGGCTTCTATAGATTTCCAGGAATTGTTGGCGATCGCCGCTATAAATATAATTTATTATGTTTGTACCGATGCTCTCCTCTACCGGATATCCGGTAATTTCCTCCCAGGCCGGATTGAGAAAAGTCCACTTTCCTTTTGGGTCTGTCTGAAAGACGACCTCTTTCAGATTGTCAACAACAGAGCGATACTGCTCCATGCTTTCTTGAAACACCTTTATTGCTTTATTTTTTTTAGTTGGATTGTCCAAAATAATGCCTCCTGCTGAGTCTCATTGTTCCTGAACACCCACCCTGTTCCAAAATCCCGGTATATTTTTGATATTATTAGCTATACTTAACAATCAATTATTTGCTATATTTTTTATCTTTCCTGCATTATGAAAGCTATTAATAAAAAATTTGCCTTTATTATCATTTTATAGACAATAGCATAGACAATAGCAAAAATTTGGGGCAGGTAAAATGTTTGACCATTTGCCTGCCCCAAATTTATATTAAATCTGCAAACTAGTAATATTGTATCAATACTATTTTTTATTACGTAAGGTTATTTTTACCAATCCATTCTACCTCTGCCGGTCATTTCGGCGCCTGTTCCGCTCATACCGCTCATTTCACTGCCTGTTACACCTCTACCGCCCATTACGCCGCCTGTTCCACCGCTGCCGGTCACTTCACTTCTACCGCCCATATCGCCGCCCAATTGAGATCTAATTTGCTGGATATCTTTCGGGTCAGCTTGCTGCGCGGGTTGATAAAACCCCTTCTGTTCCGCCAGTTTATAGAGATCAAACTGGAATTTTTCGTCATGATCCCTGATCTCCTGGATGGCTTGTCTTAATTGCTGGTTGGATGTCTGGGAGATGACATTGGCATAACCGGTCAAACTGCTGTTTACCATGGATAGTACATCGTTTACCATATCTTTTTCCCGCATGATTATTCCTCCTTTAGCTTAAGAACGACATTAGCTTTTGCTTAGTGTTTCTGGCATCCTGCGCGGACTTTTCAAACATTTGTTTAACCTGAGGATCGCTGGCTTGCTGGGAATACGCCTGCAATTTTTGGAAAGCTGTTTCATGAGAGCCGATCAAGTGTCTCAGGTTTTGGAGTTCTTGCTGGTTTAATTGTGCCATAGATAAATGCTCCTTTCATGGATATTTTATAGCTTATATTATTTTCTTCAGTTTTGGTTTTTACTATTCGCGTGAAAAACGAAAACCGTTAATTTACATTAAGTAATAATTTTATCTCATATTGCATGATCCGACAAATATTTCAATAATAATATGTTATTATGGATATAATGACAAGACTAAATTTGAAGCCATGCAAATTCAGACATGGAAATGTAACTTTTAGACATGATAATGTAACTTTTAGACAAGACAGGCAGGAATCAGGACCTTGGTTAAATAATGAGAGGATTCGAAAAGTCGTTACCATATAAAGGGGATCAAGCTCAGGCTCTGGTACCGGTAAATTAATCGGCTCGTTGACGCGGCGGTTACCCCTGCTTTTAAGCACCCCTTATTCTTTTTACCCTATATCCTTGGGAAGAACAAAAGCGATAAACTTTGTTTTATATTGTCATTTCTGATTCTAACCTATCCTCAAAGTAAATTGCAAATTGCGAGATACAATTTTTCCAATCCCTGATTGGCATTGTCCATTTTTTCGATGCCTCAATAGTAGCCAGGTAAATTATTTTAATCAGAGACTCATAATCGCGTCGAGAAAAACGACCGGGTAAACTCGTTCTAACGGCCTGGATTGCCATTCGGAAACCATTGGTAAAATTTTATCTGTTATCTTACTAACCATTGTTGCTGAAACATCAATACCGTAGATGTCCCGCATGTGATCCTCAATATCACGGGTGGACATGCCCTTAGCATACATTGCAATAATTTGTTCTTCCAGTTGGTTTGAAGTCGTTTCGTATTTTTTGATAATCTTTGGCTCAAATTCGGCATTACGGTCTCTGGGAACGCTTAATTCTGTTTCACCAAACCTTGTTTCTAAAGTCTTTTTACTATAGCCGTTACGGCTATTACCGGTATTATTACCCTCCGAACTGTGTTTCTTGTAGCCAAGGTGATTATCGAGTTCAGCCTCAAGTATTTCCTGTAAGGTGTCCTAGTACCCCAAAGTAGCTATTTCGTGATGGGAGACAACCGAAACCATAGCTCCATAGCCACGAGTGGGGTTTTTTACCTAAAGAACTGATCGTGGGCAAAGTGATATTACTCTACTGGCCGATAGATCGAATTGGTTTTGTACATTAGAGGTTATTCATAGATATTTAATTAAGATTGCTTTTTAACGCTGCGTGGATAATCATGAATATTGAGTTTCTTTTTTAAGGCTGCTTGTAGAGTATGGGAAAAATTAATTCCTGCTTTTTCAGCCCTTGAATTTAGCCAGCTGGGAATGGTTAAATTTTTCTTTACAGCGCGATTATCATTTTCTTGACGATATTTTTCAGTATCTGCAACGATGAGATTAATAAATTGTGGATGTTCCGCAATTAGTTTTTCAGACGGAGCAGGAATGTTTTCTTGATTATCCTCAGCATCACATAGCCACATAGATATGGCGTCTTCGGCCATTTCTATGGCGTCAACTAAGTCTTTGCCACAGGTAATGCAACCGGGTAAATTAGGGAAGCGAACATCATATTCACCTGATGGCAGAGGGGTAAATATAGCAGGATATACATATTTCATGTTGGATGACCACCTTTCTTTTTTATGTGAGCTATTTAAGCCCCGCTTGTTCTAATATACCTTGCGCTGTATATTCATTTATTTCTTTATGCCGTGGAAGTGGGATTTTTATTCCAGGTTTATTTTTGTGCTTAGCCATGTCGTGTCTTTTACCGGGTATTATTTCCCAACCAGCGGCTTTGAGTTTTTTATCAATGTCTCGTCGCTTCATTTTTTCACCTTTGCTAATATTATAATACGCATTAATGCGTATATCAATTATAAATTACTAAACGCCCCTGGCCCTGCGGGGCACAAAAAATAAAGAATATAAAAATTGGACTAATAATATTGCTAAGTGTTGTATGTGGTCTTATTCTGTTGTTTTCCCCCTTTCTTTTTTGATGGGGTTTATTGGTTTTGGCCTCCCCTAAAGTTTATTGCCTTCGGGGGAGGTGTTTTTTATAAAAACAAACTTTACCGCCAGGTGATTGCGGCTTTTTTTCTCAATGGAATGCGATGATATTGGTACTGTGGGTAACCGACCATCATTGCTCCAAAACACTGGTGGCCATCCGGTAAATTGAGGGCTTCCATCATTGGGGGATAGAGATTTGCCGCTCTATTGAAAAAACCGGCCCAACACGCTCCCAAACCCTTTGAAAAAGCAGCCAGTTCCAAATATGTTAGAGCAATGGTACAAGATGATTGGGCATTGGAGAGCGCTCCTTGGGCATGGGCTACGATGACATGCGGCGCTCCGCGGCAGATTCTGTCTTCACCGTTGTCCCAAGCGGCTACAAACCGGTTCATATTCATGCTTTTCGCCATTTCCGGCTTTTCCTTAATTATATGACGCATCCAGTCGATTACCAGCGCGGCTAAACGACTGACCTCGTTGGCGTCTTCAATGACCAGCCAGTTTACTGGTTGCATGTTCATCCCGGTCGGGGCGTAACGGGCGGTATCAATTATGTCGGACAAAGTTGCTCTCTCTACAGGCTGCTTTTTGTAAGTGCGAATGGACCTCCGGGCGGTTAAAAAGAGCTTGACTTGATCCGCGGTAGGCAGGAGTTTTTTGTTAACCGGAGCGCATTCTTCCGGTTTCATTGTTTTAAGGGTAAATGCTCCGTGAGGGCAGACTGTAACACAATGCCCGCAGTTGATACACTGTTTTTCGGCTCTGTCTACCGGTGTGGGGAGTTTATCTTTTTCATTTAACGTGATTAGTTTCAGCGGGCATTCTGCTGCACAAATGCCATCGCGTTTGCATTTATTCGTGTCTATTTCAAAAAGATTCAAAGTGATTACCTCCTTTTTTTCTGTCAACATAGAAATTTCGTCTTCTATCAAGCAACTCCTTCTATGAAGCCATCATAGAAGCCATCATAATCCGTCGGGCAAATACCGGGCGTCTAACTTACAGGACCGGCAAGGCCGCTGAGGTCGAACCGGGGCACATATTCTTCCGTCGCCGCTGATAAATCTTGCATGTAGCCGTTCTGCAGGCCGGCTTTATCGAAGTATTCCAGTACGGCTTCATACTCTGCGGGGGTTAGACGGCGGTTGATTTCCGGATACCGGCGGGCTTGCCAGAGCGGCACGTACTGGCCCATGATGCTGACGTAGGTGCCGGCGGGCAGGTTGGAGCGCACCCACTGTAGAATCCGGCAGGCGGAGTCGTACTGGCCGGGCAGGACCAGGTGGCGGATCAGCAGGCCTCGCTGTGCCAGGCCGTCCCGGTCAAAAGTCAGGGTTCCCACCTGGCGGTGCATCTCTAAAACGGCGGCCGTGGCTGCTTCAAAGTAGTTTTTTACCCCGCTGTAGCGGGAGGCTACTTCTTCCGTGGCGTATTTCAGATCGGGCAGGTAAATGTCCACCAGGCCTTCCAGCAGTCGCAGGGCTGCAACGTTTTCGTAAGCGTTGGTATTATAGACGACAGGAATTTTCAGGCCCCGGTTTTTCGCCTGGCGCAGGGCGGCGGCGGCGACCGGTATGTAAGGGGTGGGGGAGACAAGGTTCAGGTTGTGGGCTCCGGCGGTTTGCCGCCGCAAGAATACTTCGGCCAGTTCGTCCACCGTCAGCTCTTTTCCGGCGCCTTCCCAACTGATTTCGTGGTTTTGGCAGTACACACAGCGCATGTTGCACCGCGAAAAAAACACCATTCCGGAGCCGCGGCTGCCGCTGATGCAAGGCTCTTCCCCGTGGTGCTGTGTGGCCAGGGCGACTGTCGCGGAAGCTCCCGCGCCGCAAAAGCCGGTTTCGCCGCGCAGCCGGTCCGCCATGCACCGGCGCGGGCAGAGGCTGCACTGGTTTAATGCCGCCATGGCTTTTTCAACCATCTTTTGTAGTTCCCCTTTCAATTAATCCGGTAATCTAATCCGGTAATCCCGTTCCATAACTTGCTCCTGAACTGCTAAGCAATCCCGCCGTGGCGGCCTGGGGCCGAAAAACTGGTAGTAGTTGCACTGAATCCGTCCGTTATACAGCTTGCGCTTCTTATCGGCCCGCCTGCCGAATATTCTCTCAAAATCCTGGTGTGCGGTCAATATATAAAATGACCAGGTGTCCAGGGTCTTAAAAACCTCTCCCATTTCCCGGTAAAGACGTTTAACGGCCGGCATGTCTTCCAGACGCTGACCGTAGGGAGGGTTGCAGATGATGTACCCGTATTTCTGCCGCGCCCTTAATCCGGCAACCGGCGCCTGCTGCCAGTGGATCCGGTTCTCCACTCCCGCGAGACGGGCATGATACCGGGCCAGACTCAAGACATCTTTATCGATGTCTGTTCCCTGGATGATTAATTCCTGCCGGCGGAGGACCGCGTCTTCCGCTTCCTGACGGGCTTCCCGCCATAGCCTGGCGGGTATGGCCGGCCATTTTTCGGCGTCAAATTCCCGCCTCAAGCCTGGCGCCAAATTCAGGCCGATTAACGCCGCCTCTATCGGAATCGTACCCGAGCCGCACAGGGGATCAATCAGCGCGCGATCTGGGCGCCAGCGGCTTAAACTGATCATGGCGGCGGCAAGGGTCTCCTTGAGCGGGGCGGCGCCCGCCAATTTGCGGTAGCCGCGCTTGTGCAGGCCTGCGCCGCTGGTGTCAATCGTCAGTGTCGCCACGTCTTTCAGAAGGGCTACCTCGATAGTATGGCGGGGGCCGGTTTCTTCAAACCACTGCCTGCGGTACCGCTGTTTCATTTTTTCAACCACCGCTTTCTTTACGATGGCCTGGCAGTCGGGAACGCTGAACAGCTTTGAATTTACAGATTTGCCCTGCACGGGAAAGTTGGCGTCTTCAGGAATCCAGTCCGGCCAGGGTAGGGCTCTGGTTTTTTCGAAGAGTTCATCAAAAGAATACGCCGGGAACCCACCCATTTTGACAAGCACCCGGTCTGAGCTGCGAAGCCACAGGTTTGTCCGGCAGATGGCGCTTTCATCGGCCTTGAAGGTCACCTTGCCGTTTTCTACAGTGATCTGCTCATAGCCCAGCTCACGGATTTCCCGCGCCACTACCGCTTCCAAACCAAAAGCGGCGGTAGCGATTAATTCAACTTCAGCCATACTATGTGCTCACCTGCTTGTCATCATTTATGTTTAGGCTTGACGTTATCATCGCTCACTCACTCAGAGGAAGGGGGANACACCTTCCTCGCTTAAAATAAAAACGAAAAGTTGTTTTGGAAATCAGGAAGGAATGTCCCCAATTAATCCCGCGCTGACAGTAAAACGGCTCGCTTCGGACCGGACTAGCGGCACTGCAAAGGCGGCTTCGACGACCTGTGGGCTTATAACGCGGCTCATGTTCGGCCCTCATAATCGTATGAGCTCTCTCGCCCTCGGGCTCGGTCAAACTCGCTCACTTCGCTCACTCGAACAGTTCCCTCACTATTCCGAGGGCTTTCTCGCTCTTTGAATAAGGCCTCAAAATCGCCGCTTAATAAGCCTACAGG